>Ga0315278_10003536_pt1 | contig 13977 bp, 11 predicted proteins | sample YL17G06_0_MG_FD_203880 | JGI IMG/M metagenome (GOLD analysis project Ga0315278, IMG submission 203880) | Sediment microbial communities from Yellowstone Lake, YNP, Wyoming, USA - YL17G06_0 | ecosystem: Environmental > Aquatic > Freshwater > Lake > Sediment | place: USA: Wyoming | collected...
GTAGAGGTCGACCGCTTCCATCGGCTCGCAATAGACGCGGTTCACGCTGAGCAAGAACTGCGCGATCGAGCGGTTGCGGAAATTGGTTTCCGATGCGGACTGGAGCACTTCCTCGTTCATCGGCAGCTTGCGGCCCGCGAATCTGGACAGGCCATCGTGGATGTACTTCCATTTCTCGGCCAGGGTCTTGCCGGGCACGAGGCTCGTGGTCGCGATCGCACCGGCATTGACCATCGGGTTGGTGCGCCCGTCCGGCATGCGCTCGATGCCCGCCACCGAGTTGAAGGCAAAGCCCGTCGCATTGGCACCGAGCTTGGCGCGTGCCTCCTCGTGACCGATTTCCTGGCAGATCAGCGCGAAGATGAACGGCTTCGACACGCTCATGATCGAGAACTCATGTTCGGTCTCGCCGACCGAATAGACGTTCCCGCCAGTATCGACCGCGCAGATGCCGAACAGGTCGCGCGGCACCCGCGCGAGCGCCGGATAGACCTGCGAGTTCTCGCCTTCGTCATGGGACTTGAAGCGCGCATGCGCGTCGCGCACGAGCTTCTGGATCTGATCTGGCGACGGCAGGCGTCCGGTGGAGACGTAGCCGGTGTCTTCTTCGAGTTGCATCGCGCTCATCTTGTACCCTCGATGGTGGAAGCCATGGCGGTGTCGGACGTTCGGCGGCGGAGGCTAGAAGCGAACAATGGCGGCTCCCATGAGGCGGTTCGCGACACCGTAGCCGAGGCCGGCGGCACCGGTTGCTGCTGAACCGCCGAACACGTCACGATTCGAGTAGATGTATTCGAGGCCAGCATCCAGCCAGCCGGTATCCACGACGCCATCGTGCGCGACCGCGAAGGGACTCCATATGAGGTTGACGATCGCCTGCTGCATCTCATCATTCAGGGAGGTCGCCGAAGCCGTGCCGGGGACGAATTCATGCGCATAGGACGGATAGTTCTGCCGCGCATAGGAATAGGCGAAGGTGCTTCGCCATTGCGGGGCCCAGAATCGCCGGTAAGCAACCGTGGCTCCGTAGGCCTGCAGGGCATCCTGCTGGTACTCCACGGTGGAAGAGGGCAGACCGAGATTGGAGATCAGATCCTGACCCGAGGAATTGCCCGCGAAATAGCGACCGATGCCCTCTCCATAGTAGGCCATCCCGACGAGCTGATCGCCGCCAAGAGATTCGGACAGCCATCGCATCGGAACGCGTGCGTGGGACGCAATGCCCCAGCCGAGTGTGCCTTGCTTCACGACCGGCGGCGCGGCAGCCGTGCCGGCGGTGCGTATGGTCAGTTCCCGCAACAAGGCTCGCGCATCGAATTCGAAGCCGTCTTCCCGATAGGTCAGGCGGCCGAGAAAGTCGGGGATCGAATCAAAAGCCGGGCTGGCCTCGCCATTGAAGTTGCTGCCGGGGCTGAAGATTCCCGCGACCGAAGTGAATTGCGTGTCCGACGCTTCGATCGAGAATTGTCCGGTCCATCCGCGAGCCAGCCGCGCCGTCAAACGCACCTGGGCTTGCCGCACGAAGGATTGATTGAGATTGGTCGAATCGATCAGCGTTTCGAACATGCCTTCGTTCCATAGGCTGTTCGCCTGGCCAACGAGGACACGGAAGCTGCCGGTGCCGAGTTGGCCCCAGGCTTGCCGAAGCCGAAACACCAGATTGTTGGAAGCCGCGGGTCCACCACCAAAGTCGCCTTCGATGCGCGTTTCGAGCGTACCCAGTACGGTCGCGGTTCTCGTATCGAGGCCGATGCGGCTGAACCTTGCGGTCATGCCGAAATCGCCGCCTTGCTGGTCGGCGGGGCTGTTCACCAGCGGAATCGTCTGCACGGACGGGGTATTGGTCTGATTGCGCCCGTCGAAATCGACATAGCCGGAGACTTTCGCGAACCCGTATACCCTCACTTCGGTTGCCGTTCCCGGAATTCGCAAGGACAGTCCCGGCAGGTCCGAACGTAGCGCATCTTCATATTGTGCGCCCATCGGCTCGGGAGGAAGCAGGCCCTCGATCGGAGCGGCATAGGCCGCAACGACCGGCAATGGCCTCGGTTCGGGCTCCTTCGGCACTTCACCGAGGGTGGAAGCCGGAGCGGATTCCTTGGCCTTCTTGCCCTCCACCTCGTCGAGACGTCGCTGCAGCGCGTCGATCTTCCTTTCCAGCTCCTCGATCGACGGCGTCTGCGATCCAGGCGGCGTGCTGGACAGTGCCGCCGTGCAGATCAACGCGCTCATGAGAAGGCCGGGCAGGGGAGTCAGACCGCCTTTCGTGATCCGACTGGAGGCATTCTTGCCATCTAGCGACGAAGACGCGGCATATTTTCACGGCGGGTGCTCAATAGCAAGAGGCAGCCGGGCATTCCCGCAAGATGGTGCCTGCGCCCTATCGAGGGCGTCAGCCCCGGAGCATCAGCAAGCGAACAGTTTCATCCGCACCAGCCAGAGGAGTTGGTACGCCAGCGCCACGACGGCGACGACCCACGTAGACCACGTTCCGGACGGGGCGCACGAGGTGCGACGGAAGCGACGCTCGAGTGCATCGGTTCGGTCCCGCACGTCGCTGCGCCAGCTCGATGGGGGAACGCAACATGAGGTCGACTTCGACGCGGTCTGGTGTGGTGGCCGTCCTCCTGTTCCTGGCTTCGCCAGCGCTGGCGGCCGACGCGGACACGATCTACTTCGGACCGCGTGGCTGTCGCAGCCTTACCTGACCCCGCCAGAGGGCCAGCCAGCGACCTTCGCGGGATACCCGGCCCTCCGGGACGAGCAGGCGATCGCGGCCATCAGCCGGGCGTACCAGAACGGCTGGCAGATCCTGGTGCACACCAACGGCGACGCCGCCATCGACCAGCTCCTCCTTGCGGTCACCGCCGCATCCGCCCGGTACCCAGGCCGGGATCGGCGGACGGTGATGATCCACGGCCAGACGCTGCGCGAGGATCAGGTGCCGAGGTTGAAGGCGCTGGGGATCTTCCCCGCGCTCTTCCCCATGCACACCTTCTACTGGGGCGACTGGTACGTCGACACGGTGCTCGGGCCGGAGCGCGCCGCCAACATCTCGCCCACCGGCTGGATGACGAAGAACGGCATGATCTTCACGTCGCACCACGATGCGCCGGTGGCGTTCCCCGACACGATGCGGGTGCTGTCCGCGACGGTCAACCGCACGACGCGCTCGGGCCAGGTGCTGAGCCCCGAACATCGCGTCGAGCCGATCGTGGCGCTCAAGGCCATGACGCTGTGGGCCGCGTACCAGCACTTCGAGGAGAAGAGCAAGGGCTCCATCGAGGTCGGCAAGCTCGCCGACATCAAGGTCATGGAGACGATCAAGAAGGGGAAATCCATCTACCGCCTCGACCCCTCGAAGACCGGTGAGAGCCCGGTGCCGTGCATGGAGTCGAGCCGCTGCTCCGAGCGGTTCGCGGCCTACCGGGCCAGCTCACCCCTCACGGAGATGCTCGGCCCCGCGCCACACGTTCACCAGGAAGTTCGAAGCGGGACAGCGCCTCGGCCAGCGACTCGAACGTAGGCGGAATCGTGGCGCCCGCTGCGTCCAGGGCTGCCACCACCACCTTCCAGCCCTCCTCCCGCACGTTCACGACCCAGAGCTCGATTCCCGCACCGGCAAGCTCGTCCCGCGCGGCACGAAAGGCCTCGGCGGCGGTGCTGTCGATCCCGGACGATGCCGTCGCGTCCAGGACCACGACCCGGAGCCCCTCGCGCCCGAGGGCGAGCCGCTTCATCTCGTTCGACAGCACCCTCGCGTTGAGGAACACCAGCGGAGCGTACTGGCGGAGGATCAGCATCCCCGGAACCTCCACGGCGCCCGAATGCTGGTCCACGTCGACGAACGCGCCCGACGGCGTGCGCCCGACCACGGCAACGGCCGGGCCGTGGATGTCGTGGGCGAGCTTGAAGAGCGCCAGGGCGAGGCCGATCATGACTCCGGGTATGATGTCGAACGCCAGGACCCCGGCAAGCGCGGCGACGCCGACCGCAAACTCCCAGCGGCGAACGCTCCAGAGCCTCCGGAAGTAGCCGGGGTCGGACATCCCGGCGAGGGCCACGACCACGATGGCGGCGAGCGTGGCGAGCGCGACGTGCGCGAGGGCGGGAAGCAGGAAGAGGATCGTCAGGACGCCGAGCAGAGCGGCGAAGAGGTTGCCCACCTGCGTGGTGCCTCCCGTGTCGACCCGTACCGCGGTGGCCGAAAGGGAGCCCGCGACCGGATAGCCCCCGCTCAGGCCGGCCGCGACATTCGCCACGCCGATCGACAGCAGTTCCCGATCCGGGTCGATCGGCTCGCTGCCCGGCTCGGCGGCGTGGGCCCGCTTCAGCGCCCCCAGGCTCTTGGTGTAACCGAGGACCACGATCGCGAGCGCGCCGGGAAGGAGGTCCACGAGATGGTCGAGCCGTGGGAAGGAGGTCATTCCGAAGCTCGAGGTTCCCGAACCGGACACGTCCACGACGGCGACCCCGATCCGGTCCAGGCCGAGGACCCGGACGAGGACGATCGACGACGCGAGCACGACGAGCGGGCCGGGGAGCCTCCGTGCGAACCTCCGGAGGAGCAAGAGCGCGGCCACGCTGGCCACCGCCAGGAGCATCGTGGCCCGGTGGGCCTCCGGAATGGCCCGCGCGGTGGCGGCCAGCCTCGCGGGAAACCCCACGGACGGCGACAGGCCGACGTCGATCCCCAGCAGGGCCGGGAGTTGCTTGAGAACGGTCACCCAGATCGCCCCCTCGATGAACCCCTTCAGGACGGGATCGGGGATCAGGTCCGCGATCCATCCGACCTTGAGCAGGAAGAGCGCGACGTACAGCACCCCGATCAGGAGCGTGAGCGCGAGGATCAACGAGAAGCGATCTCCGTCCACCGCCACACCGGCCACGGTCGCTGCGGAGAGCACGACCACGGCCGCGTCGGGTCCCACCACGAAGAGCCGCGAGCCACCGAAGACCGCATAGGCGAGGAGCGGAAACGGGAGGGTGTAGAGGCCGACCACGGGGTCGACGCCGAGAATGCCCGAGTACGCGAGCGCCAGCGGGACGAGAACGGCCCAGACGGCGGCGCCCGCGACGAGGTCGCCGGGAAGCCAGGCGCGCCGGTACGCCGGCAGCCACTCCAGGATCGGCATCAGCTCAGATGAGCCAGCGGACGTTGAAGGCGAGGATGTTCATGACGGTGCCGGAGTACTGCCCCTGGAGCGTCCCGGGGAGAAGGCCGCGGTTCTGGGAGAGCGGCAGGTTTCCACCCACGATGAAGGTGTTGGCGAGCCCGAGCTGCACGGCGTCCGAGGTCTGCCACTGCGCGCCCAGGGAGAACCGCCATGCGGCGCCGACGGGGGTGAACACGGTGCGGTCGGCGTCGTTCATGATCGAGCTGTCGAAGGCGAACCCACCGGAGAAGGTCCACTGGGGAATGGCCTTCCACTGGGCCCCCGCCGCGACGTGCCAGGTGTCCTTGTAGGGAATCGCGGTGGTCAGGCTGGTCGGGTTCGGGGTGTTGACGCTCACCTCCACCTCGCCGTACTGGGACCAGCTCTCCCATCCGAGGTCCGCCATCACCACCCACTCGGGCCCGATCTCCTGGCGCACTCCCAGCATGAGCCGGTTCGGGAGCGTCATGCCCAGGTCGATCTTCGCGCCGAGCAGACCCGTCTGGCCCAGGGCCAGCTCGAGGACCGGCCCGAGACCCGTGAAGGAGGGCGTCGAGGAGAAGGGCAGGTGGACCTGCGAGAGCCAGGTGAACCCCACGCGCGTTCCCTTCACCGGCTCGACGAGGATTCCGAGGTTGCCCCCGACGCCGAAGGTGTCGGCGCTGGTCTCCACCTGTCCATCCGCGAGGCCGGGCAGGACGTTGTTCACCGCGATGGTGGCACGCTTGATGCCCCACATGAGATTCAGTCCCCCGCCCACCGAGATCCAGTCGTTGATCTTGTACGAGGCGGTGGGAAGGAAGCTCACCCCGAGGAGCAGCCCCTTCTGGCCGTAGTAGCGCCCCACCCAGCCTGGGTCGTACTCCAGGGCCGAGCCGAAGTACTGGGCGACGCCGAGGCCGACGCGGACCTTGGGCGCGACGGCGGCCACGAAGAAGAGGCTGCCTCCGGGGAGGACGCCCACCGCGTTCCCTCCGTTGCCGCCCGAGGGGGTCGTCCCCGGTCCGGGCGCGAAGGTGAAGTTTCCGTAGAGCAACTGGGCGCCCACGAGGAGCTCGTGCTTCTCGAGCAGGGACATCCCGGCCGGGTTCGTGAAGAGCGTCTCGGCGTCGCCGGCGCGCGTGGTGTATCCGGCAGAGGCGAGCCCCACGCTCGGAGTGCCGAGCTCGTACAGGTAGAAGCCGGCCGCCCGCGAAACCGCGGGGGTGGTGAGCAGAAGAACGGCGACGGCCATCGTGAGGCGGCGCATGACGTGTCCTTTTTTGGATGACGCGATGGAAATATTCCCGGCCCACCTCTAGTAAGATCGCCGCGAAGCGGCGGCAGGGGAATCACCGGCGTCTGCTAAGCTCACGAAACACGCTCCACCAGGGGGGGCTCGCTTGAGGGAGATCCGTCGCGTTGCATCGCTCCTGGCCCTCACCGGGGTGCTCTGGGCCGCCCCGGCCCGCGCCTGGATGTGGTGCGAGCACCGGGACATCGCGGTGACCGCCATCCAGGGGCTGCCGCCCGCCGAGCGGGCAGAGCTCGAGGCGCTCTGGGCCAGCCTGAAGAAGGAGGCCGGGCAGCAGCTCTGCCCCACGCTGGTGAACCCCGGGGCCGCGCCACGGAGCGCCTTCGGGGACTGGAGCGGCATCTGCCTCGACTTCCCGTCCTACCCGGCCATGGGAGGCGACCACTCCTGCTCCACGGCGGAGCTGCGGGCGGTGACCGAGACCGAGGAGTGGGGCCTGCGCGTGACGTGGGTCGCCGAGTGGTCGAAGAGGATGTTCGCCGAGGCGCCGAACCAGGCCGCCCGGATCGACGCCTGGAACAAGTCGCACATCGCCATGCAGTCCGTCGATCCGAGGTACCTCAGCCGCGCCTCCTCCAACAACGCCCACTTCCTCGAGCCCCGGGAGCCCGTGGCGGCGTCGGAGACGCTGGAGACGTACGCGAAGCGGGCCCTCGCCCCGGACGCGGTCATCAACACCACCGCCATCTACGTGCAGTACCATTCCATTGCCCTGCGGCTCGCGGCGCAGTGGCGCGGCGCCCCCGAGGCGGCCCGGCCCGACCTGGCGCGGCGGGCGCTGCTCGCGGAGGGCATCGCCCTCCACTTCCTGGAGGATTCCTTCTCCGCGGGCCACTACGCCGCGACATGGGGCGACGCCGCCTGGAAGAAGGGGACCCACGACCTCTACTGTGTCCAGGGGCTCGCCTCCAAGACCTGGGACGGAGACCTCTTCGCGAGCCACGGAGACGCCCACATGACCGCCCACGACCAGGCCGTCGCGGGCGCCGTCGTCGGCCGCAGCCTGTCCCAGCTCGCCGGGGCCGCAAGCGGGACGGTCGCCGTCTCCGCCGCACCGCCCACGAAGGCGGAGCGCGAGATCGAGGACCTCGATTTCTGCAAGGTGCAGAGCCTGCCGGCGATGGCCACCGACCCGGTCGCGTACTCGGCCGCGCTGGTCACCCTCCAGGCGTCGCCCATCCCGTCCGGGGACCGGGACGACATCTACCCCCCGCGCGCCCGCGCGGACATCGGCTTCTTCGGGGGCGTCGTCGCCGGAATCGGGGCTGGCCCGGCCTGGGGCGGATTCGACACCAGCGCGGGGTGGCGCTTCCGCAGCGAGCTCGAGGTCGGCGCCCGCTTCGGTTTCGGGCTCCAGGGCGTGCTCACGACGAACATGGACGGCCAGCTCTGGGCCCAGGCGTCCTTCGTCTCCGACCCTGCGCAGCTCGACGTGTCCTGCCCCGGCTGCCCGGGGGGGGTTCGCAGCAACCAGTCGCTTCCCCGCGTCCCGGCCCGCTCCGCACTGAAGCTCGTCATCCGCATGCCGTACTACGTCATCCCGTTCGACCTCATCCTGCTCGCCCCGACGCTCTTGCTCGCCTCCCCGGAGGCGGCCCAGGACGTGGTCTTCAGGGCCACCGGCGGCGGTCTCTGGACGCTGCAGCGCCCCATCTCGACCTCGCTCGGCACCTTCCAGTTCATGGCCGGGCGGGAGGTCGGGTTCACGCTGTGGGGGATGGGGGACCCGAACCAGTTCGTGGCCACGCCCGCCGACGGACAGACGCTGCTCGTGGACTTCAGGCAGCTGGAGCTCGACTTTCCCGTCTTCGAGTACCAGCCACCGCGCGCCTTCGCCACCACGCTCGCGCTGGCGGCGCAGGTGCAGCTGGGCTTCAGCGTGCAACTCGCGCCCACGGCCTGGCTCCCCCAGCAGAACAACGCGCCGTACCCCGGGCTCGGGGCGAGCTGGTTCGTCTACCTCCGCCTGAGGCTCGACGCGCGCAAGTACTTCGGTGGCTCCCCGGAGGACCATTGGGGAAACTGACGGCGGGGTCCCGATCGTGAATGACGTCCAGCCGAGCCTGCGCACCCGGATCGTGACCCTCGTCGCGATCCTCGCCTCGATGGCCCCGCTGCTGGCCCGCGCGGCCGACGAGGCCACCCGGGAGAGCACCGTCATCCTGGTCCAGCAGGCGGAGAGGCCCATCCGGGAAACGCCCGCCTGGGCCTATCCCGAGCGCGGCCTGACCTTCTTCCCCGACGGGCCCGGCCCGGGCAAGGACCGGTGGAGCGTCGGCGGGCTCTGGCAGATCGCCCCCATGTTCACGGCCAGCTACATGCGCGGCCTCGGCGCCGGGTTCAGCGTGGACGCACGGTTGCAGGCCATCGTCCTCTTCAACCAGCTCGCCGTGGGCGGCCAGTGGTCGTTCCAGGCCGGGCCCGTCAGCCTGGGCGTGATGACCCATGTGGGCGGCTTCCTTGGCACGCTGGGCAAGCTGTTCATCGCCACGGCCGAGTTCGACGCCATGGGGTGGGGCATCCTGCTCCTGCCGGGCGCGCAGGCCGGCATCCAGGTGACGAAGAACTCCTGGCTGACGCTCCAGTACGAGGCCTACGTCTCCCTCTACCAGGCGACGAAGCTCGGAACGCTCACCCTCAGCCAGGGAGCGGCGACCTACGCGGGATTCGGGCTCTCCCTGGTGATGGAGTACTCTCCGAAGAAGGAGGGGGTCATCTACTACGGCGTCGCGCTCTTCAACACCGCGGCCAACTATCCCATCTGGTTCAACGTCGAGACGGGCGGCTCGGTCGATACCTTCGATGCGCAGCGATTCTGGTACCTCGGTCTCCTAGCTGGCTATGAATTCTGATCTTCGAGTCCTCGCGGTGGGCATCCTGGCCCTGGGCGCCGCGGGCTGCATGTCGCGGCAAGGAGCGCAGCCGCCCACGTTCCCCGACGGCGGGCTCGTGGGCCGGTCGACCCCGCCGCCGAATCCGTGGTCGCTCCAGAAGGCGCTCGACGGCGTCTACGACACCTCGAGCCGCTTCGGATCGAACGTGGTCGTCCACTCCAGCCAGTGGGGCGGCGTGAATCCTGGGGACGGCATGAAGGCCTCGGTCTCCATCCTCGCCGGGGACCACTTCGCCTTTGCCGTCCTGCAGCCGGGCTGCTTCCTGGACACCACCGGAGAGACGCCGCTCACCCGCCTGGTCCTCGAGGGCTACTGGCGATACCTCGACGAATCGGATCCCGGCCCGACGTCGACGGGGCTCGTCCGGCTCTTCGTCTCGCCCCCGGAGATCGTCGACTACGTGTGCAACGCGCCGGCCTGGGATCCCGGCGATCCGCCGGGGGATCCGCGTCCGGCGCCCGCCATCCACGCCGCCTTCAGCGGCGCCACAGGAAACGGCGTGAACGCCCCGGGTTCGCCGGTCACGGTGAGCTGGCTGCGAGCCCGCAAGAGCCGGCTCAACGCCGAGGGGAGGAAGACCTTCTTCGTGGGCGCCCGCCAGGGGGGGTGCAAGAGCAGCGACAACTGCGGGGTCTCCGGGAACACCCCCGGGGGGGCCATCCTGGCCGCCCAGCTCGGCGCCGACTACCTCGAGTTCGACGTCCGCCTCACCAAGGACCTGGTGCCGGTCTCCCTCCACCAGGGGCTCTTCCCGGGCTCCGTCGAGGGGATCTTCTGCACCGGGTGGGTCGAGGACTACACGTACGTCGAGCTGCTCTCGATCTGCAGGCTCCGGAATGGTGAGGTCATCCCGCGGGTCGCGGACATGCTGGAGTTCATCTACACGCGGACGAACCTGCCCACCTGGCTCGACAGCAAGACCTCGGACGTCATCGTGCCGGTGAGCGCCATCCTGGGAGATCTCCAGAAGAGGCTCGTGCCGTGCGACCCTCCGCCCCCGGGAGGGTTGCGGGAGGGGCAGAGGTGCCTCTTCCCCGGCAGCGCGCCGATCTGGGAGAGGGGCATCATCGCGCTGCCCTCCTCCGACTTCGTGACCGCCTACGAGCAGGCGCGTGCGGCAGGGCAGCTGGCGCCGAACCAGCACTGCCTCGTCGAGCAGGACCCCTCCGCCTTGGTCAGCATTCCCTGCGTCGCCTGGAAGCCGCGCTACACGCTCGGCCCGATGACGAGCGAGATGCAATCGCTCCAGGAGCAGGGCTTCTTCACCGGCTACTGGACCATCAACGACCCGGGCACGATGGACGCCTTCCTCACCGCGGCGGTCCCGAACGGGATCCTCACCAACCGTCTCGGGCTCCTGAACCAGCGCTTCGAGATGGTGGGGACCACGCCGCCGAACACGCCGTACCGGGTGAGCACGCCGTGAGACATCTCGTCCTCGCCGCCGCGCTTCTCGTGAGCTTCGCCGCCCGGGCCGACGGGCCTCCCGGGGCCGAGGAGGACGACGAGCACTTCGCCTGGGAGATGGACCTCTTCGCCGGTTACGGCCAGCTCGCCTTTCCTTCACAGGACACCGCCGGCGTGGCCTGGTCGAGCGGCGGCCCGGCCTTCGCCCTCGGCTTCGCCTACCGGGGGCCGCACCTCACGCACCCGTTCGTGGACATCTCCTACATCCCGATGCTCACCAGCGCCGGGTACGTGAACGTCGACGTGCCCGGCGGCTCACGCACGCTCTTCGTGACCAACTCCACCTTCGCGCTCGGCCTGGCCATCGGGCCGGGCTGGGACATCGACTGGTTCCGCGTCCGGGTGGGGGTGGGGCTGTACGACGTGTTCGTGAAGACCGACGCGAGCGGGCAACCGAACACGGTCTCGCAGTTCGGGATCGGATTCCTCGCCAGCCTGAGCGCCATGGTGTGGCGCCCCGACCCGTTCGCCCTGGGTGTCGAGGCCCGCCTGGTGGCCCTGACCTTCCCGACCAACGGGATCTACAAGACCATGTGGTCCGCCGGCCTGACCGGGCGCTGGGACTTCGTCCGGAACTAGAGACAGGCAGCGGGGCGGCGCGGGGCCGACCAGCCGCAGAGTCCGATGTTCCTTTCAGAGCGTGACGTCGAACCCGAACGCGAGGAAGTTCACGAGCGCGAAGTTGTAGACGCTGGAGTTGTCCCCCCCGCCCTCGAGGATGCGGTAGCCGACGCGGCCGCTGACGGCATCGCCGAAGCGGTAGCGAAGCCCGAGGAACACGTCCTCGGCGCGCCCCTGGGGGACCGCGAGCGCGTCCCCGTCGAGGAGGATCGCCCAGGGTCCGGCGAACGCCCAGGCCACCTTGAAGCTCAACAGGGGAACGACCCCGACGTTGTCCTTCACCTGGTGGAGGCCGCCGCCCGTGAGGGAGATCGACGCCACGCGGACCAGGGCGGTCGCGCCGACGGCGACCTGCCAGCTCTCGTTGTCGACGACGTAGTAGCGGTAGGTCAGCCGGTAGGTATCGAAGGTCCAGTTCGCGTCGAGGAACGTGTTCGCCGGGAACACGGCGTTCACGAAGAGGACGTCGTACGGGACCGTGCCCGTCGCGCGAATCGTCACGGGGCCGAAGAAGGCGAAGATCTCGTTGCGGCCGATGCGGACACCCGCGCGCGCCCGGAAGTACGGGGTGACCGGGGCCTTGAGCTGCTGCGTCAGCGAGAAGCTCGTCCCGCCGTCCCCGGGGATGCGGACGTCGTTGTACCCGGGGAAAGCCGGGCCGGCCTCGAAGTCCACGAACGGCCGGACCTCGATCCCGAGCGCACGGTCCGGTACGAGGACCCCGAGGGAGAGCAGCACCGCCAGCAACCCGGCTCGACGCATCATGATTCGCTCCTTGGCGTTGCGCCCGAGCATCCAGGCGGGACAGATGGGAGGATAGGTCAGCATCCTGGGTCGGGCACCGCCACGGCAGGAGTTGCCAGGGCATCGGCCGCCCACCTGCATTGCGCACTGCATGGGTGAACCGTAGACTGATCCTCCATCCGATCTCGTTCTGGGAAACGAAGACAAGGCGCGAAACATGCCCAAGAAGCGGAAGGAAGAATCGGGGACCGCAGCCGGCAAGGGTGGCGCGAAGCACTACGAGAAGGAGCTGGCGCGGCTGCAGGTCGAGCTGGCGCACCTGCAATCCTGGGTCGTGAAGACCGGCGCGCGGATCGTCGTCGTGTTCGAGGGGCGCGACGCCGCAGGCAAGGGCGGCATGATCAAGCGAATCACCGAGCGTGTCAGCCCCAGGGTGTTTCGCGTCGTCGCTCTCCCCGCGCCGTCCGACCGCCAGAAGACCCAGCTCTACATGCAGCGTTACGTCGAGCAGCTGCCCGCGGGTGGCGAGGTCGTGATCTTCGACCGCAGCTGGTACAACCGCCCCGGGGTCGAGCGGGTCATGGGGTTCTGCAGCGAGCAGGAGGCCAAGCGCTACCTGGAGCTGATCCCGCGCTTCGAGACCTATCTGATCGAGTCCGGCATCACGCTCGTCAAGTACTTCCTGACGGTCAGCGAGGCGGAGCAGGAGAGGCGTTTCCGCCAGCGCATCCTCGACCCGGTGCGGCAGTGGAAGCTGAGCCCCATGGACATCGAATCCTACCGGCGCTGGTGGGACTACTCGGTGGCCTATGACGAGATGATCCGCGTGACGGACACGCCCCAATCGCCCTGGTGGATCGTGCCCTCCGACGACAAGAAGCGCGCGCGCATCAACTGCATCTCGCACCTCCTCGGCGTCATTCCCCATGAGAAGGTTCCATTCGAGAAACCCGTCCTGGGCAAGCGCAACAAGCGTCCCCGGGACTACGCTCCAGATCAGGCCACGCGCAAGGTGGTTCCCGACGTTTCGTGATCACGTTGTTCTTGGGGAGGCGCGCGTCGGCAGAGCGCTGGGGGCACCCCGCCGGAAGGAGCAACCCCGTGGATGCATCTTCTTCCAGGGCCACGTCGGCCAACGAGACCGTCGCGTGGCATGCGCTGGCCACCGACGAGGTCGCCAGGCGGCTGGCCGCACGTCTCGACACGGGACTCGACAGCGCCGAGGCGGCGAGCCGGCTCGAGGAGCACGGGCCGAACGAGTTGCCCCTGGGCAAGAAGCAGAGCGCGTTCATGCGCTTCTTGCAGCAGTTCAACAACGTGCTGGTGTACGTGCTGATCGGCGCCGGTGTGCTCAAGCTCGCGCTCGGCCTTTGGCTCGATGCATCGATCATCCTGGCCGTCGTGTTTCTCAACTCGCTGCTGGGCTTTCTCCAGGAGGGCAAGGCGGCCGACGCGCTGGAGTCGATCAGCCGGATGCTCTCGGCCGAGGCGCGTACCTTGCGCGACGGCGAGCCGCGCATGATCCCCGCCGACACGCTGGTGCCGGGCGACATCGTCCTGCTCGAGTCGGGCGACAAGGTGCCGGCCGACCTGCGCCTGGTCGAAGTCAAGAACCTGCGCACCGAGGAGGCTGCCCTGACGGGCGAATCGGTGCCTGCCGAGAAGAATGCCGATGCCGTGGCGACCGAGGCCACGGTGGGCGATCGCGAGAGCATGGCCTTCTCCGGAACGATGGTGGTCTCGGGCCGCGCCACCGGCATCGTGGTGGCCACCGGCAGCCACACCGAGCTGGGCCGCATCA
>Ga0315278_10003537_pt1 | contig 13976 bp, 10 predicted proteins | sample YL17G06_0_MG_FD_203880 | JGI IMG/M metagenome (GOLD analysis project Ga0315278, IMG submission 203880) | Sediment microbial communities from Yellowstone Lake, YNP, Wyoming, USA - YL17G06_0 | ecosystem: Environmental > Aquatic > Freshwater > Lake > Sediment | place: USA: Wyoming | collected...
TGAACGACAGGGTGAATGCATTCCCGCCCGGATCGAGCCGGCCGGTGAGCTTGGCGGTGAGCTTGTCATTCAGATAATCGAGGGCGAGATCCCCGTTGATTTCCACCGACCCGAGCGGCGCGACGCGGATGTCCTTGATCGAGAGCTTTCCCGTGGCCGTGTCCTTGTCCAGGAGCCCCTTGCCTTTGAGATCGAACGTCGCCCGGCCTCCGACCTGGGGGCTCAGGATGGAAAGATCCAGTCCGGAGGCTTGGATGTCCAGATCGAACTCCCGGCTCTTGAGACCGACCCGGCCCGAACCCTGGAATTTCCCTCCATATATGCCGGCCGAGAGATCGGAAAAGGCGAGGACCTTGGCCGCATCCGACCAGGTCAGCTTGCCCCGGACATCCGTCAGGTCCTGGTCCATCAGCTTGACCCGGGCGCTCGAGAAACTTCCGTTCACGAGAAGAGCCGTGTTTTCTTTTGTGATCGCGAAATCGCCGGACGTCCGGCCCTTCAAGGGAATCCGGATATCGAGGGGAGTGAGGACTTTTTGAAGGTCGGCATCGTCGGCGTGGATTTGAACGTCGAGGGCGCCCGGCCGGGAGCGGAGACGAACGTCTCCCCGCATGTCCGGATCCTGGACCTTGAAAAGGCCCGTGATTTCCTTATGGGCGATTTCCAAAAGGCCGCCGACCGCCGCGGCGTCGAACCGGTCGTAGCCTCCCGGGGCCAGTGAAAAATCGGCTTTGATCTGGGGCGCGCGATAATCACCGAGGATTTTGATCTCGGCCCGGCCTTTGCCCCGGATCTCCGGAAAATCGAGCTTATCCTTCAAGACAAGAGACGTGAATTCCCGCCCCTGGCGGACGTCCCCCACCTCTCCGCTGATCGTCACCTTGACGTTGCGGCCGATATCGAGATCGCCCTCGACGGCGAGGGTCCCGAAGCTCGTTTCCATTTGACGGGAGGTGAAGCGGACGAGCCTTTTTCCGTCCCATTGAAGATCGATCCCCCCGCGGAACGGGAACCGCCCCGGCGCCGGGAGCATCAGGTCGTCTTTGAATTCGGCGTGGACTCGGAGCTGCCTGTCTTCAAGTGAAAAATCGCCCCATGCCGGCGACTTGACCGGCCAGGGAAGGGCCAGAAAATGGACGATCGGCTCGAGGTGGACCCCTCTCACCGCGCCCGTCACTTTGTTCCCGCCGAAGGAAATGTCCACGTATTCCCTGGGATTCGGCCTTTTTTGGAAAGCGAGCTCGACCCTCCCTCCTTCCACCCCGCCGACCGTGACTTTGCCTTCGACCGTTCCCAGGGCGACCTCGTTCAGAACGAAATCGTCGCTCGTGATTCCGGCCTGAAACTCGACGCGGCCCTGCCGCTTCACGAGACGTCCTTCGCCGCGCGCTTTGCCTCCCCACGTGAACGGAAGATGGAGAAGATCCGCGATCAACGGAGCCGGGACGAAAAGGTCGGTCTGCAAGTCGAACTGGGGATCGGCGATATTCGTCAGCGTGCCTCGGGCCTTAATCAGAAAATCCTCGCCGGCGATGGTCGCCTTCCTGACGTTGATCGTCTGGTCTTTGCCTTCGAGATAAGCCGAGATTCTCCCCGTCAACGCGGCCCGCACGGAATTCAGCGTCAGGGAATTGTCTTCGGACTCGACCCGCAGGGTGAACTCGTCCTTTTTTTGGCGGAAAACGGCCCGGACGCCCTTGGCCGAAAAGCTCTCGTCTTTTCCATAGAAATGAATCTCCCCGTCCAACACGACGCCGTTGGTGATGGAAAACGGCAAAGGGAACCCGAACGGCGCCTTTCCTGTCGCGGCGGTCCCCGCGGAATCGTAGATCCGCAGCACCGGCTGCTCGACCAGGACGCGGAAAGACTTTTCCCGTTCGAACAACGTCAGGAAAGACATCCGGACCGTGATCTTACGGGCGGAAAAGAAAGGCGATGACGCAACCGTCCGCACGTCATCGATCACAAGGGCCGGCGGGATCACCGTCATATGGATCGCCCCGTAATTGAACGAGGCCTCGATGCCGGCCTTGATCCGGTGGAGAACGAAATTCCGCAGCCCGAGTCCGGCCCCGAGCAGAACGATGAGGAGGAGAAGGAAGATTACGAGAGAGCGAATCCGTTTTTTTCTCTTCATCGTCCGCGAGCCCCTAGCGGGGGCGTCCGCCGCCGCTATTTCTTGACCTTGCCCCAGTCCTTGAGAAACCGGTCGATACCGATGTCGGTCAGAGGGTGCTTGACGAGCTTGTCCAGGACGGGGAACGGGATCGTCGCGATATCGGCGCCGAGGAGGGCGGCATCCACGACGTGCCGGGGATGCCGAATGCTGGCCACGATGACTTCGGTCTCGATCCGGTAGTTCTCGAAAATCGTGACGATCTCCTCGACGAGCTGCATCCCCTCATGGGAGATATCGTCCAGCCGGCCGATGAAGGGGCTGACGAATTTAGCCCCGGCCTTGGCCGCCATCAAAGCCTGACTGGCCGAGAAAATGAGCGTCGTGTTGACCATGATCCCCTCTCCGGAGAGGGTTTTGATCGCCTTGAGGCCTTCGACGGTGATCGGTATTTTGACGGCGATATGGGAGGCCAGCTTGACCAATTCCCGCGCTTCCTTGACGATGTCCGGTCCTTTTTCCGCCATGCACTCGACGCTGATGGGACCGTCGACGATCTTGGCGATTTCCCGGATCAGCGTCTCGAGCGTCTGGCTTTCCTTGGCCACGAGCGACGGGTTGGTCGTGACGCCGTCCAGGATCCCCCAGCTCGCCGCCTCGCGGATCTCGCCCAGGTTCGCGGTATCGAGAAAAAACTTCATGGTCGCCTCCTATCGGATTCTCAGGACTTGGTTCGAAAGCGTTCCGATGCCCTCGATCTGGACGTCGACGCGGTCGCCCGGCTGCATCGGACCGACGCCCGCCGGCGTTCCGGTGCTGATGATGTCGCCGGGGAGCAGGGTCATGATCCGGGAGATGAACCGGACCAAAAACGGAACGGGAAAAATCAGGTGGCGGGTATTGGACGATTGGCGCAGCTTGCCGTTGAGGAAGGTCTTGATCTCGAGGTTCGACGGATCCAGGTCCGTGACGACGCAGGGGCCGACGGCGGCGAACGTGTCGAAGGACTTGGCCCGGGTGAATTGTTTGTCCTTCTCCTGAAGGTCGCGCGCCGTGACGTCGTTCAGGCAGGTGTAGCCGAGAACGAAATCGTCGATCCGGGCATCGTCGGCGAGCCGATAGGCCTTTTTCCCGATGACGACGGCGAGCTCGCCTTCGTAATCGACGCGGCTCGACGCGTCCGGATAGACGATCATATCGCGGGGTCCGATGACGGCCGTCGACGGCTTGAGGAAGAGGAGCGGCTCCTCGGGCAAAGGATTCCCCAATTCGGCGGCATGATCCTTGTAGTTTCGCCCGACGGCCACGATCTTCGACGGCTCGACGGGCGGCAGCAGAAGGACGTCGCCGATCGGGATCGGCTCCTCATCGACGGTGAAGTCCTCGAAGATCGATCCCCGCACGGGCCAAAGATTCTCTTCTTTCAAGACGCCGTGCCGGACGATGCCGTCGTGCCTGAATCTGAATATCTTCATGGTCAGGGGTCCTTGATGATTTCCGAAACGGCGGCCGATATCGGGCTTTCGTTGCCGAGCGCGTCGACCGCGGTTATAGCATATTCGTACCGCCTGTTTTTTTCAACGGCCCGGTCGGTGTAGGTGTTCTCGAGGAAGAGATCCTTGGCCAGCCGGACATAGCTTCCCCCGCCCTCTTCCTTCCTCCAGACGCGGTAGCCGGCCAGGTCTTTCTCCCGGTTGGCGTCCCAGATGAGCGTGATGAAATCCGGACCCGCCGCGGCGCTCAGTCCGGCGGGCGGCGCGGGAGGAAAGATGTCCTTGGGAAGGATGTCCGCGCCTGGCGAATCATCGCTTTCGAGAAACGGGACGACCAAGGCCGTCGCGGCCCTGACGATATAGCGATAGTCCCGACCGAAAAGGAACGTCTTGTCGGCGAACGACGGACCGGCCACGGGCGCCGCGTTCAAGCGTTCGGATCTCCCGGACTTTTCGATCCGGTAAACGTTGTACCCTTTGACCGCCGCCGGCGTCGACCCGTCGAAATTCGCCGCCGGCGCTTCCCAGCGGAGATCGATCCGATCGGCGAACACGGCGGCGTGGAGATCGGGGGGCGGCAGCGGAGCGGCCTGCGGCGTGACGGTCACGAGCTTGGAGAATTCCGACAGCCGTCCTTTCACGGCGTCTTTCACTCTCACCCCGAACGTCAGGGTCATGCCCTTCAGGTCGTTCGGGGAAAGCGGGTAAGAATATTGAAATGCCTTCGGCGGCGGCTGCTTTTTCGGAGCCGCGGCGGCCTGGCCTTTCTTGGCCGCGTTCTTCACGGGCTTGACGGGTTCTCCGGACTCGTCGATCATCTCAGCGCGCCGGGCATGCGCTTCGAATTCTTCGGCCGACGGCGGCGCCGCGACCGTCTTGGCCGGAAAGCTCTTCCCGTAAACCCAGACCTCGGCTCCCGAAATTCCAGCCAGGGCCCGGCCGTCGATATACGACTCCGGATTGGTCCATTCCAAAAGGATCCGGCCCCCGACCTGGACGGCCTTGATCGTCTCCACATTCTGGGGGGTGAGGACGAGCGGCGCCAGGATCGGGCCTTTCTTCCCGCAGGCCGGGCCGAGAAGAAGGGCCGGGACGAGGGCGGCGATCCAGGGAATTCTTTTCATCAAAGAATGAAACGCCTCAGATCCTGGTCTTTGATGATGTCCTTGAGCTGGTTTTGGACATAGCCGCGGTCGATGCGGATATGCTTAAGTTCGATGTTGGGAGCCTTGAACGAGATGTCCTCCATCACTTTTTCGAGGATCGTGTGCAGGCGCCGCGCCCCGATATCCTCCGCGTCGCGATTGACGTCCTCGGCCATCTGGGCGATCTCGTCGATCGCGTCTTCCGTGAATTCGACGCGGACGTCTTCGGTCGCGAGGAGGGCCATGGTTTGTTTGATCAGCGCATTCTCGGGCTCGGTCAGGATCCGGACGAAATCGTCTTTATTGAGCGAGGTCAATTCGACCCGGATCGGAAATCGCCCCTGGAGCTCGGGAATGAGGTCCGCCGGCTTGGCCACGTTGAACGCGCCGGCGCCGATGAAGAGGACATGGTCCGTCTTGACCAATCCGTAGCGCGTGTTGACGGTCGTGCCTTCGACGATCGGCAGGAGATCCCGCTGCACGCCTTCGCGGCTCACTTCGGGACCGTGCCCCGCTTCCCGTCCTGCGATTTTGTCCATTTCGTCGAGGAAGACGATCCCCGAATGCTCGACACGCTCGATGGCCAGGCGGCCGACCTGGTCCATGTCGATCAGCCGCTTCTGTTCCTCATCGAGCAAGTATTCCCGGGCCTCGTGGATTTTGACTTTTCGCCGCTTGGCTTTGCCGCCCATGAAGCCGGGAAGGATTTCCTGGATCTGAAGACCGATGTCCTCGACTCCCGATCCGGAAAATATTTCGAAGGGAGGCGCCGATCGTTCCTTCACCTCGATTTCGACCAGGCGGTCTTCGAGGAGCCCGTCGCGGAGCTGTTTGCGGAATTTCTCGCGCGTCTCCTGGAACCGCTGCATTTCCTCGTCGGTCACGCTCTCGTCGCGCTGCTTGATCGGCGGGAGAAGGATGTCGAGGAGCTTCTCGTCGACGTTGATTTCCGCTTTTTCGCGGACCTCCTCGATTTTTTCCTGCTTCACCATGTCCACGCCCATCCGCACCAGGTCCCTGACGATGGATTCGACATCGCGGCCGACGTAGCCCACCTCGGTGAATTTGCTGGCTTCGATTTTGAGGAACGGCGACGAGGTGAGTTTCGCCAGGCGCCGGGAAATTTCGGTCTTGCCGACCCCGGTCGGACCGATCATGAGGATGTTCTTGGGCACGATCTCATCGATCAGATCGGGAGGGACGCGGCGCCTCCGGTAACGGTTGCGGAGGGCGATGGCCACAGCCTTTTTAGCGGGGTTCTGGCCGATGATGTATTTATCGAGTTCGGCGACGATCTCCTGCGGCGTGAGCTCGACGTCCTTGTCCTTCGGCTTTTCCTCGCGCGCCTCGAAACTCCTGGGAAGCGGAATCGGCATTCATAACTCCTCGGAGGTGATTTCGCCGTTCGTGTAAACGCAGATGCCGGCGCTGATCTTCATCGCTTCGAGGGCGACGTCCTTGGCGGCCAGGTCCGTGTGCCGGATGAGCGCACGGGCCGCGGCGAGGGCGTACGGTCCGCCCGAGCCGATGGCGATGATGCCGTCGTCGGGCTCGATCACGTCGCCCGTCCCGGAAATCAGGAACGAGCTGTCCTTGTCGGCCACGATCATCAAGGCCTCCAGACGGCGGAGGGCCTTGTCCAACCGCCAATCCTTAGCCAGTTCGATCGCCGCCCGCGACAGGTTGCCTTTGTATTCCTCGAGCTTGCCCTCGAACCGGGAGAACAGGGCGAAGGCGTCGGAGGTGGCCCCGGCGAAGCCCGCTAAAATCTGCCCTTTGTAGAGGCGGCGGATCTTATTCGCGGTCTGTTTAAGAATGGTCTGGCCCATGGTCACTTGGCCGTCGCCGGCGATGGCGAGACGGCCCTTGTGCCGGACGCAAATGATGGTCGTGGACTTGATCATGGAAGCTCCGAGAATATCTTTATCATGATATCGCAAGGCCCTGAAGATGTAAAGCCGGGGACCGGAACGTCTCTGGAGGCGCGGCCGGGGATATGATCGGAGAGCTCTTTAAAAAGGAATGGCCAGGCCCCAGATCCACTTAGAGAACTTCAGCCGGTTTCCCAGCGGGCTGACTTCCAGGTCGGTCCACAAGCTCGTCCCCATCGTCAGGGCGAGCCAATCCGCCACGGCGAAGCGGACGATAACGTCCAAGGCGAAATCCTGGCCGAGATAAAAATAGTTTTCCGTCCGGGAATAGATCTGAAAGCTCAGGGTCACCTTCTCGGCGAAGACCGCGCCCGCCCTCAGGCCGAATTCCTGCACGATCCTGCCGCCCGAGAGGTCGAGATGCGTTCTCTGATTGGAATGGTGGAAGAACCAGGTGTAGGGCTCGATATAAAACGACTCCCGCTCGATGGGAAAGCCGAAACCGATATAGTTGCGGTTGGTGAAAAACGGACGCCCTTCGAGGCTGTAGCTGACATGGTCGGAGTCGTGGTTGCTGTCATGGCCGACGATCAGCTCGAGATAATCCGTGAGCGACTGGCGCAGGGAAAAATGCCAGTCGAATTTGGTCCTGTTGGCGGTATCGTCATGGGCTACGAGCTGGGCCATGAGCCGCGTGCTTTCGGTCAGAAAAATGACGTCGTGGAAGCCGTAATTCCAGCGGTCGGGCGCTCCGCTCAAATCGTTGAAGCTGGGATAAGTGGACGGGTTTTGAAGCTGGGCGAACAAATCCCCGTGGAGGACGATCTTGCCGAGCCGCGCGGCGGCGTCTTTTTCAAGATACGGGCGATAGATGAAAATTTCCTGCCCCGAAATCCAAAGCGGAAGGACGAGGCAAAAAGCGAGGACGAGCCAAGCGCGGGGAATGGATCTCCGATTCCGGGAAAACATGCGTATCTGCTCGGCCTCCGGGCCATGATATTAAGGGGAAAAGACATCCGTGTCAAATGCGAAAAGAAGCGAGCGAAGGGGGGGGAACCTTGACATCGGGAAGACCCTATGTTACTTTCAGTCAACTTAAAATGACTTCCCTCGACGCCTCTCCGAAAAATCGGGTTCTGTCTTTCCGGCGGGAACGTCCGGGGAGGACGCATATCGGAATGGGATTTCCGCCGGTGAGAAGATCTCTTCTTTTGATCGCCGCCGTGTTCCTTTCGGCGGCCTTTTCTTATCCGGCCGGCGAAGACCTCAGCTACAAGCTCAATGCCTTCATCCTCCCCGAATTCATCATCCGCTCGATCCCGGGAGGCTTGTTTCAAAACGCTTTTTTCGAGAATTACGCTCCCGACGCCACGTTCCTCATCGAGGAAAGCAACGGGTTTTCCCTGATCGACTCGCCCCGCGTCTATTTTGAGGGTGACTCCATCGTTCAGTTCAACTGGTTCTATGAAGGCTTCGACATCCATTCCGCCCTGGACGATGGATCGCCGGGATTCCTTCTGCCTTTTTCCGCGGCCACGCAATACCGTCTCCAGGGCGAGACGCCGCTGGCCAAAGACTATGGATTTCAGGTCCTCTCCCGGCCCCGCGACGGGACCTTTTCCCGGCTTCGCTTTTCGACGACGGCTTCCGACATGGGAGGCTATATCCCGTGGGCGGTGAATTTCGTGAGCCCCCACGCCTCGAGCCCCAACCGGGACGACAGGCTCTATGCCTCGCGGCGCAGGATCCTGTCCGATTACGACGTCGATTATCTTTATAATAAAAGAGGACCGTCCTCGGCCTTCTCTTTCGCGGCGACCGCGTTCGACCTGCGGCGGCAATTCAACGACTTCAACGCGTTCGACCGGACCTTCCGGGAAAAAGGCCGGGGCATCCTCCTCAACGCGAACTACGAACAGGAGTTCAAGGACGGCTCGCTCTTCGCCACGGCCGTCGTCAACGACATTTCCCGGAACCATTTCCTGGCCGAGCTCGGGCGGTTGCCCCAAGAAACCCAAGCCAAGGAGCGGCAGTCCTATTTCGCCGGAATCCGGCTGAAAAGCAAGGGCCTGACGGCCGGCCTGTCCTATCTCCTGGAAAAAGAGACCCTGACGCCCGGCGATCCGAACTTCCTCAAAGACATGAAAGACAACGACGGCGAAGGGCTTTTTCCTTTCGAGAAGGCGGGCTCCTTTTCCGCGGGCACGCTCCGGCTCAGCCTGGATCTCAGCGTCCTGTCCCAGGAAAAGAGCAACAAAGCCAAGATCGATCTTTTTTCCGAATTCAAAACGACGTCCTTGTCGGGCTCGGAAAGCGCGGCCGGCTTCAATCCCCTCAGCTTCGATAATACGCCCGCGCTCGTGATTCTCTGGAACCAGGGCCGGTCGTACCGGAACGTCAACCAGGCTTTCAAGGCCGGCGCCCTTCTCGGCTATGAACCGGCCCCCGGCCTCGCCTTATGCGCTAAAATCGTCCTCCAGAACTCCAACGCGCGGTTCGAGGGCGGAGCGAACAACCTGAAATTCCTCACCCTCGGATTCGATCTCGGCGTCCGCTTGTTCAGGGACCCGGGGATTCTCATCTCCTATGAACAGATGCCGTATGACCTGAGAGAAAACGTCAATTTCTTCCTGGAGCGGGAACGGACCTGGGGAACGGTCTATCGCTGGACCGACGCGAACGGAGACCGGCAATATCAGAGAGGCGAGGAAAGCGGGATCGTCGGATACACGGGCGGGCGGTTCCATGCGGCCGCCGATCAGTTGAAGATCCCGATGAGGAAGAGGGTGCTGCTCAGCCTGACCGCGCCGCTCTCGGAGGACTGGTCGTTCAGCCTCAAGGGTCTTTTCAAAAAAATCGACGATAACTTCCTGGTCCGCTTCAAGGAGAATTACGGGTTCTATGAAAACGTCGGCGGCGAGCCGCTCTATTTCTTCAGCGCGCCCTATCAGGACTACGTCCTCGACAACGATCCGTCGGCCAAGAAGCCCTACTACACGGAGCTCGTCCTTCAGATCAACAGCCGGGAGAACACCGCCTGGTTCTTTTCCTTTTCGTTCTGCGCCCATATCGGCATGGGCCGGACGATGCTCGGCAACGGCCCCGGCGCGAGCGACATCGGCCTTCTCAGCGAATCGCAGGCCGATCCGAACACCCTGTTCAATTCTTACGGCCGCGTCGACGGCGACCGCGCTTATCTCGGGAAGCTTTTCTTCGGCGTGGCCCTGGCCAAGAACCTGTTCTTGAGCATGAATTTCAAATACCGGGACGGCACGCCGTTCGCCTTCCTGGATGAGGTCGAGCGCTACGATCAGATCGTGATCACGTACAAGACGATCAAGGGCGAAAACGAAAAAGGCGTCAAGGGCGGACCCCGCAAGGATTACCTCACCGATATCAGCCTCAAGCTCACGTACAAGTTCAAGATTCTCGGATGGAACGCCGAGGCCGAGCTCTCCGCGCTCAATCTGCTCGATTTCGGCAGCGAGCTCTCGGAATACGTCTTCTCCGGGGGCCGGCGCCTGGCCAACGAGCTCCAGATCCCGCGCAGCCTGCGCCTGGGATTGTCTCTGGAATTCTGATCGATTTCCCCCGCCTTCAAATTCGGGCGGATCCCAATATTGACATCGATCCTCGACTGGAATATAAAACTTTTAAACCCGGCGGAGGGATTTTCCGCCGTTTCAGCCCTGAATGAGGAGGTCGATATGCCGAAGAAAATCGGACGACGCGAATTCATCTCCAAGAGCGCCACGGCCGGCGCCGCGGTTGTTTTTGGGCGCCGGTTCTTGTCGGGTTTTGGCGGCGGGCCGACGGCCGCGCCGGCCAAAGATCTCATCGACGTCGCGGTCGTTTCGGGCGCGGATTACGCCGCCATGACGGCCAAGGCGGTGGAAGCCCTGGGCGGGATCGGAAAATATGTCCCCAAAAATTCCAAAGTCCTTCTCATGCCCAATGTCCAGAGCAAGAATCCCGGCACGTTCACCAAGCCGGAAATTCTCCGCTCCGTCATCAAAATGTGCAAAAGCGCCGGGGCCAAGGAGATCGCCTGCCTGAGCTATCTCGGCCAGCCGAACTGGGACGGCACAGGATTGGCCCAGGTCATCCAGGAGGAGGGCGCCATCCTCAAGCTCATCCCCCGCGACGACGTGAATTACAAAGCCGTTCCGGTCCCGGATGCCGCGGCCCTCAAAGAAGCCAAGATCATGAACGAGTTCTTCAACTATGACGTCTTCATCAACATGCCGATCACGAAAGACCATGCCGGATCCAAATTCACGGGGACGCTCAAGAATCTCATGGGGCTCAATTCCCCGAGCGTGAACCGCGGCGTCTTCCACAAACCCAACTGGCAGACGGATCCGGTCGCCATCGAGCACCTGGAAACCTGCATCGTCGACCTGAACTTGGTCATCAAGCCGACGCTGAACATCGTGGACGCCACGGAAATCATCCGGACGAACGGGCCGATGGGCCCCGGCGAACTGATCAAGCCGCTGAAAGTCATCGCCGGCGTCGACCGCGTCGCCGTCGACTCCGCCTGCGCAGCGGTCCTCGGGTTGAAGGGCGAAGACATCATCATGATCCGGAAAGCCTATGCGAAAAAGCTCGGCGAGATCGACCTGAAGAAGGTCAAGCTCCAGGAGATCAAAATATAGCTTTCAACGTTTTTTTTCAGCGCCGGCGGAACTCCGCACATGGCGATAGGCACGGGGATAAGATGACTCTCATGAAAATCGCGCGGCTCGTTTTTTTCCTCCTGATCGCCCTCGCCGTTTCCTCGCCCGCCGCTCCTCTCCGGGAATCGGCGGCGATTTCCACCCCTGCCGCGCTCGACCTCAACGCCTTCCTGCCCGCCGCGGCGGACCTGCGGGAATGGGCCCCTAAGGATCCTCCCCAGGAGTTCAAGGGCGACGATCTTTTTTTATATATCGACGGCGGGGCCGAGCTCTATCGCGAATACGGATTCCGCCAGGTGATCGCCCAGGATTACCGGAACGGGAAGGGAAAAATCATCTCACTCGAGATTTTCGAGATGGCGAGCGCCGAAGCCGCCTACGGCATGTTCTCCTTCAAATCGAGCGGCAGAGGCAAGCCCGCCGCGGTCGGCCAGGACGGCCGGCTCGAGGATTATTTTCTCAACTTCTGGAAGGGACCCTGCCTCGTCACGCTGACCGGGTACGACGCCGGTCCGGAATGCGTCCGGGGAATTCTGGAAATCGCCCGGGCCGTGGACGCCAGGATCAGACTCCAGGGGAGCCGGCCTTCGCTTCTCTACGTCCTCCCCAAGGAATGGATGAAGGCGTCCCGCCTGGTCTATTTGCGCGGCGTCCTGGGCTTGAACAATATCCATCCGTTCTTCCCGAACGACGTGTTCCGCTTCAAGGAAGGGCTGGCCGCGGAGCAGGATAAATTCAAGATCTTCATCTTCCGCTACGCGGGTCCGGCCGAAGCCCGGCAAAGGTTCCAGGAGATAAAGAAGGCGTTCTCCCAAAGCCCGGCTTATAAGGACCTGAAGAATCTGAATGAAAGCAATTTTGAAACCGTGGACGCCAAGGGCGATAAGCTTTATATCCAAAACTACAACAGCCACATCAGCATCATCCTCACCCTGACGCAGACGGACAGGCAATCCGTTTCCGATATGTTCGACCAGCTGAACTTCATGGCCGGCGGATCGGAGCCAATCCGGCGGGCGGCCGACGCAAGAACGATGAGATGATCGGCTACTTTTTCTTTATCTGGTAGCGGATGATCGTCTGATACGCGCTGGTGTCGGGCCCGGATTCCGGCCCCTTCAAATATTCCTCTTCGTGAGGGCCGGCGATTTCATACCCCTTGTTCTTTATGAACGCGATCAGCTTTTCGATCATGGGCGCTTCCTTGTCGTAGCCGCCGATATAAAGGACCTCGGCGACCTCGCCGTACGGCCAAACGTCGATCTTCGCCCCCGTCGATCCGGGCGGCAGGGCCGTGACCTGTTCCGGGAGCGGCAGGGCGTAGAGCCCGACCCACGCGTTCCGGGGCGCGGTCAAGGTGTTCAGCCAGCGTGCCCGGGGCGGCGCCATCCGCGCGCCGGGGATGCTGAAAAAGGTTTTGTAGAGAATCGTAAAGGCGTTCCCGGCGGAGACGCTCGGATCGCCCTTCGATTCGACGACCAGCATTTTCTGGGCGGGCATGGTTTTGATCCGCGGTTCATTCGCGGCCGCCGAAGGCGCGCGGTTTTGAGCTCCAATGAGAACCACCGCAAAAGAGACGGCCATGGCTATGGCTAGAAATTTTTTATTCATGCGTGTCTTCTCCTTTTCCGAAATATTCAGGGTTTTATGAAAACGCCGGATCGCGGCGGCACGTCCTGGTGGTCCGTCGTTTTCATCGCGTCCGATAAATTCGCGGCGTAGCGGAAGATCCCGGACGGACCGCCCCAGGAATCGACGAGATAAAAATCATCTTCGAGGAGTCCGCGGACGCGGACATGCCCGCCCTTGAGACGGACGGCTTCATCGAGGAGTCCCCTCCCCCACTCGTCCACGAGCTCCAGATCGTCGCTCTCGATGATCATGTTGTCGAGGGCCCCGGCTGTCCGGGCGTAGAGCGCCTGCTCGTGATCCGCCAGCGCGATCTCCCGGCGCCTGAGCAAAAGGCAGTCCGGATCGTTGAGCCACCACTTTTTATGCATAAACGAGCGGAGGATGGAATTCTTGAGAGCGTAATAGGCGTTCACGCCCTGGAGCGGGGCCTTCCGGGAATCCCAGAAGGGCGCGGTGTCCTCGCCGACGCGCATCCCGTCCACGAGCCCGATCGAAGGAAGGAGCGGCGCGCCGCAGCCGAGGATGAAGCTGTCGCCGACGGCCTGTCGGATGACGTCGAGGCCCTCGCGATAAGCCTGGATCGGGCTCACCCGGCGCGACCGCGCGCCTTCCATGGCCGCGGCGAAGACGAAATCGATCTTGAAATAATCGAAGCCCATGGCTTTCAGCGCGGCGAACGTTTCGTATAGCCAATTCTTGGCCCGGGGATGGGTCGTATCCAGGGCGTAGATTTTCTTGTTCCAGCCCCGATGGCAGAATTTCGCCGCGCCGGCATCCGCAACCATCCAGTCCGGATGTTTCCCGTACAGCGCCGACGTTTCCGAAGCGCTGAAGGGCGCCGTCCAGAGGCCGGCCCGAAAACCGTAATCCCGGATGAGTCGAGCCAATTCCGGGAGAGAGCCGAACCCGGCCTTGGGACTTAGCCAGTCGCCGATATCCGCCGCGAAGCCGTCGTCGATTTGAAAGACTTCGAAGGGAAACGTCCCGCGCGCGAGGCGGAGATTTTTTTCGATGTCGGCCAGTTTCAGATCCGTGAAATA
>Ga0315278_10003539_pt1 | contig 13971 bp, 10 predicted proteins | sample YL17G06_0_MG_FD_203880 | JGI IMG/M metagenome (GOLD analysis project Ga0315278, IMG submission 203880) | Sediment microbial communities from Yellowstone Lake, YNP, Wyoming, USA - YL17G06_0 | ecosystem: Environmental > Aquatic > Freshwater > Lake > Sediment | place: USA: Wyoming | collected...
CAATGCCGGGATATCCTTGCGCACGTATTGAATGATCTTCTCGAAGGCCTTGCCGTCCAGCAGGGTCGTCTTGACGTCGGTTTGCTCGGCCTGAGCGATCTCGCGGCAGATGTCGAGGTGCGACTGATAGATCTTCGCAAGGCCGCTGTCGATAATTTCTTCGTGTAGCTTTTCCTGTTCCTTGAATCGGAACACCTTGCCAGCTTCCTCGTTGAGGACACCGGAGATGCTATGGAAGGCGGCATAATGGAAATAGGGATCGAAGGCCGAGATGGCTTCGACCGGCATGTTGAAGGCCTTGCCCAGAGCCAGCCCGGTCATGAGTCCACCGAAGGAATAGGGACTGCCATCCACCGCCACCACGATTCTTCCGCTGGTCATTGGCTGGGTCTGCTTGACGATCAGCATGTCCGAATTCCGTACGCGACGAAGCACGCGTTCGGTGTTGCTGCCGATCACGCTATCCTTCACCGCGCCGACACCCAAGGCGCCCATGATCACCAGGTCATAAGCATTGGTATTGATATCTTCGGCCAGCACCTTCCAGTTCCGGCCTTCGAGCGAGCGACGCTCGATCGGCAGGTTGTTTTCCGCACATTTCTTATCGACGTAGTCGAGGTAGGAGTCGGTGATGATCTGGAGACCACGGGTAATCAGCGAATCGTGGATTTGACGCTGACGGTCGAGCTCTTTTTCATCGTGGTACTCTTCAGGCAAGCCCGCTTCCATCTGTTTGAAGCGCTTGTCATGCATTTTGGCCGCATAGACGTGGCTGCCCACGATCTTCGAGCCGAAGGCTTTGGCGAAGTGCACTCCGATGTCGACGGCTGTATTGGAATGGTCGGAGTTATCGACCGGGACATAGATCGTCTTATACATCGAGATGTCTCCTCAAGATACCCTCCAGGCCAGATCGAACAAGAGTAATTGTCAAAATTTCCAAATGGTTGACGTATTTCCCCAGCTTCAAAGAGCAGGGATGATAGCATCGGCCGGAATTGGAATGCAAGGTGGTGACGAGGGCTGGCTCAACAGAATCTAGGCCCCCGGAGTCACGACGGATTTTTCACCAGAATCCTTTGCGGAGCGAAGCAATTGCCGGGAGCGGAGCAATTGCCGGGAGCGGAGGATCTCTTCCAGGGACAAGAGGGCATCGCGTCCAGAGTTCCCTTCGATCCCTCGGATCAAGCTCTTGTCGGCATAGGGATCTGATTCTTTTGGGGTTTGGGACAGAGATCCCGTCCACTTTCGTGGGTCCCGGCTTCCCTCTTTTCGTTCCCAGGCCCGGAGACAGGCTTTGGCGATGAACGAGTTCAGCGGCGCCGGGTTATAGAGGAGTTTTCGGATACTCGTCGGGGTCAGCATCAAAGGGTTATAGCCAGCCGAGAGGTAGCCCTCTTCTAATAGCCGTTGCTCCAGATCGGTGTTTGGCTGAATCCCCAAAAAGAACATGAGGGGGAAGACGCGCTCCTCACCCAGGATCGAGGCGACCTTCTTATAGGACTCCACGCTTTGGAGCAAGGACTCCTCGGTTTCTTTTGGACTGTTCAGCGAGTAGTTGAGGATGACTTTTCCCTTGAATCCCGCTTCTGCCAGATATCGACAGCCATCGTACAGCCGCTCCAGCCTGAATCCCATGTGGAGGTCGTTCAGCACCTCTTGGGAGCCTGACGTAATGGCGACCTCGAGATCGCCGACGCCGGACCGGACCATGAGCTTTGCTAACTCCGGGGTGATCAGCGATGTCCGGATATAGCCGGACCACTCGATCTCCAACTTCTCGGCGAGAATCCGTTCCAGAATTTCGGTGCATTGGGGGTAGGCTTCTTTTCCCGTAATGAACTGGGCATCCGTGAACCAGAAACGCCTGGCGCCCCATTGATGGTAGTGCTGAGAGATATCCTTGACGACCATGGAAGGAGGCCGATAGCGCACCCGCTTCCCTTCAATGTAGGGGTAGAGGCAGAAAGCACAGTCGTAGGGGCAGCCCCGCTTCGACTGGACCCCTACGGATTCACCAATATATTCCGTATACTGCGGGAAGATCGAGGTTAGATAGGGCAAGTCGACGGTGAGCGCATCAAGGAGGGCCGGTGCGCCCTGCTGGCCCTTTCGAACGGTCTTTCCCTCCCGGAGGATATAGCGCTCGTTCTCCAGCGACTGACCTTCAATCACCTTGAGAATGGCGTCTTCGCCCTCCCCGAGAATCCCGATGGTGCCTTCTGGGAGTTTCTGGATGAGCTGGTCGGCAAAGGCGGTAAAGGCCCCTCCGCCGATCATGATCTGCGCCTTCGGGAACTCCTTTGCAATCAACCAGGGGTAGGAGAGTGCTGCCCGAATATGACTGTAGTAGCGGTAGAGCTGTTGCAGCCCCGCAAACGAGGCGGTAATCCGTTTGAGGGGGTTGCTCGCAAAATAGAAGTTAAACGCATGTTCCAGCGAGGAGTCCCCCTCATGCGGGGAAAAGATCTGAATGTCGCGCCAGGAGAAACAGACGAGGTCCGGCTTGAGCTCGGTCGCGGCATCGCGGACCGCTTTGCTCCGTTGGGCGTCGGGAAAGAGGGATAGATCGAGGATGCGCTGCCGCACCCCCGGCTTGCGTCGATGAATAAAATCAGCGAGATAGGTCACACCAATGGGGTAGACCTTTTTGCACGGAAGAAAAATATAAAGGATTGATTCCATCATCGTTTAACCATCAGAACGTCTATAATGTCGAAAGTCTTCGGACTTGATGACTTTCGGACTTTCGACGTGAGGACATTATTTTGTTGCAACGTGTATCGCCACGATTCCGCCGGTCAGGTTCCTATAGGTGACCTGACGAAAGCCCGCGTCGAGGAGTATCTGTTTCAACCGTTCCTGGTCCGGAAAGTTCCGAATGGAGGCAGGGAGATATTCGTAGACGCCGGTCGTGTCATGCGCCACTTTCGTTCCAATCCAGGGGAGCAGCCGGAACGAGTACCAATCGTAGAGTGCCCGCAGCCAACCGAAGACCGGCCGGGAAAACTCCAGGCACACAAACCGCCCAGCTGGTTGTAAAATACGGTGAATTTCCGTGGCCGCTTGCCGAAGATCGCCCACGTTCCTCATGCAAAATCCCGTGGTCACAGCATGGAAGGTTCCATCGGGAAATCCCAGATGTTCGGCGTTGGCTTCGAGGCAGGTGATCCTCTGTCCCAGCCCCCGGCTTGTGACTTTCTTCAGTCCCTCGACGAGCATGGCGTGGTTCAAGTCGGAGGCAATGACGCGACCGTTGGTTCCCATGCGCGGTTCGATCAAGAGTGCGAGATCGGCTGTGCCGGCCCCGACGTCGAGTGCCAGGCCCGCTGTCGTGATCGGCACGTAGGAGGCGGTAATTTTTTTCCACCGGTGGTGCAGCCCAAAACTCAGGAGTGTATTGTTGAGATCGTAGACGCGGGCGATTGCGGTGAACATCCGCTGCACGGCCTGTTCACGGGCCTGGCCAGACCAGGTCGAGACAGCTAATGGGGCCGCGAGGGAGTCGGTCCCCTTCCGGACGGGTGGTGTATGCGCCTGGACCATGAGAGGTTGGTAGCACCGGCCTTCCGAGTTTGTCAAGGCGACCCGGTCCGCGTGCTATAATCCCGCTCCTGATGCATAACTCGATCATCATAAAAGGGGCACGGGAGCACAACCTCAAGAACATCGACGTGACCATCCCGCGGGACCAACTCGTCGTGATCACGGGGCTGAGCGGGTCAGGCAAGTCGTCGTTGGCCTTCGACACGATCTATGCCGAAGGGCAGCGGCGGTACGTTGAGTCGCTCTCGGCCTATGCCCGTCAGTTCCTCGAACAGATGGGCAAGCCCGACGTCGATTCGATCGAAGGGCTCTCGCCCGCTATTTCCATCGAGCAAAAGAGCACCAGCCACAATCCCCGATCCACAGTCGGAACCGTGACGGAGATTTACGACTATCTCCGTCTCCTCTTTGCCAGGGTCGGACGCTCCTCCTGCTTTCAGTGCGGCGAAGAAATCACTGCGCAGACGGTACAGCAGATGGTCGATGCCATCAGCCTGTTGCCGGAGGGGAGTAAATTTCAGCTATTGGCCCCAATCGTCCGCGGCAGGAAGGGCGAGTATCGCAAAGAGCTCCTCGACATGCGCCGGGCCGGCTACGTCCGGGCCAGGGTCGATGGTAAGCTGGTTGAGTTGGGCGAGGATATCACGCTCGATAAACAGAAGAAACACACGATCGAAATTGTGATCGATCGATTGGTGATGAAGCCGGGCGAGGCCCTGACGAGACGGTTGGCCGACTCGGTGGAGACCTCGTTGAAACTCGCCGACGGGCTGGTCGGTGTACTGACGGACAATGGGAAAGTGTCACTCTATAGCGAGAAGCTCGCCTGCATCAGCTGTGGCGTCAGTTATCCGGAAATTACCCCCCGCGTGTTTTCATTCAACAGCCCGCATGGAGCCTGCCCGACCTGCGACGGCATCGGCTACGCCATGGCGACCGGCTGTCCTGACGATGAAGACTTCACGTTACTTGAGCCTTGCGGAGTCTGCAAGGGAGCGAGGCTGCGGCCTGAAAGCCTCTCCGTCAAATTGGCCAAACAGTCGATTGCGGAGGTGACGCATCTTTCAGTGCGAGCGGCAGCCGACTTCTTTGGGTCGCTGAAATTTACTGAGCGCGAATTGGTGATTGCCCATCGCATCTTGAAAGAGATTCGCGAACGGCTCGGGTTTCTCGTCAACGTCGGTTTGGATTATCTGACGTTGGATCGGGCGGCTGCAACCTTGTCCGGTGGAGAAGGCCAACGCATCAGGCTCGCCACGCAAATCGGTTCCGGTCTCGTGGGCGTCCTCTATATCCTCGATGAGCCGTCGATCGGTCTCCATCAGCGGGATAATCGGCGTTTGCTCCAGACCCTGCTGCGCCTGCGCGACCTGGGCAATACGGTGGTGGTGGTCGAGCACGATGCAGAAACCATGATGGCGGCGGACCATCTGCTGGATATGGGGCCTGGTGCCGGGACGCAGGGCGGGCAGGTCATTGCCCAAGGCACGCCAAAAGATGTGATGAAGAATCCCGACTCGCTGACGGGCCAGTATCTTCGCGGCACGCAAATGGTCAGTCTCCCCCGCCGCGAACGCAAGGCCAAGGGAATGTTGTCCATCGTGGGGGCCAAGAAACACAACCTCAAGGGGATGACCGCCAAGATTCCGCTCGGTCTGTTCACCTGTGTGACCGGCGTGTCCGGGTCCGGAAAGAGTACGCTAGTTCTGGAGGTACTGTTCCATTCCCTCTCCCAGTTGCTCTATCACAAAAAACCGAAGATCGATGGCTGCAAGGAGCTGCTGGGTGTCGAGGCGCTGGATAAAGTGATCGACATAGACCAGTCCCCGATCGGCCGGACTCCGCGCTCGAATCCTGCGACCTATACCGGTCTGTTCAGTTTCATTCGGGATCTCTACTCCAACCTGCCCGAGTCCCGTGTGCGAGGGTACAGGCCAGGCCGCTATAGTTTCAACGTGAAGGGCGGCCGCTGTGAGGCCTGCCAGGGCGATGGGTTGATCAAAATCGAGATGCATTTCCTGCCGGACGTCTATGTGACCTGTGAGGTCTGCAAGGGGCAACGGTACAACCGCGAGACGATGGAAATTCACCATAAGGGGAAGAGTATCGCCGACGTGTTGAATATGACGGTGGACGATGCGGTGCAGTTCTTCGAGCATATCCCTTTCATTAAGCGGAAGCTCGATACCTTGCATGATGTCGGGCTGCATTACGTGAAGCTTGGCCAGTCTGCCACGACCCTGTCTGGAGGCGAGGCGCAACGGGTCAAGCTCTCGCGCGAACTGTCGAAGCGTCCGACCGGACGCACGATGTACATTTTGGATGAACCGACGACCGGCCTTCACTTCGCCGACGTGCAACGATTGCTGGACGTCTTGGATCGATTGGTCGAGGCAGGGAATACCGTGCTGGTGATCGAACATAATCTCGATGTGATCAAGAATGCCGACTGGATCATCGATCTCGGACCGGAGGGCGGCGATCGAGGTGGTGAGATCGTGGCCGAAGGACCTCCCTGGGAAATCACGAAATCGAAGCGCTCATACACGGGGCAAGTGCTGAAGGAGGCCGGAATCGCTTAAGAGCGTATAACTTATAGCACGTGCCTCGGACAGGGGTCGGAGGATGTTTGTGCCATACGCTATTAGCCATATGCTCTTGAAGGGAAGGAGCCCATGCACACAATCCTACTGCTCACCGTTTCCAACATCTTCATGACCTTCGCCTGGTACGGCCATCTCAAATATAAGGACTCGCCCTTGTGGATTGTGATTCTGGCGAGCTGGGGAATCGCATTCTTCGAATATTGTTTTCAGGTTCCGGCAAACCGGATCGGTCACTACGAATTCAACGCCGCCCAATTGAAAACTATTCAAGAGGTCATTACTCTGGTGGTGTTTTGCGTGTTTTCAGTCGTCTACCTGAAGGAAGAGTTGAAATGGAACTATCTGGCCGGCTTTGGCCTGATGGCTGGAGCAGTGTTTCTTATCTTTAAAGAATGGTGAACCATGCCGCCGAAGAAGAAAGAGCCAGCTAAGACGAAAGAGTCTCAGAACGCCTCGGGGGCGAGCACAGCCGAAGACTTCGAAAAGCTCGGAGTGTTCTACCTGGGACGACCCTACGACTTGGTGGCCAAACAGCCGAAGCCTGGTTGGTTGCTGTACGACTCGAAAGATCTGGTCACTCATGCAGTCTGCGTAGGGATGACTGGTAGCGGCAAGACCGGTCTCTGTCTCGGGCTTCTCGAAGAGGCGGCGATCGACGGCATTCCCGCCATCGTGATTGATCCCAAGGGGGATTTGGCGAACTTGATGCTGACATTTCCGCAGCTCCGCGGGGAAGATTTTACGCCCTGGATCAATGAAGACGATGCGCGCAAGAAAGGTCTCTCCCCGGGCGACTTTGCGACCCAACAGGCGGAGCTGTGGAAGAAAGGATTGAGCGAGTGGGGCCAAAGCGGTGAGCGAATTCAAAAACTCAAAGACGCGGCCGAGTTCGTCGTGTACACGCCGGGCAGCAATGCAGGGGTGCCTGTTTCCATCATGAAGTCGTTTGCTGCGCCATCTCAAGAAATCCTGGACGATGCAGAACTGCTGCGCGAGCGGGTGAGCACCACGACGACCAGTTTGCTCGGTTTGATCGGCGTGGAGGCTGATCCGATCAAGAGTCGCGAGCACATCCTGCTCTCGACGATTCTGGACCAGGCCTGGCGGAAGGGGCAGGACTTTGATCTGGCCTCGCTCATCCAGCAGATCCAAACGCCACCTCTGTCAAAAGTCGGGGTGCTCGACCTCGACTCGTTCTATCCCTCGAAGGATCGATTCGCATTGGCGATGCAGCTCAATAATCTGCTCGCCGCGCCAGGGTTCACCGCTTGGCTTGAAGGGGAAGCGCTGGATGTTGGGCAGATGTTGCATAGCCCGGCAGGCAAACCGCGGATCGCCATCTTCTCGATCGCGCACCTGAGCGATGCGGAGCGGATGTTCTTCGTGACCTTGCTCTTGAGCCAGACCCTTGGCTGGATAAGGGGGCAATCAGGGACAACCAGCCTGCGCGCCATCCTCTATATGGATGAGATCTTTGGCTATTTCCCCCCTGTGGCGAATCCTCCGTCGAAAGCGCCCCTGTTGACCCTCCTCAAGCAGGCGAGGGCCTATGGCCTCGGAGTTGTCCTGGCCACCCAGAACCCTGTCGATTTGGACTACAAAGGGCTGGCCAATACCGGCACCTGGTTCATCGGACGACTCCAAACGGAGCGCGATAAGGCGCGGGTTCTTGAAGGGCTCGAAGGCGCAGCCGCCAGTTCCGGCAAGAAATTCGATAAGCAACAGATGGAACAGCTTCTCGCAGGACTGGGGAGCCGGGTCTTTCTCTTGAACAATGTCCACGAGGATGCGTCCGAGGTCTTTCAGTCAAGGTGGACGCTTTCGTACCTGCGTGGTCCGCTCACGCGCACTCAGATCAAGACCTTGATGGACCCGATCAAGAAGGCTCTGTCGAGGCCTGAAGGATCAGGACAGAGGACTGAGTCGAAAATCTCAGCACTCAGCACTCAGTCCTCAGCACTAAGAGCTCGTCCGATGCTCTCTCCCGATGTGCCGCAACAATTCATTCCCATTCGTGGTACACAGCCGAGTGGCAGCACATTGGTCTATCAGCCGATGTTGCTGGGAGGGGGAGAAGTTAGGTTCTCCGACAGTAAAGCCGGCGTGGATGTGACTCAGGATATCACCGTGCTGGCCCCGATCACAGACGGGGCCGTGTCAGTGGATTGGGACCATGCGACAGAGGCCGCACTGGCTCTATCCGATCTGGAGCAGGCGCCGGCGGAGGGCGCACAGTTTGCCAATCTTCCCGCGGCTGCCGGTAGGGCCAAGAGTTATGAATACTGGAACAAAGACTTCTCGGGCTGGCTCTTCCGTAATCAGAAAGTCGATCTCTTGAGAAGTCCCAGCACGATAGAGGTCTCCAAGCCTGGCGAGTCGGAACGGGATTTCCGCGTCCGACTCCAACAATCTGGGCGGGAACAACGGGATACACAATCAGAAGGTCTCCGCCAGAAGTACGCACCGAAGATTACTTCGCTTCAAGACCGCATCCGCCGGGCCCAGCAGATGGTGGAGCGACAACAAACTGAGTCTCGATCAAGCCAGATGCAAGCTGCGATTTCGGTCGGCGCGACGATTTTGGGCGCGTTCCTCGGGCGAAAGACGATCAGTGCGACCACCATCGGAAAGGCGACGACGGCGATCCGCGGAGCCGGACGTGCGATCAAGGAATCGCAGGATGTGGGGCAAGCCCAGGAGAATATGGATGCGCTTCAGCAGCAGCTCGCCGCTCTCGAAGCGCAATTCAAGACCGAGATCGACGAACTGATCGCGTCCATCGATCCCCTCACCGAGAAGCTGGAGACTGTGTCTCTCAAACCTACCAAGCTCAATATCGCCGTGAAGCTTATTGCGCTGGCATGGCTGCCTCAGTGGCAGGATGCCGGAGGCAGGCTTACGTCTGCCTGGCAGTAAGGTTGCCGCGTGCGTGTATCGTGCGTCAATCGTCGAGAAGGCCGGAGATTCCGTCCTCCCTCATGTCTGCGCGATTGATGAGCCAAGATGGCGATCAGTCGGTCAGTGCTTGCGATCTTTCTGCATGATCTTATCTGTCCAGGCAAGCAGGATGGCGGAGCCGAGGAAGGTCATGTGGATAAAGATCTTCCACTTGATGTGTTCGGGATCTTCATTCGCGATGTCGACGAATGATTTTAGAAGATGAATGCTGGAGATGCCGATCAGTGAGGCTGCGAGTTTAATCTTGATGGTGCCGGGATCGATGTGTGTCAGCCATTCTGGTCGATCGGGATGGCCCTCTAGGTCCAATTTGCTCACGAAGGTGGCGTAGCCGCCGATGATGACCATCGTGAGCAAGTTCGCCACCATCGTGACGTCGATCAGCCCCAGGACGCCCAGCATGAAGATGGTCTCTTCTTGCTGATTGATATGTCGGACCATCGTCCACAGTTCGACGAGAAATTTGTACGCATACAGCAGTTCGGCGATGATCAACCCACCATAAAGCGGGGCCTGAATCCACCGGCTGGCGAACACGACGGTTTCAAACACGTGCTCAATGCGGCTGATGGGAGACTGGGCTTGTTTCACTGCTGTGGGTTCTGAATGATCGGAATGACTCACGGCGCGTTATCCTAGTCGGCGTGGGGGCAACCTGTCAATTCGAATGACAGTACTGATTTCATAGGGGATGTGACGGCGACCGAGGTGGAACGTTGAGTACTTATCGAACGTGGCGAAGGAGGAGTCTAAGGACTCGATCTGGCCCTTGGGCATACAAAGGAGGCGCACGGCGTTGATTATCTTGTGGTCCTCTGTGGTCTTGTCAATAATGAAATCGGCCCCGGCAGCAGAATAGGTATTCTTGTTGTTGTCCGAGGGATCGTCTGTGACGGCGATGATCGTCGGCGGGATCATCAATTGCTTGATGTGTCGGAGGACGTCGATGCCGCTGCCATCTCGGAGCGAGGAATTCAGGATCGCAATATCCGGCTTGCGATTCAGAATCATCGCGGCGGATTCTTCCGAGTCCAATGATTCTCCTACCACGTTCACGCCCGCGATTTTCTCAAGGCGCTTCTTGAGTCTGTCGCGAAAGTGATAGTTTATACCCAGAATCGTACTCGATGTGGATCTACGCGCTACACTGTTGGCTTGCGGGATTCTATAACCGAGGGATGAAGCTTCGTACCTCGCGAATGACCGCGTTCAGTTGTGCGACGGAGTAGTGATCGCGAGCGCTTTCCGCATCTCCGCGACGGTCTTGGCATCGAGGCCGGTTGCCGTCAATTCATCGTCAGTGGCGGCAGCGATGTTGGCCAGGTTGCCATATTGTTTGAGTAAGCGGGCCCGTTTGATCTCGCTGATGCCGCGTATCTGATCGAGTGGAGAGGCCGTAAGGGCTTTGCCGCGCAGCTTGCGATGGAATGTGATGGCAAATCGATGGGCCTCGTCACGAATGCGTTGCACGAGATGGGTGGCCGGGGAGTTCGCGCGAAGCACAATGGGGTTTTTTCGACCGGGCAGGAAAATCCGCTCGTCCTTCTCGCCGCGTGCTTTGGCTAATCCAATAATTGCCAGGTTCTGATGGCCGACCTGTTTCAGCCCTTCCATAGCTGCGGCGAGCTGGCCTAATCCTCCATCGATGAGGATGAGGTCCGGGCGCGCGAGATCCTCGCTGTTTCCATAACGGCGCATGACGACTTCCTGCATGCTGGCGAAATCGTTGGCACCGGTTACGGTTTGGATCTTGAAACGGCGGTAGTCTGCTTTCTTCATCTGGCCGTCTTCCCAGACGACCATGGACGCGACGGACTGGTTCCCCATGGTGTTCGAAATGTCGAATCCTTCGATGCGGCGCGGCACGATGTCCAGTCGTATGAGCCGTTTCAGTTCTTCAACGGCCTGCCGTCCGATTTCTTCGTCTCGTAGGTGATTGGCGACAGCGGCGCCGGCGTTTTCCTCTGCCAGGAGGAGCAATTGGTGTTTCACGCCCCGTTCGGGCGCGACCACGTGGACGGCGTTCCCCCGCTTGCCTGAGAGCCACTCTTCAATCACCGTGGCGTCGTCGAGGTCGGTGGGGATGAGCAGCTCTTTGGGCGGTTGTCCGTCTTTGTTGTAGAACTGTTCAATGGCGGATCGAACGAGCTCTTCGTCGCCTGCGTCGGCTGAATGGGGCCAAAAGAAGTCTTTACGTCCGATCAGGAGGCCGCCGCGCACAAAGAGGATCTGGAGGTCGATCGCCGTGCCTTGCCGCGCCAGGCCGATCACGTCCTGATCGGTCGTCGTCGTTTGGGTGATACGTTGTTTCTCGAGTGTGCGTTCGATATTGAAGAGCCGATCGCGCAAGCGCGCCGCTTCCTCGAATTCCTCACGCTCCGCCGCCATTTCCATCTGGGTGCGCAAGTCGACCAGTAGTTCATGGTCGCGCCCTTCGAGAAATTGGCGGACCTGTGCGACGATGTGGTGGTAGTCCTCTTTCGATTGGTTGCCGGTGCAGGGTGCCATGCACCGTTTGATTTCGAATTCGATACAGGCTCGATCAGATTTCCCGTTGATCTCGATCGTACAGGTGGCCAAGGGGAAAGCTTTCTTGATGACTTTCAACGTCTCCCGTAAGGCGCCTGCCGGCGTGTAGGGGCCATAGTAGAGTGCGCCGTCTTTTTGCACGCGGCGGACGATGGAAAGACGGGGGAAGTCCTCTTTGATCGGCAGGCGAAGGTAGGGGTATTGTTTGTCGTCCCGTAAGACCACGTTGAAACGAGGCCGATGTTGCTTGATCAGATTGCTTTCGAGGATCAGCGCTTCGAGTTCTGAGCGGGTGACGATTGTTTCGAGGTCTGCGATATGGCTGACCAAGACGATGTTTTTCGGGGAGTGGTCAGTCCCTTTTTGAAAGTACGACCGCACGCGGTTGGACAGGACTGCGGCCTTCCCGATGTAAAGCAATTCGCCCTGCTCGTCCCTGAATAGATAGACTCCCGGCTGGTCTGGTAGGTGGTCGAGTTTAGATTGGAGTTCGGGGAAGGTAGCCATCAACTGTCAGCCTTCAGCGGTCAGTAGTGAAAGAGCGCTTGTCTGGTACCATTCTAAGGGCCGAGACACCCTGGGGCAACTTGGCCGGAGAATTGAGGCTAACAGCTGATCGCTGACGGCTAATTGCTCGCTCAGCGCAGGCCACGCACAAAAGAGGGGCTGAGGCTTCCACGCGCGACTTCGGCGACCGGACCCTTCATGGTGAGACCAAAGTCCGTGGCGATCTCAATGTTGAGCTGGCCTCCCGGCATTTTCACTGTGACGGGGCTCTTAACTAACCCGAGCCGGACGGCCGCACTCGCAGCGGCGCAGGAGGAGGACCCGGATGCCTGGGTCTCACCGGCCCCGCGCTCCCAGATCAGGATGAAGAGTTCTTTCGGGCCGGTCGGCACGGCGAGTTGCACGTTCGTTCGCTTCGGGAACAGGAAATGGTTCTCCAATGCCGGTCCCAATTTCAGGAGATCCTCTCGCGACCAGGACTGCCCGGCTGGTTTGAAGACGACACAGTGGGGATTCCCGACGCTGACCCCGGTGAAGGTGAGCAACTGGCCTGCGGCTTCGATGGGCTGTTCGATCAGTTCGCTGGTTGGGAGGGTGCAGGGGAGTGAAGCTGGCTGGAACGTTGCCCGCCCCATTTCGACGGTGACGGCGCTTGCATCCCCATGCCGGTCCACATGCAGCACAATCGTTACCAGCCCACCTTTGGTCTCGATGGTGAAGTGCTTCTTTTTTGTCTTGCCGGTCGCGTGGAGATAGCGGGCAAAGATGCGCAGGCCGTTGCCGGATTTTTCCGCTTCGCTGCCGTCTGGATTGTAGATGCGCAGACCGAAGTCCGCTTTCTTTGATGGCACCAGTGCAAGGATCCCGTCGCTGCCCAGTCCCCAGTTGCGATCACAGATAGCTTTGATCCTCGATGGGGTGAGCGAGAACGATAGTTCCTTGGGATCCATGACCACATAGTCATTGCCCAGCCCATGCCCGCGAAAGAATCCATTCTTCATGACTGGCTCCTTGAGTAGAGAGGAAATCAGGGAGAGATACCTAGCATGAACGGTGTGGGGAGGGATAGAGGGACGTGAAGTGGGGGTTAGACGATCTTGACGCCATGAGGACGTTCGATGAGTTCGACTTCATACCCGTCCGGGGCATCGATGAAAATGAATCGGCTGCCGGAGGAGGTTTTAGTTGGCCCGTCCGTGATCCTGATTCCCTTTGCGGTGAGGGTCGTGATGGTGTCGTCCATGTTGTCGACTTGAAAGGCCAGGTGGACGAGGTCGTCTTGCACTGTTACCGGGCCACTTGGTGGAAAGCTGCAGAGCTCGATCAACTCCTCACTGTTGGGCACTTTGAGAAAAGCCAGATGGGCGCCGCGCGGCGACACATTCCGCTCCAGCACCTCCAGCCCGAGGACGTTGCTGTAGAAGTTGATCGTCTGGTCCATGTCGCTGACGCGCATGCGGGTGTGGAGGAGCCTCTTGACCTTCATGGCGTGTCTCAAGAAAAGAGTATATAGCAGATAGCGTATAGCTTATGGCCGGAAAGGTAGCCCTCTGATTGAGCGTACCTCATACCATACGCAAATAGCCATAAGCCATCAGCTCTTCCTGGCTGGGCCGCTGGTCTTGCGCAGCAGGATTTCGGCACTGCCTGGGATCAGAAAGTTCGGCATGGGGCCGATCTCCTGGTAGCCCTGCTGCTTGTAAAAGCGCCGGGCTTGGCCGTTGAAGTCCGACACACAGGCGAACAGGTTCTTCGCCCTCGCGAAGACAGTTGCTTCGACGTGGGCGAGCAACCGTTCCCCTAGTCCCTTGCCTCTTGCCCAGTC
>Ga0315278_10003541_pt1 | contig 13970 bp, 8 predicted proteins | sample YL17G06_0_MG_FD_203880 | JGI IMG/M metagenome (GOLD analysis project Ga0315278, IMG submission 203880) | Sediment microbial communities from Yellowstone Lake, YNP, Wyoming, USA - YL17G06_0 | ecosystem: Environmental > Aquatic > Freshwater > Lake > Sediment | place: USA: Wyoming | collected...
CTGGCGCAGGATTTCACCATGCGCTACCCGCTCATCGACGGCGAGGGCAACTTCGGCTCGCGCGACGGCGACGATCCGGCGGCGATGCGGTACACGGAAGCGCGACTCACGAAGTTCTCGGAGGTGTTGCTGGCGGAGCTCGATCGGGGCACGGTCGACTTCGTCGCCAACTATGACGGGAGCCTCGTCGAGCCGGCAGTGCTGCCGGCGCGCCTGCCGGTGCTCCTCCTCAACGGCGCGTCGGGGATCGCGGTCGGGATGGCGACCGAGATCCCGCCGCACAACCTCAATGAGGTCGCGCAGGCCGCGATCGCAATGATCCGCGACCGCGATCTGTCCGTCGCCGGATTGATGAAGCACATCAAGGGCCCGGATTTTCCGGGCGGCGGCCAGATCATCACGCCGCGCGCGGAGATGAAGGACGCGTACCAGTCGGGGCGCGGCTCGATCCGCGTGCGCGCGCGCTGGGCGATCGAGCGGCTCGCCCGCGGCCAGTGGCAGATCGTCGTGACCGAGCTTCCGCCGGGCACCTCGGCGCGGAAGGTCCAGGAGGAGATCGACGCGATCACCAACCCGCAGCCGAAGGCGGGCAAGAAGTCGCTCACGCCCGAGCAGACGCGCGAGAAGCAGCTGGTGCTCTCGATGCTCGACAGGATGCGCGATGAATCCGACCGGTCGCATCCGGTGCGGCTCGTATTCGAGCCGCGCACGTCCAAGATCGACGAGAACGAGTTCGCGAACCTGCTGCTCGCCAAGACCAGCCTCGAGACCAACGCCCCGATCAATCTTGTGATGGTCGGGCTGGACGGCCGGCCGACCGGGAAGAACCTGCGCGACGTGCTCGCGGAGTGGGTGGAGTTCCGCTTCACGACTGTGACGCGCCGTACGAAGCACCGGCTCGACAAGGTGCTCGACCGGATCCACGTCCTCGACGGGCGGATGATCGTCCTGCTGAATGTGGACAAGGTGATCAAGATCATCCGCAACGCCGACGACCCGAAGGCGGATCTGGTCAAGGCGTTCAAGCTCACCGAGCGGCAGGCGGACGATATCCTCGACATGCGGCTGCGCATGCTCGCGAAACTCGAGCACATCAGGATCGAGCAGGAGCTGAAGGATCTGCAGAAGGAACAGAAGGGCCTCGAGAAGGTGCTCAAGGACCGCAAGGTGCTCGAAGAACTCGTGGTCGGCGAGATCGAGGAGGACGCGAAGGCGTTCGGCGACAAGCGCCGCACGCGCATCGAGGAGGCGGAGAAGGCAGAGATCGAGACGCCGGTGATCGACGAGCCGGTCACGGTGATCTTCTCGAACAACGGGTGGGTCCGCGCGCGCCAGGGCTGGGGCGTCGATCCCGCGGCGCTCTCGTTCAAGGAAGGCGACGCCCTCGGGGCGCTGCTCCAGTGCCGCACCGTCGATCCGGTGGTCTTCCTCGACTCCAACGGGCGTGCGTACAGCGTCGAGGCCGCGCAGCTGCCGTCCGCGCGCGGCGACGGTGCGCCGGCGTCCTCGCTGGTCGACCTGCAGGAAGGCGGCAAGATCATGCATTGCCTGGCGGGCAAGGCGGAGACGCCGGTGGTGGTGGCGGCGACGAGCGGCTACGGCTTCGTGGCGAAGCTCGGCGACATGCTGTCCAACCGCAAAGCGGGCCGGGAGTTCATGAGCGTCAGGGAGGGCGACACCCCGATCGCGCCGTTCGTGTTCGAAGTCGCGCCGGGCAATCTTCTGGTTGCCGTCTCCTCCGGCGGAAAGATGCTCGCGTTCGATCTTGACGAGGTCGGATACCTCGCGAAAGGCCGGGGCGTTACGCTGATCGGGCTCGACCAGGGCGAGACGCTCGTCGCAGTGGCGGTCACCCGCGAGAAGGCGGTCGCGGTGACCGGCTTCGGACGCGGGCGCGAGAACACCGTCGAGGTCGCCGGCAAGGACTTCGGGCACTACGTCTCAAAACGGGCGCTGAAAGGCCGTGTCCTGCCGGACAAGGTGAAGAAGCCGCGCGGCTTGCGCGTGCTATCCTCGGGCGCATGAATTCGCGGTCGGGCACCGGGGTGTTTCCTGGGTGCGCGATCGCACCCGCCAAGGGCGGGCCTCCCCGCATTGCAGCGTGGTGAATCTGGTCAGGTCCGGAAGGAAGCAGCCACAGCTACTCACTGCAAGTGCCGGGGGCAAGGCTCGCCACCCCATGCCTCGCGTGCGACCGGCCCCTCTCCCGATCCGGGGGAGGGGCAAGATCCCCACCGACGCCAATACCTCGGGATAAAATCGCGGTCATGACCTACCAGGTGCTCGCCCGCAAGTGGCGTCCCCGCTCGTTCGCGACGCTCGTCGGGCAGGAGCACGTCGTGCGCGCGCTCACGCACGCGCTCGAGCAGCAGCGGCTGCACCATGCGTATCTCTTCACCGGTACTCGCGGCGTGGGCAAGACGACGCTCGCGCGGATCCTCGCCAAGGCGCTCAACTGCGAGACGGGAATCACCGCGACGCCGTGCGGGAAGTGTTCGATCTGCCTCGAGATCGACGCCGGGCGCTTCATTGATCTGATCGAGGTGGACGCTGCGACCAACACCAAGGTCGACGAGATGCGCCAGCTGCTCGACAACGCGGTTTACGCACCATCCCGCGGGCGGTTCAAGGTGTATGTGATCGACGAAGTGCACATGCTCTCGAGTTCGTCCTTCAATGCGATGCTGAAGACGCTCGAGGAGCCGCCGGAGCACATCAAATTCATCCTGGCGACCACGGATCCGCAGAAAATCCCGGTCACCGTCCTGTCGCGCTGCCTGCAGTTCAATCTCAAGAACATGCCGGTGGGCGCGATCGCGTCGCATCTCGAACGGGTCCTCGGCGCGGAGCAGATCGCCGCGGACCACCAGGCGCTGGGCCTGATCGCGCACGCCGCGCGCGGGAGCATGCGCGATGCGCTCAGCCTTCTTGATCAGGCGATCGCGTACTCGGGCGGCAATGTCACCGAGGAAGCGGTCCGCGGCATGCTCGGCACGGTTGACACCGGACATCTCTTCGACGCGCTCGAAGCGGTCGTTGCGGGCGATGCGAGCCGTGCCCTTGCGATCGCCGACGCGATGGAGACGCGCAGCCTCTCGTTCGACAACGCGCTCGGCGAATTGGGGCGGCTGCTGCATCGGGTGGCGCTTGCGCAGACTTCCGCGGACGCGCTCCCGGCTGACTTTCCCGAGCGCGCGCGGGTCGTTGCGCTGGCGCGCTCGATCGACCCCGAGGATACGCAGCTCTACTATCAAATTGCGCTCCATGGCCGACGGGATCTCCCGCTCGCGCCCGACGAGTATGCGGGCTTCTCGATGACGCTGATGCGGATGCTCGCGTTCTCGCCCGGCGGCGAGACGGGCGCGCGAGTGCGGCCGGCAGCGGCAGCGGGCGCGGCGACGAAAAGCACTGTCACGCCGCGTTCGCAGGGTACGCCCGCCCCGTTCGACGGCGATTGGCCGGCGCTGGCGCGCGCGCTCAAGATTGTCGGCGCGGCGAAGCAGCTCGCCGAGCGCAGCGAGCTCGCGGCCTGGGACGGCACGCGCTTCGACCTCGCCGTCCCGCAAGAGTCGCGTGCGCTCACGGACAAGTCGTACGTCGAGCGGCTCAAGGCGGCGCTGCGTGAACATCTCGGCCGACCGGTCGAGGTGACGGTTGCCGTGGGCGCCGTCGCCGGGCGGACCGTCGCGGCGCTCGCCGAGGGCGAGCGTCGCGCCCGCGCGGAGGAGGCGAGCCAGCAGATGGGCGCGGACCCGTTCGTGCAGGAGCTCGTCACGAGCTTCGATGCGACCATCGAATCGATTCAACCCGTCGGAAAGGCGCTGCGGTCATGATGAACAAGGGGCAGCTCGCGGGCCTGATGAAGCAGGCGCAGCAGATGCAGGACAACATGCGCAAGATGCAGGAGCAGCTTGCGGCGATCGAAGTCGAGGGGCAATCCGGGGGCGGGATGGTGAAGGTCGTAATGACCTGCCGTCATGACGTCAAGCGGATCGCGATCGACCCGTCGCTCCTCGCCGACGACAAGGAGATGCTGGAGGATCTCGTTGCCGCTGCGGTGAACGACGCCGTCCGCCGGGTTGAGACCACGGTGCAGGAGAAGATGGCCGGCGTAACGGCCGGGCTTCCGCTGCCGCCGGGCATGAAGCTGTTCTAGCGCGGCGGTGAAACCGGTCAACGCGGTCGACGATCTGATCGACGCGCTGCGCTGCCTGCCGGGCGTCGGACCGAAGTCGGCGCAGCGCATGGCGTTCCATCTCCTTCAGTACGACCCGGCCGGTGCGCAGCGCCTGAGTGCGGCGCTCGCGCGCGTGCTGTCGAGCGTGCGCCGCTGCGTGCGCTGCAACACCTTCACCGAAGACGAGCTTTGCGCGGTCTGCGCGTCGTCGAAGCGCGATCCCGCGTCGCTCTGCGTCGTCGAGACGCCGGCCGACCTCGCCACGATGGAGCAGACCATGGCCTATCGCGGTCTGTACTTCGTGCTGATGGGCCGGCTGTCGCCGCTCGATGGCGTCGGGCCGCGCGACATCGGCCTCGACCGGCTGCTGGCGCGCGCCACCGACGGCACGGTGAAGGAAGTGGTGCTGGCGACCAATTTCACCAACGAGGGTGAGGCGACCGCGCACTATATCGGCGAGATGCTGCGCGATCGCGGACTCAAGCTCACCCGGATCGCGCGTGGGATTCCGGTCGGCGGCGAGCTCGAGTACGTGGATGCGGGGACGCTCGCTCAGGCCTTTTACGAGCGGAGGCCGGCGTGAGCGGGGGCAGGCCGCTCGAAGGGGTCAAGGTCCTCGAGCTCGGCCAGCTCATCGCCGGCCCGTTTGCCGGCAAGTTCTTCGCCGAGTTCGGCGCTGAGGTGATCAAGATCGAGCCCCCGGAGGGCGGGGATCCGCTACGGCAGTGGCGGAAGCTCCATAACGGCACTTCCCTCTGGTGGTATGTGCAGGCCCGCAACAAGAAATCCGTGACGGCGAACCTGCGCACGCAGGAGGGCCAGGAGATCGTCCGCAAGCTCGCCCGCGAGACCGACGTCCTGATCGAGAACTTCCGGCCTGGCACCCTGGAGAAGTGGGGTCTCGGGTATGAGCGTCTTGCGGCGGACAACCCGGGCCTGGTGATGCTGCGCCTCTCCGGGTTCGGGCAGACCGGCCCGATGCGCGACCAGGCGGGGTTCGGCGCGATCGGCGAATCGATGGGCGGGCTGCGCTACGTCACCGGCTTTCCCGATCGGCCGCCGGTGCGGTCGAATCTTTCCATCGGTGATGCGATCGCGTCGCTGCACGGCGTCATCGGCGCGATGATGGCACTGCATCACCGCAACGCGCGCGGCGGCAAGGGGCAGGTGGTCGACGTTGCGCTCTACGAGGCGGTTTTCAACATGCTCGAGAGCACGCTGCCCGAGTACGACCTGTTCGGAGTGGTGCGCGAGCGCTCCGGCAGCAATCTCACGGGGATCGTGCCCTCCAATACGTACTTGAGCCACGACGCGCAGCACGTGGTGATCGGGGCGAATGGCGACAGTATCTTCAAGCGGCTCATGGTGCTGATCGGCCGCGCCGACCTGGCCAACGACCCCGCGCTCGCCGACAACGCGGGCCGGGCGCAGCGGGCCGAGGAGCTCGACCGCGTCATCGGGGAGTGGACGGCGCGCCACGACGCGGACGACTGTGTGCGCCAGCTCAACGAGGCGCAGGTTCCGAACGGGAAGATCTACAGCGTCGCCGACATCGTGCGCGATCCGCAGTACCTCGCGCGCGAGATGATCCGGCAGGTCACGCTGCCCGACGGCGCGCTGCTGCGAGTGCCGGCGGTGGTGCCGAAGCTGAGCGACACCCCCGGCGAGATCGAATGGGTCGGGCCGAAGCTCGGAGAGCACACCGACGAGATCCTCGGGCGGCTCGGATACTCGCCGGCCGACATCGTCGCGCTGCGTGGGCGGGGTGCGGTCTGAGAGCGTGGCCGGCGTTCGTTGACAGCCCCATCGCCCTATGTGAGCATCGCCGCGGTCCGGGGCACGCCGGCACGGCTTGTTTCCGCGAGGAGGATCGCAATGCGCCCGTTCAGGTTTGCGCTCGTAGCGCTGTTGTCGGTCGCGTCCGCGGCCGTTTCGGCACAGGCGCCGGAGAAGAAGGAAGTCCACATCGCGGTCGGCGGGAAGGCGGCGCTCTACTACCTCCCGCTGACGATCGCCGAGCAGCTCGGCTACTTCAAGGACGAGGGGCTCGAGCTCAAGATCAGTGACTTTGCAGGGGGCTCCCAGGCGCTACGGGCGGTCGTCGGTGGCAGCGCGGACGTGGTCTCTGGAGCCTACGAGCACACGATCAACATGCAGGCCAGCAAGCAGTCGATGATCGCGTTCGTGCAGATGGGGCGGCTGCCGCAGATGGCCGTCGGCCTCTCGGCCAGTCGGGCAGCGGGCTACAAGTCGCCGAAGGACTTGAAGGGCCTGAAGATCGGCGTGTCGGCGCCGGGGTCGAGCACGAACATCCTGTTCAACTACTTCATCTCCCGGGACGGGCTCAAGCCGAGCGACGTCTCGATCATCGGCGTCGGGCTGGGGGCCCAGGCGATCGCCGCCGTGAAGAGCGGGCAGATCGACGTGCTCTCGAACGTCGATCCGATGATGACCAAGCTCGAGCAGGACGGCGCCATCAAGATCATCGCCGACTGGCGGACGGTCAAGGGGACCGAGCAGACCTTCGGCGGGCAGCTTCCGGCCGGGTCGTTCTACGCCCCGACGAAGTTCGTCAAGGAGAATCCGCGGACCACGCAGGCACTGACCAACGCGATCGTGCGGGCGAACAAGTGGATAGCGAACGCGAGCGCCACCGACGTCGCAAAGGCAGTGCCGGAGTCCTACCTCCTCGGCGACCGTGCGCTCTACCTGTTCGCGTTCGACAAGGTCAAGGAGGCGTTCTCGAAGGACGGCACGATCTCGGACGCCGGCGCGAAGGCGACGCTCAAGGTGCTCGCGGACTACAACCCCAAGATCAACCCGGCCGAGATCAGGCTCGACGAGACCTACACGAACGAGTTCGTCAAGAGGGCGAACGCCAAGTACAAGTGACCGTCGTGAGCGCGGCGATCGGCCGCGCGACGGCGGTCATCCCGACGCATGCCGGGATCCCGTCCGGCACTGGATCCAGTCCGGCACTGGATCCGATCCGGCACTGGATCCGATCCGGCACTGGAATCCGGCTTGTGCCGGAATGACGAGATTCGAATGACCATTGCGCCGGCGCTTGCTCTCGAGCGCATCACCTGCACCTTCATCTCGCGCGACGACGCCGCGCAACGCTACACGGCAGTACGCGACACCACCATCCGGATTGATGCCGGCGAGTTCGTGTCGGTGGTCGGCCCCACCGGCTGCGGCAAGTCGACGCTGCTCCACGTCGCCGCGGGGCTGCTGGAGCCGTCCGCGGGCGGCGTGCGGGTCTTCGGCGAACCGCTCGTCGGACTGAACCGGCGCGCGGGCTATCTCTTTCAGGCCGATGCGCTGATGCCCTGGCGCAACGCACTCGCAAACGTGACGGCGGGGCTGGAGTTTCGCGGGACGCCTCGCGACGAGGCAGAGGCGAAGGGTGAGGACTGGCTGCGGCGCGTCGGGCTCGGGGGATTCAGGAACCGCTATCCGCACCAGCTCTCGGGCGGAATGCGCAAGCGGGTCTCGCTCGCCCAGACGCTCATCCTGAATCCCCAGATCCTGCTGATGGACGAGCCGTTCGCGGCGCTCGACGTGCAGACGCGCCAGCTCATGGAGAACGAGTTGCTCGACCTGTGGTCCGCTGATCGCAAGTCGGTCGTGTTCATTACCCACGACCTCGAGGAAGCGATCGCGCTCGCGGACCGCGTCGTCGTCCTTTCAGCGGGGCCGGAGACCCGCCCGATCGGGGAGTTCGTCATTGACCTGCCGCGGCCGCGCGACGTCGCCGAGATCCGCCTCACGCCGCAGTTCGTGGCGTTGCACACGCAGATCTGGCACGCGATGAAGGAAGAGGTGCTCAAGGGCTATGCCAGGCAGCTGCGGCCATAGCGGGTTCTGGGCGTCGGTCGCACCCGGGCCGAAAACGCTACGCCTTTATCAGGTGCTCCTGCTCGCGCTGGTGTTCGCGGTCTGGCACGTCCTGACGAGCCCGACGCTGTTGCCCCCGATCTACTTCGATGACGCCAACAAGGCGGCGTTCTTCTTCGGGGAGCCGGTGATGGTCCTGTCTCGTCTATGGAACTGGTTCGCGAGCGGCGAGATCTGGGCGCACCTCTGGGTCACGCTGGTCGAAACGATGCTCGCATTCGTAATCGGCACCGTATTCGGTGTCGTCATGGGGCTCTGGCTCGCGCTCTCGCCGACCACCTCGGACATTCTCGACCCTTACATCAAGGGCTTCAACGCGATGCCGCGGATCATTCTTGCGCCAATCTTCTCCGTGTGGTTCGGCCTCGGCATCGCTTCGAAGGTCGCGTTGGGCGTGACCCTGGTGTTCTTCATCGTCTTCTTCAACGTGTACCAGGGCGTTCGCGAGGTAAGCCCGAACGTGCTCGCGAACTCACGAATGCTGGGCGCGAGCCCGCGGCAGCTCCTGCGGCACGTGTACCTGCCTAGCGCGATGAGCTGGGTGTTCGCGAGCCTCCACAACTCCGTGGGGCTGGCCTTCGTCGGGGCCGTCGTGGGCGAGTACCTCGGCTCGGCGTCTGGGGTCGGCTATCTGATCCTCCAGGCAGAGGGCGTGTTCGACATCAACACGGTGTTCGCCGGGATCCTGCTCCTTACGGCGTTCGCGCTGGTCCTCGACTGGGTCGTGGGGCTCGTCGAGCGCCGGCTGATGGTGTGGCAGCCTCGGGCGGGGGAGACCGAACGCGTCTAGCGCGAGGCCGGCATCGTCCGGAGAGGTGGTCAGTACCTACCGTGCTGCTTATAGATGTAGTTCTGCAGCTCGATCGATTGAACGCTCATGCGGCGCATCAGGGAGTGGACCGTGCGCATGATGGCGCGCATCACGCAGTAAACCACCCTGGGATGCTTTTCGAGCAGCTTTTCCAGGTCCTGCCGGTCGAGGCTGAGGATCTCGGTCGGGCCCGCCGCGCGAAGGGCGGCGTAATGCGGGGTCTCGTCGATGAACGAGAGCTCGCCGGCCAGATCCCCTGCGGTGAGTGTGTAGAGGCTGGTCCAGCCCGTGCCCCCCGGGTCTCGCTTCGACACGTTGAGTGCGCCGCTTATCACGGTGTGCAGCTTGCTGTCGGACTGACCTTCGTCGCAGACGATCTCGCCATCCTGCAACGTCCGGAGTTTGACCAGTCCCGACAGGATCTCCGACTCCGGCTCGGAAAGCTCTTTCGCAAGGACGGTCTTGCGCACGATCTCCAACTCTCTCGCTCGTGACACCATTCGCCTCCACCGCAGTACCGCTTGAAAGCACCGCTAGACTGCGCGAATGTTACCGTTTGCGATCATCCCTGGGGTCTGATCTGGGTCAGAAGAGCGCGCTGGACGGGCCCTGCCGCCGTGGGGCTTGGGCCGAAACCAGCGAGAAGTGTTGACGGGCCTGTGGGCCCCTGCCATAATCTTAGTCTCGACGGACGCGGGGTGGAGCAGTCTGGCAGCTCGTCGGGCTCATAACCCGAAGGTCAGAGGTTCAAATCCTCTCCCCGCAACCAACTCTTCCGTCATCGCTCTTTAACAAACTGAACAGCCGATAGGTGTGGGCGCTGGTAGGGCGTCCGGCACGTTCGCGGATTCGCGGACGGGTCGGAGTCGCTCGATAATCGACCCGCGCTCACACCAATAGTCAAGATGGACGTCTCGCTAACCGCGAGACGGCTCCGGAATGACTTTGAGTGAGCGCATCCGGCAAGCGCTGCCTTCGGGCAACGCGCGTCGGAAGATCGCATTCGCGATCAAAACAGGATTCAACTGAAGAGTTTGATCCTGGCTCAGATTGAACGCTGGCGGCATGCCTTACACATGCAAGTCGAACGCGAAAGGGGGGCAACCCCCGAGTAGAGTGGCGGACGGGTGAGTAATACATCGGAACGTGCCCAGTAGTGGGGGACAACCTCGAGAAATCGAGGCTAATACCGCATACGACCTACGGGTGAAAGCGGGGGACCGCAAGGCCTCGCGCTATTGGAGCGGCCGATGTCCGATTAGCTAGTTGGTGGGGTAAAAGCCCACCAAGGCGACGATCGGTAGCTGGTCTGAGAGGACGACCAGCCACACTGGGACTGAGACACGGCCCAGACTCCTACGGGAGGCAGCAGTGGGGAATTTTGGACAATGGGGGCAACCCTGATCCAGCCATGCCGCGTGCGGGAAGAAGGCCTTCGGGTTGTAAACCGCTTTCGGCCGGAACGAAATCGCCGGGGAGAATATCCACGGTGGATGACGGTACCGGAAGAAGAAGCACCGGCTAACTACGTGCCAGCAGCCGCGGTAATACGTAGGGTGCAAGCGTTAATCGGAATTACTGGGCGTAAAGCGTGCGCAGGTGGTTCGCTAAGACAGATGTGAAATCCCCGGGCTCAACCTGGGAACTGCGTTTGTGACTGGCGGGCTAGAGTGCGGAAGAGGGAGGTGGAATTCCACGTGTAGCAGTGAAATGCGTAGAGATGTGGAGGAACACCGATGGCGAAGGCAGCCTCCTGGTCTAGCACTGACGCTCATGCACGAAAGCGTGGGGAGCAAACAGGATTAGATACCCTGGTAGTCCACGCCCTAAACGATGACGACTAGTTGTTGGGGTAGAAGTACCTTAGTAACGCAGCTAACGCGTGAAGTCGTCCGCCTGGGGAGTACGGTCGCAAGATTAAAACTCAAAGGAATTGACGGGGGCCCGCACAAGCGGTGGATGATGTGGATTAATTCGATGCAACGCGAAAAACCTTACCTACCCTTGACATGCCCGGAACCTCGCAGAGATGTGAGGGTGCCCGAAAGGGAGCCGGGACACAGGTGCTGCATGGCTGTCGTCAGCTCGTGTCGTGAGATGTTGGGTTAAGTCCCGCAACGAGCGCAACCCTTGCCATTAGTTGCTACATTCAGTTGGGCACTCTAATGGGACTGCCGGTGACAAACCGGAGGAAGGTGGGGATGACGTCAAGTCCTCATGGCCCTTATGGGTAGGGCTTCACACGTCATACAATGGCGCGTACAGAGGGTTGCCAACCCGCGAGGGGGAGCTAATCCCAGAAAGCGCGTCGTAGTCCGGATTGAAGTCTGCAACTCGACTTCATGAAGTCGGAATCGCTAGTAATCGCGGATCAGCATGTCGCGGTGAATACGTTCCCGGGCCTTGTACACACCGCCCGTCACACCATGGGAGTGGGTTTCACCAGAAGCAGGTAGCGTAACCGCAAGGGGCGCGCCTACCACGGTGAGATTCATGACTGGGGTGAAGTCGTAACAAGGTAGCCGTATCGGAAGGTGCGGCTGGATCACCTCCTTTCTAGAGCAAGCGAGTCTTGCCAGTGCCCACAACCTATCGGCTGTTAGTTGTCAGGTGTCGGTAGAACGCTGACGGCTTCTGGGCCGACGCGCTGCGCGCAACCGGCCGGCTTGGCAACGGTGGACTGCCGACTGACAACGGGCAACCGCAGGGGGGTCTGTAGCTCAGTTGGTTAGAGCACACGCTTGATAAGCGTGGGGTCGGTGGTTCAAATCCACCCAGACCCACCACGTTCCGCAATGCGGGGCGCGCGTCTGGCGCGCTTGGCGCTGGGGCTGTAGCTCAGCTGGGAGAGCATCTGCTTTGCAAGCAGGGGGTCGTCGGTTCGAATCCGATCAGCTCCACCAGCTACCCTATTGAGGGATCACCAGTGAAGGTCGTTACTCGGCCTTCAGTGGTGACTCCTCGCGAGTCATGGCTGTTCGTTCTTTAAAAATCTGGAAGAAGTGTGAATGTGTGTCGCTCGTCCAGAGCGGCACACGGGTTGTTGATTGCATCAATGACGCTCGTTCCGTAAGGAGTGAGTGGTGTTGAAGCGCTGCTCAACCTGTAACTCCACTTCGGGCGCGCGACGCTCGAGGACGTTTGGGGTTATAGGGTCAAGCGAACAAGTGCATATGGTGGATGCCTTGGCGATCACAGGCGATGAAGGACGTCGTAGCGTGCGATAAGCCCCGGGGAGCCCGCAAACAGGCTTTGATCCGGGGATGTCCGAATGGGGAAACCCGGCCCGCAAGGGTCATCCTCCGCTGAATCCATAGGCGGAGCGAAGCGAACCCGGGGAACTGAAACATCTCAGTACCCGGAGGAACAGAAATCAACCGAGATTCCGAGAGTAGCGGCGAGCGAAATCGGAACAGCCTCCACGTTTTAGCCGCGTGCCTAGCAGAACGGTCTGGAAAGTCCGGCCATAGCGGGTGATAGCCCCGTACGCGAAAGGCGCGTGGTGGAACTAGGCGTGGGACAAGTAGGGCGGGACACGTGAAATCCTGCCTGAAGATGGGGGGACCATCCTCCAAGGCTAAATACTCGTGATCGACCGATAGCGAACCAGTACCGTGAGGGAAAGGCGAAAAGAACCCCGGAAGGGGAGTGAAATAGATCCTGAAACCGTATGCATACAAACAGTGGGAGCCCGCAAGGGTGACCGCGTACCTTTTGTATAATGGGTCAGCGACTTACATTCACCGGCAAGCTTAACCATTTAGGGTAGGCGCAGCGAAAGCGAGTCCGAATAGGGCGTCTCAGTCGGTGGGTGTAGACCCGAAAGCGCATGATCTACTCATGGCCAGGTTGAAGGTCGGGTAACACCGGCTGGAGGACCGAACCAACCACTGTTGAAAAAGTGGTGGATGAGCTGTGGGTAGGGGTGAAAGGCTAAACAAATGCGCAAATAGCTGGTTCTCTCCGAAAGCTATTTAGGTAGCGCCTCCTGTATCACTCCCGGGGGTAGAGCACTGTTATGGCTAGGGGGGCATGGCGCCTTACCAAACCATGGCAAACTCCGAATACCGGGAAGTGTAAGCAGGGGAGACAGTGCACCGGGTGCTAACGTCCGGACACGAGAGGGAAACAACCCAGACCCGCAGCTAAGGTCCCCAATGCATGGCTAAGTGGTGAACGAGGTGGGAAGGCTTAGACAGTCAGGAGGTTGGCTTAGAAGCAGCCACCCTTTAAAGAAAGCGTAATAGCTCACTGATCGAGTCGTCCTGCGCGGAAGATGTAACGGGGCTCAAGCCATGAACCGAAGCTCGGGGTGCGTGCGCAAGCACGCGCGGTAGGAGAGCGTTCCGTAAGCCTGCGAAGGCAGTCTGTAAGGGCTGCTGGAGGTATCGGAAGTGCGAATGCTGACATGAGTAGCGATAAACAAGGTGAAAGGCCTTGTCGCCGTAAGCCCAAGGTTTCCTGCGCAACGTTCATCGACGCAGGGTGAGTCGGCCCCTAAGGGGAGGCGGAAACGCGTACCCGATGGGAAACAGGTCAATATTCCTGTACCGACGGAAATGCGATGGGGGGACGGAGAAGGTTAGGGCAGCCGGGTGTTGGATGTCCCGGTTTAAGCGTGTAGCGAGGCTCCTTAGGCAAATCCGGGGGGCCAATCGTGAGGCGTGATGACGAGTGGGGTTTACCCCGCGAAGTGCTTGATACCCTGCTTCCAGGAAAAGCCCCTAAGCTTCAGTTTCCGGTCGACCGTACCGCAAACCGACACAGGTGGGCGAGCTGAATATGCTCAGGCGCTTGAGAGAACTCAGGAGAAGGAACTCGGCAAATTGACACCGTAACTTCGGAAGAAGGTGTGCCCCTATTAGGTGAACGTGTACAACGGGAGCCGAATGGGGCCGCAGAGAATCGGTGGCTGCGACTGTTTAATAAAAACACAGCACTCTGCAAAGACGACGAGTCGACGTATAGGGTGTGACGCCTGCCCGGTGCCGGAAGGTTAAGTGATGGGGTGCAAGCTCTTGATCGAAGCCCCGGTAAACGGCGGCCGTAACTATAACGGTCCTAAGGTAGCGAAATTCCTTG
>Ga0315278_10003543_pt1 | contig 13967 bp, 4 predicted proteins | sample YL17G06_0_MG_FD_203880 | JGI IMG/M metagenome (GOLD analysis project Ga0315278, IMG submission 203880) | Sediment microbial communities from Yellowstone Lake, YNP, Wyoming, USA - YL17G06_0 | ecosystem: Environmental > Aquatic > Freshwater > Lake > Sediment | place: USA: Wyoming | collected...
ACGCTGCCCAGGGTAAGCGTCGCGTCGCCGACGTTGCGCACGGTGAAGGCCCTCGTCGGACTCGCAGCGTCCGGGCTCGCACTCCCGAAGTCGATGGCGGCAGTCTGACCGTCCACGATATCCACCAGCCCGTCGAGCACGGCGATCTCCGGGGCAGCGGTGGTCACAGCGAGGCACCAGCTCACGAGCGACCCGGCGGAAAAGCCACGGCTGGTGACCTCCAGGGTCCAGGTGCCGTTCGGGCTACCGCCGTCCAAAGCTGCCAGCGACCCCTCGGGTCGAAACGACCCGGTGAACGGCGCCGAGCCCGAGTTGATCGGTGTTGCCGCCTCGTCATCGAGGATCGTGTCGATGAAGTCGTGTCCGTTGCTGCCGACACCCGTGAACAGCTCCAGGCGGGTGCCGGTCGGCCCGATCAGGAAGACGTCGACGAAGTAGTCGTAGGAGTGGGTGACGGTCAAGAGGACGTTGACATCGGTGATTGCCGTCGTGGCGCCGGCGATCGACAACGTCGACGTGATGGTGCCGCTGTAGGGAACCGCCTTGGGCACGTCGGCCGCACACGGCGCGAGCGTCCCCACGGTGCCGCTTATCGGGAAGTTGAACGGGTTCTCGTTGGGGTCGTTGGTCGAGAAGCTCAGCCCGCCGCCGTTGGTCCCCACGGTTGCGGTCCCCAATTGGACGGTGAACGTGTCCGAGGCGCCGGGCGCGAGGCTGGCGGTCAGGCCCTCGGTCACGGTGAACCCTGCCGGTACGCTCACCGCCCCCAAGGTGAGCAGCGCGGTGCCGTCGTTGCGCACGGTGAAGACCCTGGTCGGCCCGGCGGCGCCCAGCGCTCCGAAGCCGAAGCTCACCGGGACGGCCTGTCCGTTCGCGACCGCGGCTGTCCCCTGCAGCACCGTGATCTCCGGCTTCGCCTCGGCAGCGGTGCCCACCATGAGGCACCAGCTCACGAGCGAGCCCGTGTAGAAGGAGCTGCCGTTCCTCACCTCCAGCGTCCAGGCCCCGTTCGGGCTCACATCGTCCAGCGCGGCCAGCGATCCCTCGGGGCGGAACGATCCGGTGAACGGCGCCGTGCCCGAGGAAATCGTCGTCGCCGCCTCGTCATCGAGGATCGTGTTGACGAAGTCATGTCCGTTGCTGCCGACATCGGTGAACAGCTCGACCCGGGTGCCTGTCGGCCCGACCAGGTAGACGTCGAGGTAGTAGTCGTAGGGGTGCGTGATGGTCAGGGAGACGTTGACGTCGGTGATGCCTGTCGTCGCTCCGCTGATGAACAGAGTGGACGTGACGGTGGCGCTGCCCAGGATCGCAACGGGAACATCGGCCGCACAGGGCACGAGGGTGCCGGGCGGCAGGACGTTGCCGGCGATCGAGAAGTTGAAAGGGTTCTCGTCGGAGTCGTCGTTCGGAAAGCTCAGCTCGCCGCCCTTCGTCCCCACCGTCCCGGTCTCAAGCTGGACCGTGAAGGTGTCGGAGGCCCCCGCTGCGAGGCTGCCGGCGAGTCCGTCAGCGAGGGTGAAGCCAGCCGGCACGCTCACCGCTCCCAAGGTCAGTGGGGCGCCACCGTCGTTGCGCACGGTGAAGGTCTTGCTCGGAGCGGTGGTGCCTTGTGCCGCTGGGCCAATGGTCACCGGGGTAGCCTGTCCGTCCGTGATTACGGTCGCCCCCTCGAGCACCGTGATCTCGGGTGGCCCGGTCACCATGCCGGTGATCGGAAAGCTGAACGGGTTCTCGTCGGGGTCGTTGTTCGAGAAGCTGACCTCCCCGCTCTTCGGACCCAGGGTCGTCGTGCCCATCTGGACTGAGAAGGTGTCCGAGGCTCCGGGCGAGAGGCTGGAGGCCAGGCTCTCCGACACCGTGAACCCCGCCGGCACGCTCACTGTCCCCAGCGTCAGCTCCCCGGCGCCGTCGTTGCGCACGGTGAAGGTCCTGGTGGGTGCGGGCCCGCCCTTCTCCACATCCCCGAAGCCGACCGGAGTGGTTTGGCCATCCGTGATTGCGTTCGCCCCCTCCAGCACGACGATCTCCGGCACCGGGGTGACGGTGCCCGTGATGGCGAAGTTGAACGGGTTCTCATCGGGATCGTTGGTGGCGAAGCTCACGTCCCCGCTCTTCGTCCCGACTGTCGCGCTCTCCAGTCGGACCGTGAAGCTGTCCCACGTCCCGGGCGCGAGGCTGGCGGCCAGGCCCTCGGTGAGGGTGAAGCCCGGCGGCACGCTGACCGCCCCCAAGGTCAGCGTCGCGGTTCCATCGTTGCGAACGGTGAAGCTCTTGGTGGACGCGGCGGCGCCGTTGCGCACGCTCCCGAAGCTCACCGCGGTCGACTGTTCGTCCGAGATCGAGGTCGTCCCGTCCAATACGACGATCTCCGCCGCCGCCTCGGCGGCGGTGGTCACCGCGAGGCACCAGCGCTTGAGCGAGCCTGTGTCGCCTGAGGCGTCGTCACCGATTTCGAGGCTCCAGCTCCCATTCGGGTTCGCGCCGTCCAGCGCCGCCAGCGATCCCTCGGGGCGGAACGATCCGGTGAAGGGGGCCGAGCCCGCCGTTATCGGGTTCGCGGCCTCGTCATCGAGAACCGTGCCGGTGAAGTTCTCTCCGCCGCCGCCGACATCCGTGAAGAGCTCCACGCGAATGCCCGTCGGCCCGACCAGGTAGACGTCGAGGTCGGCATCAAAAGGATGGGCGATCGTCAGGAGAACGTCGACGTCGGTGACTCCCGTGGTGGCGCCGCTGATGGACAAGGTCGACGAGACGCTGCCGTTGTCGGGTATCGCCTTGGGCACGTCGGTCGCGCAGGGAACGAAGGAGCCTGCGGGGAGCACCCTGCCGGCTACAGGGAAGTTGAACGGGTTCTCGTTGGGGTCGTTGGTCGAGAAGCTCACGTCCCCGCTCTTCGTCCCGACCGTCGCCGTCTCCAGTTGTACCGTGAAGCTGTCCGAGGCCCCCGGCGCGATGCTCGCCGCCAGGCCCTCGGTCAGGGTGAAGCCAGCCGGCACGCTGGGCACTCCCAGCGTCAGCGCCACCCCGCCGTCGTTGCGTACCGTGAAGGTCCTTGTCGGGCCGGTCGCGCCTTGCGCGGCAAAGCCAAGGTTCACGGGGGTGGTTTGGCCGTCCTTGACGCCGGCCGCCCCCTCGAGCACGGTTATCTCCGGCGACGTCGCGGCGGACGATCTGCGCAGGATGGTGCCGCCGCCGCCGACCGCGAAGCCGATTCCCGGGGTGGGGAGCGCCACGCCACGCAGGTTCACGTCAACGACGCTCGCCTCCGGCAGCCAGGTGGCGCCGCCATCGGTCGTGGCGAGGATGAGCCCTCGCTCGCCGCCGGCGAGACCATCATTCGCGTCGGCGAAGTCGACCGAGTAGAGGGTCGCGCCGGTGTGGCTGTCCTGCGGCGTCCAGGAGGCACCGCCGTTCTCCGTGTGCAGGATGGTGCCCCCCTGTCCAACCGCCCAGCCGGTGGTGGCATCGAGCATCTGGATGTCGTGGAGGTACGCTCCCGTGCCTGTGGTCTGGGCGGTGAAGGTCGGCGATGTTCCGTTCGCGTTGGTGATCCGGATGATAGTACCGGAGCCGCCAGCGAGCCAGCCGGTGTCGAGATCAGCGAAGTAGACGGCGCTCAGCGAACGGCCGCCCGGCGTCGAAAAGGAGTCGTACTTCCAGTCAGTGCCGGCAAAGCCGCAGCCGGGGCAGTAGGTCCACCTGGTGACCCGGCCGGATGTGTCCGTCAGCCACACGACGTCCGGCGATGCGGGGAAGACGTTCGTGTACGAGAACCCGCGGCACTCCGTCCACCAGAAGCCGCTCCAGGTCTGGCCCGCGTCCTTCGTGCGCTCGAAGCCGCAGCTACCGACGATGGCGCCATTCTGGGCGTCGCTGAAGCGCAGGGCATAGTGCCATCTGTAGGGATTCGCCATCACCCACGACGTGCCGCCGTTGACGGTGTGGAGCAGACCGCGCTGCGCGGCGACCCAGCCCTCGTTCCCACTCGAGAAGTCCACGTCGACGAGCTGGTTGCCGGTACCGCTGTCCTGGATATCCCAGGCAAACAGGGAGGCGGCCACACTCCCGGTGATCGGGAAGTTGAACGGGTTCTCGTCCGGATCGCCGGTGAAGAAGCTCACCTCGCCGCTCTTCGGCCCGGTGATCGCGGTCTCCATTCGCACCGTGAACGTGTCCGAGCGGCCGGGAGGGAGGCTGGCAGCCAGGCCCTCCGTCACGGCAAAACCGGCCGGCACCGTGACCGCGCCCAGCGAGAGGGTCGCGTAGCCTTCGTTGCGGACCGTGAAGGTCCTGGTCGGTGCTGCCCCGCCGGTCGCGGCTCCGCCGAAGAAGACCGCCGCGTCCTGCCCGTCCAGGACGCCGTGCTCGCCCTCCGATACGGAAACTTCGGGCGAGCCCGCGTTCACCGGCAGGAAAAGAATGCTCCGGGCGTTCCCCAACTGGGTAGCCCCGTTGTAGCCGCTTACCGGCTGCGAGAACGTCTCGGTCCCGCGGCCCAGACCGACGACCGCGTGGTGGGGTCCGGTCCCGGACCCCCCCCAAAGCTGGTTACCCGCGCCGTAGTCGAACCGGATCGAGCCGTCGGGGAAGAGCGAGGCTGCCACGTTGACGGGGTTGGCCTGGCCGAACTCCTGCGCTCTCCAGAGCACGGTGAGACGGCCGCCGCTATCGAAGTAATAGACTCCCTCGTCCGGCTGTGCGCTGCCGTTCGTGACCAGGTCGGTGGCGAACGGCGCAACGAACGGCAACGCCCTCGACTCGTCGATGGACTCGTACCAGTTCGGCTCTCCCCCGCCGAAGGTGAGAAGGCCGTTGGAGGAGACCCACACGGTGGTGTACTCGACGCCGTAGAAGACGAACGGGAACGGTAGATCGTGGCGCCACCTGGTGTCGTCTCCCTTGCCGAGCAGGGTGGTAGCGAGCCCTGCGTCGAAGAGGTTGCCGCTCTGACCGATGGCATACGGCGCGTGAATGCTCGCCGTGTCGCTCAGGCTCGGGGTGGCCCCGCCGCGGTTTCCGTCGGTGGTGGTCGCCGTCAGCGTTGCCCCCGGGGCCAGCTCGAGCCTGCCGTTGCCCGGCGCCGGCACGCCGCCGCCCGCGGCGACCGCGCCGGAGTAGACGGCGCCGTCCTGAGCCAGGGTCACCGTTTCGCTGTCGCCGTTGGAGGTCGTGAGGCTGACCTGCGGGGCCGCGATGGCGTTGCTGTCGCCAACCAAGAGCCGCACGGTCTCGCCCAGGAACAGGTCGCTCTCCCAGAGGCGGAGTTGGGCCGCCGGGGTCGGCGTCCCGCCGTCGGCGAGCACGTGATTGGAAAGGGCGTCGCCACCCGCCGCCGTGAAGCCCATCCCGCGCTTGGCGAACGCTAGCCAAAGAACGTCCTGGTCCACGCCCGCGAAGCGGCTCCGCTCGGCCGCCAGCAGCGCGTCGCGCATCGCGATCATCGATGGGAAGTCGGGTGCGAGCTGCAGGGCGTCGACGAGGAGCTGGGCGGTGCGGGTCCGGCCCTCCGAGTAGCCGTGCCTGCCGATCAGGGCGCCGCGCAGTTCCCACATCGTCACGGCCCAGATCTCGCCGTCGCGGTGGACCTCGGGACCGTCGCTGGTGACGTGGCCGAAGCTCTCGTAGGTGAGCGGGTTGACGGCGAGCTGAGTGGAGTAGGGGTAGTTGCGGATGCCGGCCGCAAACGCCTGGCCGCTATAGGCCGCGGCCGGGTACGAGCCGGCGACGGGAGCGCTCGCGCCGATCAGGTAGTTGAGGGCGAACGCGTCGCTGTTGCCCTCGTTGATGGCGCCGCCCTGGGCGCCCCAGAAGCCGGTCCCCAGGCGCCCCGTCACGCCGTGCGCGTACTCGTGCAGGACGACCTCGGCGTCGAGCGAGGAGTCCGTGAAGTAGTTGCCCGGATACGGACCCCAGACGTACATCCCCATCAGGGGTGTCGAGCCGTCGGCCGGGGTGGACATCCAGGCGTTCGCCGACGCGTAGGGAGTCGAGCCCGCCGTTCCCGCCCCCAACTGCGTGAAGGCGAGCAGGGAGTCGTTCTGGGCGCCGCCGCGCCCGAAGTTGTCGGCTTGAAAGTTGCCGTGCGCCTCGTCGAAGCCGAGCGAGTAGAAGTAGTCGTGCGCAACGTTGACGAGGTAGAACAGGTTCGTTCCGGTAGCGTCGGCGTAGTTGCGGATGTCGGGCTGATAGGGGCCAAGCTGCAGGGGAAATTGGAAGTCCGCACCCGGCGCCGAAACGGCGATCCCGGACCACGTGGAGAAGCTCCCGCCTCGCCACGCCTGGTACTTCCGCACGTCGGCGTTGTTTCCGGCAAGCGACGAGCCGCTCACCCACCCGGAGGGGTCCGTCACCGCGTCCCCGACAAAGGGGACCACCGACCTCGCCGCGTATGCCGGGGGATTCGGCGCCGGCGGCACGATCCCGGGCGGCAACGACGGCTGTGGGCTGGAGGAGGTGAACACCTGCCCCTGGGGGCCGTCGTACCAGGTCAGCGGCACCACCTCGAGGATGCGGCCGTCGACGGCATCCACGACCATCTCGAAACGATCGATACCATTGGGCGCGACGACCGCCGCCGCGACCCAGGCGGGCCGCGCGACATTCCCCAGCGGGTAAGCCACCTCCTCGACGACACCGATCTCGCCGTCGTCGCCTGCGCCGGTGTCGGCAGCGCCGGTGAGCTTTGCGGCGAACGTCCTGGCTCTCGAGCAGGCTTCGTCCCGCGACAGCTCCTCGCCCCCCTCCCAGCGCAGGCCGCCGTACAAGGTGCCCACGGCAGCTACGAACGCACCGTCGCTCCCGAAATGCACGCGCAGCCTGGCACCGTAGAGCCGGCGGCCGGCGACGACCTGCGTGAGCACGACCTCCCGCCCATCGGCAAGACCGGAGCGCTCCTCCTGTACCACTCCCGCCAGGTCGGCGGCGCTCAACCCGTAGACCGGGGCGAAGGCGGTGACGAAACGCCGGGCGGCCCCGCTCGTATCGCCCGCAGGGGCTGTCAGTTCCCCCGGGCCCAGGTTGTAGATCGCCGCCGGCGGCCCGCCTGGCAGTGACGCGTGGACACGAAGCTCGGCCGCCGCGCTCAAGCCCCAGGCGCGCGCCGCGCGCCTGACCGCCACGGCGAGGTCGCGGCTGGGCACCGACTGCGCAGTAGCCCGTGGGCCGCGCATCCGCTCGGGGACCGGGAGCCACAGCGGACCCCGACTCTCCGAAGCCGGCGGTGGCGCGCCGGCAGCCCCAACGGCGGCCGCGGCGAGGAGACCAACCGCGAGCACGCACCTCGCAAGCCGGCAGGTGCCTCTGACGAACAGCTCCTCCGTAAGGGCGCCCAGGCCGGGCGCCCGGCAGGGTGTGAGCTGGACGGTCATTGCGGAATCCCTCCAAGAATGATTCTCGGTCACACGAGTGTCCTTTTCAAGGCCTCGAGTACGTCCGTCCTGTAGCGAAGATCGACACTCCGTGCGTCCGTCAACGTGGAGATCGACCGGCTTTGGCTCGCCGAGGCGAAGGCGTCCGCTCGCGCGAACACGGTGGGAGGGTCGGGAGGCGGTGCAGGCTTGGTGCCGGGCGGGGCTCGGTGGTGCTGCGAACCGTCGAGGTCGCCGGTGCCAGGCGTTTCATTTCGCGCGAACACGGCGAGTTGGTAGGTTCGGGCAGCTTGTGTTGCTCTGCCTGAGCGGAGGGTGGCGGCGAAATGCAACTCCTGGCACACGCGCGCCGCTCAGGGAGCGGCGCGGCTCGTCCGGGGCCTTGCTGCATTGCGCGCAGGCGCGACACCGGCTGATCTGCCTGCGCTCGTCGCGCTGCCGGCGCGGCGCGAGGGGGCATCAGCGTCTTTCGAGCCCCGAGCCCCGAGCCCCGAGCCCCGAACCCCGAGCCCCGAACCCCGAGCCCCGAACCCCGAGCCCCGTCCTTCACGGGCGCGCTATCGTGACGCAGTGCTCGCCGCGCGGCATGGCGCGGCCGCGGAGGTCGCAAGGTGACGACGAACAAACAGCCGAGCTCGCGGGGGTGCTTTCTGTGCGGGCGGGAGAACCCGGTCAGCCTCAAGCTGAGCTGGTTCAACGAGCCGGAGGAGGGCCGCGTCCGCGCCCGCGTGACGGTGCCGGACACCCATTGCTCCTACCCCGGCGTCGTCCACGGCGGCATCGTCGCGGCGCTGCTCGACGAGACGGGAGGGCGGGCCGTGATGATCGGGGGCAGCTTCGACCGGCTAATGGTCGCGGTCAAGCTGGAGGTCGAGTTCCGCCGCGTCACGCCGAGCGGTATCCCGCTCGAGCTGGTCGGCTGGGTTGTCCGCGAGCACGGCAGCAAGGCCGAGGTCGCGGCGGAGATCCGGCTCCCCGACGGCACCGTGTCGGCGCGGTCGAAGGGGCTGCTCGTCAAGCCACCTGCCGACGTGGCGGCGCGCTTCGACGCTGAGCGGGACCACTGGCGAGTCTACGACGACTGACCGGGTAGGCGGCCGGCGGCGAGCGGCGGCCGCATTGGCGCGCTCCCCTGAGAAGACGTCTCGCCGAGCAGGCAGGAACGGGCTCGATCATTGCATAATGGTCGCATCGCAGGCGAGGATGGCCGACCGTGACGTCGAGTCACATCGGCACCGAGGAACGGCCGTGCGATGCTCCGCCGCGAGAGCCGCGACGCGACCGATGTCGGAGGGCGCCAGATGACCAGGGGACGCATTGTCAAAGCGCTCGGCCCGCTGCTCAGCCTCGGGCTGTTCGGGTTCGCGCTGCTGGTGCTTCACCACGAGCTGGCCGCCTACCACCTGCGCGACGTCATTGCCGGGCTCGCCGCGCTGCAGCGCGATCGTCTGGTCGTCGCCGTGCTGCTCACGGCAGCCAGCTACGTCGTCCTGACCGGCTACGACTTTCTCGCCGTGCTCTACGTCGGGCGCCGCCTGGCCTACCCGAAGGTGGCGCTCGCCTCGTTCGTCGGTTACTCGTTCACCTATACGGTAGGTCACACGCTGTTCACCGGCATTCCCATCCGGTTTCGCCTCTACTCGGGGTGGGGGTTCTCGGCGATCGAGGTGGCCCGCATCGTCGGCTTCTGCGTGCTCACGTTCTGGGTCGGTTTTCTCACGACGGCAGGCGTGGTCTTCCTTGTCGAGCCGCTGCAGGTCCCGGCGTCGTTCCATTTGCCGTTCGGCTCCGCGCACCTGCTCGGCGGGGTTTTCATCGTCATTGTCTGCGCCTACGTCGTCGCCGCCGCTCTCCAGCCCAAGCCGGTGCGAGTTTTCGGCTGGGAGATTCAGGTGCCGAAGCTCCCGCTGGCGCTGGGGCAGACGGCAGTCGGCTTTGTCGACTGGATCCTCGCCGGCGCAGTTCTCTTCCTGCTGCTCCCGACCGGGGCCGCGATCTCGTTCCCGCTGTTCCTCGCGATGTTCCTGCTCGCCCAGATCGTCGGGCAGGCGAGCCAGATCCCCGGAGGGCTAGGCGTCTTCGAGTCGGTGCTGGTGCTCTTGCTCGGGCCGGTTGCGCCTCCCGCGGCAGTGCTCGGCTCGCTGGTCGCGTACCGTCTGATCTACTACTTCGCGCCGCTGGCGATCGCCGCCGTCCTGCTCGTCGGCAACGAGGTGGTGCAGCGGCGTGAGGCGATTCGGCGCGCGGGCGCGTTGGTTTCGGGTCTTTTCCCCGACGTGATACCCCAGCTCCTCGCCATCACCACGTTCCTCGGCGGAGTGGTGCTCCTCGCCTCGGTCTCGACGCCGGCCGCGCCCGGGCGCCTTGAGTGGATCAGGGACGTGGTGCCGCTGCCGCTGGTGGAGTTCTCGCACTTCCTGGCGAGCCTGGCCGGCGCGGCCTTGCTGCTGCTCGCCTGGGGGCTGCAGCGCCGACTCGACGCCGCCTACCTGATGACCGCGGGCCTGCTCGGCGTGGGTATCGCCGGGTCGCTGCTCAAGGGTTTCGACTGGGAGGAGGCGCTGGTTCTCACGGTGTTCCTCGCCGTCCTGCTGCCCGCCCGCCGGCACTTCTACCGCCGCGGCTCGCTCACCGGCGAGCCGTTCTCGCTCGGCTGGGCGGTCGCGGTCCTGATCGTGCTCGCGGGCGCGTTCTGGCTGGGGCTGTTCGCCTACAAGCACGTCGACTACTCGCACGAGATGTGGTGGCAGTTCGCGTTCGAGAGCGACGCGCCGCGGTTCCTGCGTGCGACCGTCGGCGCCGTGGCGGTGACGCTGCTGTTCGCGGTAGCCAAGCTGCTGCACGCCGCGCCGCCCCGGCCCGAGCCTCCGATCGGCGAGCAGTTGGCGACGGTAAAGGCAATCGTCGCTGCCGCCCGCGAGACGTCCGCGAACCTCGCGCTCCTCGGTGACAAGCGTTTTCTCTTCTCGGGCTCGGGTCGGGGTTTCCTGATGTACAACATCGAAGGGCGTTCGTGGGTCTCGATGGGCGATCCGATCGGACCCGAGGAGGACCGTGTCGAGCTGATTTGGACCTTCCGGGAGCTGTGCGATCGGCACGACGACTGGCCGGTGTTCTACCTGGTCCGGCCCGACGGCCTGCCGGCGTATCTCGACCTCGGCCTGACGCTGCTGAAGCTCGGCGAGGAGGCGCGGGTCCCGCTCGGAGAGTTCGCGCTCTCGGGCGGCGACCGGAAGTCCCTGCGGAACACTCTCAACAAGCTCGAGAAAGACGGGACCACGTTCGAGATCGTCCCCGCCGCCGAAGTGCCCGCGCTGGTGCCAAAGCTGAAGGAGATTTCCGACGCCTGGCTGGAGCACAAGAAAACCAGGGAGAAGTCGTTCTCACTGGGGTCGTTCTCGCTCGATTACCTGACGCAGTTTCCGGCGGCGCTCGTGCGGGTTGGAGGCCAGGTCGTGGCGTTCGCCAACGTCTGGGTCGGCGCCGAGCGGGACGAGCTTTCGGTCGACCTGATGCGGCACCTGCCGGACGCCCCCAACGGCGTCATGGACTTCCTCTTCGTGCACCTGATGCTGTGGGGCAAGGCGCAGGGTTTCGAGTGGTTCAACCTCGGCATGGCGCCGCTATCGGGGCTGGACGACCGGCCTCTCGCCCCGCTGTGGAGCCGCGTCGGCGCGCGCGCCTTCCGTCACGGCGAGCACTTCTACAACTTCCAGGGCCTGCGGCAGTACAAGCAGAAGTTCGCCCCAGTCTGGGAGCAGCGCTACCTCGCCGCACCGGGCGGTCTCGCGCTGCCGCGGGTTATCGCCAACCTCGCCGCGCTGATCAACCGCGGGCTGAAGGGAGCTGTAACCAAGTGAGAGCAGCCGTGATCCTCCTCGCAACGATGGCGCTTGCCGGGCCGCTGTACGGAGCCGACGAACAGATGCAGTTCGGTCGCTTCGGCACCGTGACCGTCTACCGCGAAACTCCCGAGCCCCGCAGCGTGGCGCTGTTCGTCTCGGGCGACGGCGGCTGGAACCAGGGCGTCGTCGACATGGCGAGAGCAGTCGCCTCGCTCGACACGCTCGCCGTCGGCATCGACATCCGCACCTTCCTGAAGGCGCTGGGCGCCGCGAGCGAGGCGTGCTCGTACCCGGCCGCGGACTTCGAGGCGCTCAGCCAGTTCGTCCAGAAGCAGCTCCACTTCTCCCACTACGTCACGCCGCTGCTGATCGGCTACTCGTCGGGGGCGACGTTGGTGTACGCCGCCCTGGTCCAGGCGCCTCCCGGCACGTTCGGCGGCGCCGTCAGCCTGGGGTTCTGTCCGGACCTGGACCTGGCCAAGCCGATGTGCCGCGGCCACGGCCTCGAGTGGACCACGGGGCCGAAGGGCAAGGGTGTCAACTTCCTGCCGACGTCCACGCTGGAGCAGCCGTGGATCGCGTTCCAGGGTGTCGTCGACCAGGTCTGCGACCCGGCCGGGACCCAGAGTTTCGTCGCCAAGACGGCTCGTGCGGACGTGGTCATGCTGCCGAAGGTGGGGCATGGGTACTCCGTCCAGAGGAACTGGCTACCGCAGTTCCGGCAGGCCGTCATCACGCTGACGGCTCCGGCACCACCGGCGCCGCGGCCGGAGGCGGTGTCGGACCTGCCGCTAGTCGAGGTGCCAGCGCCGGGGAGCGCGCCGTACCTCGCGGTGATGCTGTCCGGCGACGGGGGGTGGGCCAGCCTCGACAAGGAGGTCGCGGGGGTCCTTGCCGGCAAGGGGATGCCGGTCGTCGGGCTCAACTCCCTACAGTACTTCTGGAGCGCGCGCACGCCGGAGCAGCTCGCCGCGGATCTGGCGCGCGTGCTCAGGCACTACTTGACGGCGTGGGGCAAGAGCAAGGTCGTCCTCGCCGGCTACTCGTTCGGCGCCGACGTGCTGCCGTTCGCGGTGAGCCGTCTGCCCGCCGAGCTGCGCAACGCGGTGGCGCTCGTCGCGCTGCTCGGCCCCAGCCCGACCGCCGAGTTCGAGTTCCACGTGGGGAGCTGGCTGGGCAGAAGCAGCTCGGCGGCACTGCCGGTGCCGCCCGAGATCGCCAGGCTCAAGGGCACGCGAACGCTGTGTTTCTTCGGCGCGAGCGAGGGTGACTCGCCGTGCCACGGCCTCGATCCGTCGCTCGCAACCGCCGTCGCGATGGAGGGCGGGCACCACTTCGGCGGCGCCTACGAGTCGATCGCGGAGCGGATCCTCGCCGAGCTCACGGCGACCCCGTCGGCGTCCGGTCAGGGCGCCGGCTCGGGAGCGTCCTCCTCCTCGGGAGGGTAGAGCTCGGGCGGGGTGGCCGGGCCGCCGGGCTCGAAGCAGCGCCGGCAGCGCGCCTCGTAGATATCGGCCGCGCCGACGACGACCTGCTCCTGCGTCATCGTCAGGCGCTGGGTGAACGACGCCGGCGCCCCGCAGTGAGCACAGATCGCGTGCACCTTCTCGACCTCCTCGGCGATGGTGAGGAGCTGCGGCATGGGGCCGAACGGCTGGCCGCGGAAGTCCATGTCGAGACCGGCGACGACGACGCGCTTGCCGAGGTTCGCCAGACGGGTGCACACCTCGACGATCTCCCCATCGAAGAACTGCGCCTCGTCGATGCCGACGACGTCCGTGCGCGGGTCGACCCGGTCGAGGATCTCGCGGGCCTCGCGCACCCGCTCCGCCTCCAGGCGCCAGCGCGAGTGTGAGACCACCTGGCCGCTGGCGTAGCGGTCGTCGATCCCAGCCTTGAACACCTGGACGCGCTGCTTGGCGATGATGGCGCGCCGCAGGCGCCGGATCAGCTCTTCCGACTTGCCGGAGAACATGCAGCCGGTGACCACCTCGATCCACCCGCCCCAGAGATTCCTCGATTGCATTACGTGCTTGCCTTTCTCTTGCTCCCCGCGTTCCTCGGGGCACGGGCCACGGGCAACGGGTCACGTTGTTTTCTCAGGTCCACCCTTGGGCAGATAGTCTCGAACGAGCAGCGCTCGCACGCCGGCGTGCGGGCGTCGCACACGCGGCGCCCGTGCAGGATCAGCCGGTGCCCGAGCGCGATCCACGAGGCAGCGGGGAAGAGCGCCATGAGGTCGCGCTCGATATCGGCGGGGTCGTCGTGACGCGACAGGCCGAGACGCCGTGACAGCCGCGCCACGTGGGTGTCGACGACCACTCCAGCGGCCAAGCCGAAGGCGGTGCCGAGCACGACGTTGGCGGTCTTGCGTCCGACCCCGGGGAGCGATGTCAGGCACTCCATGGCCGGCGGGATCTCGCCGCCATGCCGCTCGACGACTGCCCGGGCCATGCCGATCAGCGCCTTCGCCTTGTTCCGGTAGAAACCGGTCGAGCGGATGATCGTCTCGAGGCCGGCCTGGTCGGCGCCGGCCAGCGCCGTGGCATCGGGGTAGCGGGCGAACAGCGCCGGCGTCACCTGATTGACCCGCGCATCGGTGCACTGGGCGGACAGGATCGTCGCCACCAGTAGCTCGTACGGGTCGCGGAAGTCGAGCTCGCAGGCGGCGTCGGGATAGGCGGCAGCGAGCGCCTCCTCGACACGGCGCGCGTGGTCGGGTCCCCGTCTCAACGCCGCGTCGTCCTGTGCG
>Ga0315278_10003544_pt1 | contig 13961 bp, 11 predicted proteins | sample YL17G06_0_MG_FD_203880 | JGI IMG/M metagenome (GOLD analysis project Ga0315278, IMG submission 203880) | Sediment microbial communities from Yellowstone Lake, YNP, Wyoming, USA - YL17G06_0 | ecosystem: Environmental > Aquatic > Freshwater > Lake > Sediment | place: USA: Wyoming | collected...
CTTTGCGACAACCTGTCTGGAGACCGACGTCACCGACTGGATAGCAACTATCACCGCTATGCCCAGTGTGATGGCAAGCAGGCCTGAGACCATGCGGCCCTTGCGCTGAATGATCTCTCTTAAGACAATCGTCCGAAAGGTGAACGCCATTGATCAGCTACCCTTTTTCTTAGGGGCCGGAGCGCAGCTCTTGGTGCTCCCAGTTGGACAGCAACCGCCGCCCGCTTTCTTTGTTGCGGCCTGAACAAGCTGAGCAACGTCGACGGGGCCATTAAACGACCCGGTTATTTGCCCCTGGGCATTAATGACGACTGTGACCGGCTCGGCCGATTGCATATTGACTTTTAGCAGCGCGAGGAACTCCGCCTCAAGCGGGTCATCCATATTGACATTGACGGCCACGCACTTTCCCATCATTTGACTGCAGGCAGCGGCACAGCCGCCCGCTACTGCTGTCGAAGACGGCATTCCAGACCGGGAAGCTGTCACGTACGCAGCCATACCCGACTGAATAGCTTTCAGAACTTCTGCCTTCTTCGGGCTCGGGATCATCGCCACCAATTCCTGGGCCGTCATTTGTGACGCGATATTGCCACCGGCCATAACTCCGTTGGCGCCGAAGACAAGAACCAAAGGGACCGGCGCTGCGGTGAGTCCGTATTTCTGAACGAGCGATGAGTTAGCTACATCTGCACGGTCCAGTTCAATCAGAACAGACCCTGGAACCTGAGTCATGGCACTTTGGATCATCTGTTTAGTCTCATTGACACCGCCAGCACCTGGTTCGGTAACCAACAGGAATGTCACTTTTCCTGCTTCTGCTGCCGTTTGAAGCTCCTCTGCTGGTGATGCAAGAGTCGCAATTGGCAGACAGACTGCAATAAGCAGCACTACGAATTTGTGGTAGTTCGACATGATTACTCCTTACTGTGTATCGCCTTTTATCGTTTCATCGTTCACAATCGTACTGCCTTCTGTAGGCACATCTGTCTTTCGCATCCAATAGCTTGTGCTTTGAGTACTATGGCTGCGCGTGAGATCAGGTTAGTACGGTTGGATCATCGAGTCATGCAGTTCCTCTGGATGCGACTACCGCAACAGCCGTCTCTTTGACTAATCGGGCTAATCGGGACGCCTTCTGTTTCTTACACACCTCTACCGGACGCTGCTTCAGGATCGATTTCAGGTTCTGGGCATCGCTCTTGACCACCTGCTCGGAAACAAGGTGCTTCTTAGCCCAGTCTATTGCTTCGGCGACTGCCCTTGGGGCGCTATCTCCAGCCAGGCGGTAATACACCCATTTACCGTTTTTATCACCTTCCACAAGTCGCGCCTGCTTGAGGATAGCCATGTGCTTGGAAACGGTTGATGGCGCCAGGTGCAGAAGTTCGATTATCTGGCAGACACACAACTCGCCTGAATTGAGCGCCATCAGAATCCGGACCCTGTTTTCGTCGCTCAGCGCTTTAGTTATTGACAAGAATTCCTGCAAAACATCTCCTATAATTCGCCAATCAACGAATTATTATACAAGCATATCGGCAAATCGCCAACTGTTTTCTCGCCAATTCCGGACATTTCTGCAATTAATGAAGGAGTACAGCCAAATCTTGTTCATGGGTGTCGTTTATTGTTAAAACCAATTGGGAGATATGGAATTACAAACGTCGAGACTGTGATATGATCTACCGTCCCGTAGTCAATTTTTGTGCGACCTGCCGCAGAGTGAGAATCCGTTGTTCAGGACACGAAGTGCCGCTCTGAGTGCTTCAACAAAATGACGGGCAAACCATCTGATCAGCGGGTTGGCTATCAACGGGGCGCGTTCCGTGACTATGTCGTGACTGATTATTCATCAACTTGTCGCGTGGGTACAAGGCGGATTATTGAGTCCCAAGTTTACTTGGCTCCCGACGTTTGTTTCTCTTGGAAAGCTAAAGCTCCAGGACAAAATGCCGACGAAATTGATCGTGGTGAGCCTTTTTATCTTGTTACCAGGATCACAAAGTCCTAATTCAAGTCAAAAAAAGGGACTCAACAAGCGACTATGGACGAGGCTTTTCAGGACAGTGCCATGACAGAAAAATATAACAATTTGGACCGGTTCCTGCTCGGTTTTCTGTTCGTCGGTATGGGATTGCTGGTTTCAGCCACTATCTCGGCAGGCGAAACACTGGATGACCAGGCAGGAATTGACAACGAGACATGCTTATCGTGTCATGAAGAATACGACGGTGGGTTAATCGGTACCGGTCATGCCCTCGGTTTATCGGGCAACTACAAAGTCGCCTGCGTGTCATGCCATGCGGGTGGTCAGGTTCATATCGAGGACCCGTCGAAGGATAACATCACCAATCCGGCGACCCAGGATCCTTCAAAGGTCGGACAGGTATGTACTACCTGCCATCAACCCCATCCCGGACTGGGCATGGTGGGGCATGATCCTCACGCGGGCACGCAGATGACCTGTACGGGGTGTCACTCGGTACATCAGGCAACGGCCAAAGCCAGTGAGCAGATCTGCCAGAAGTGTCACACTTCGGTCGGCCATCAGTTCAGCAAACGCTCGAACCATCCGTTGATCGATGGCACCGTTTCCTGTGTCAGTTGTCATCGTTTTCTGGGAGTTTCGGAGCCGGATTTGGGACGCGGGGCGACGGCCAATTGCTACTCCTGCCATATGCAACAGAGCGGCCCGTTCCTGTACGAGCACTGGGCTGCAAGTTCGTTCAGCACGGAGGGCGGTTGGTGTGTGGAGTGTCACAATCCTCACGGCAGCGACAACGATCAACTTCTGAAACAACCTAAGTCCCGGATCTGCAACTACTGTCACGTGGTTCCGACACACAATACGGCGCATACCGGTGCCTACGCCGGAATCGACTGCCTGACGTGCCACGGCGACATCCATGGCTCGTCGAGCAACCCTAACCTGCTGTCCAGCGACATTTCAACGACCTTTGGTCAGAGTTGCTGGTGCCACGGTGTGAACTGAGGAGGCGGCGAGATGAAACAGAAACACTATACAACTGCAATAGTCGCTTTGATGGCCACCCTGTTTACCGTGGCAGCCCAGGCGGCCGGCAGTGGCGCCGGGACTGTCAAGCTGGGGTATATCTATCTCGATGAGGAAGGTTCCCGGGCGGTGAATCAGGAAACTTACAATACTTATGAGGGATTCGGCATATCCCTCAACCAGTGGCACTACAACTGGGACAACGGAATGAGACTGAAGGCCGATCTGAATAACTTCACCCTCAATAATCGTAATCTCCGCATGTCGATCGGCAAACCCGGCAGTTTCGGACTGAGCGTAACCAACAGTCAGTATCGCCGGATCTACAGCGACAGCGGTAACAACTATACTCGGCGCCGCGCTACCAATGTCCAGGCCAACTTCCAGCCAAGTCGGCATGTCAAATTCGATGCCGGACTTGGTCGCACGGACAAACACGGCACAGACTTCTTTGTCCTGCCGGCAATCAGCGATACGGTATCTCGTAGCACCGATTGGTCTCAAAACACGTACAATTTGGGCGCTCAGTTCGGCGATGGCACTCGCCTGCTCCGGGCGGATTATCGTCGCTTTGATTTCACTGATAACACCCCACTCGCGGCAGACCGCGCCGCAGACCTGATTAACCTGCACGCTTCGTACACCCTGCCGCGATATGACTGGGTAGTGGTTTCGGGCGGTTTGAACTATCGCAAGGACAAGACTGACAAGACAGAGACAGAATTGAAAACAAGTCAGTATTGGGCCGGCGCAAAGCTCAATTTCACTTCGACCCTATTTGCCGACTATAGATTCATTTATGCCATCACCGAGCGAAACGAACCGCAGCGAACGATCGACAACTACTCACATTCGATCGTGCTCGGGAAATCATGGGGTCATTGGGGCGGAGGCCGGATCGGTTACGAATACCGCATAGGCGACGACTTTGTCAATCGCACCAAGTCGGATGGTCTGCTGGCCAACGCCTGGCTGAAACCTACGGAACAATGGTATTTCAGCGGCGGGCTATCAACGCGAAAATCTGATGTCACCGAAGGTGTGACCTTGCTTGGCGACGAAAACCGCACCTACCATTCTCTGGTCGCGAAGTTCATAGAACCGCAGTGGGGCGATATTTCGGCCCGCTGGGATGGCCGAACCCGAAAGAACGACGATCTGACCAGCAAGGTGGACTACAACGTGCTCTCGGGCGAAGTGAATCTCTCTCGTCCGAAACTGGGTCGGCTGACTGTGTCGTACTCACACTACACCGGGTCGTACAATAATCAGGATGAGATGACAAGCTACGAATTCGCCGAGCACCTCCTCACCGGTCATGTTTATCCCGTTGCCTACAGGAACTTCACGTTCGACGGAGGCGGGACATATTACCGAAGCCAGCGCGATCAGGATGTCGAGAAGTTCAGTCTCAACTTTGGCGTATCGTACGAGTTCCCCATGCAACATCGCCTCGAGGTACGCTACAACGTTTTCAACTTCGACGACTTCCTCTTCCTGGACAAATACTACACTGCGAATATTGTAGAAATAAGTTTGATAAAAGACGTGCAATTCTAAGGAGACAGACACATGAAACGCACAGTGATATTCACGGTTCTGCTCTGCGTCCTGCTGCTGCTGGCGTATGGCTGCGAGCGGAAAGTGACAAACACAATCGTCCAAGACAATGGTTTCACAGGCGCCGACGCCTGCATGGAATGCCATGGCGACAACGATCTCGCGTTTGAGGTAGCTCAAGTACAGTGGGCGCGCTCGAAACACGGGATAGGCGAAACCACCGGTGAAAACAGATTCGCCGATCCAGCCGACACAACGTGTGAGCGCTGCCACACCGCCGAAGGATTCCTCGGCCTGGTCACCAACACTCCGGTTGACACCACCCATTTCTCGCCGATCGGGTGCTTCACCTGCCATGCGCCGCATACTACCGGGACCCTGGCGCTTCGCGTCACTGATCCTTACACGTTGAAGGATGGCGACGTATTCGATCACGGCGAAGGCAACCTGTGTGTGAACTGCCATCACGGCCGCCGTGACGTCAGGACCTATGTTGCCGACAGCGTGAAACTCTCTGAACGATTCGGCCCGCATCACAGCAACCAGGGCGACATGCTGAATGGCAGCGGTGGTTATGAGTATGATGGTTATACGTATACGAACTCCCCTCACTCTAATGTTGCTGCTGATGGGTGCATCAATTGCCACATGGCTTCGTCGCAGAGCGCTTCGCTCGGCGGGCACACCTGGACCATGGAAAGTGAGTCCGGAGAGCAGGAATTGGCTGGATGCAACAATCCGACCTGCCATAGCCCTGCACTAGAAGACTTTGACTATGACGGCATGCAGACTACGACTTTGGAGTACCTTGACTCCTTGGGAGAGGCGCTTTACGATGCTGGCCTGGCTGACTATGCAATTGAGGAACTCGAAGACGGCACAGTTGACACCAGCTATGCCCCCATGGTTGACAAGATTGTCAAGAGCAAAGACTCTACCGGTGCGCTCTATAACTACTTGTTTATCAAGGAAGACCGCTCCGAAGGCGTGCATAATACCGATTATGCTCTGGGACTGCTCCAATCCGCTCTAAATTTCATCAGAACGGGCGATCCGAACGGAGCCCCCGGTAATGGGAGCCTGACAACTGGTCTCTATTCCGCTCACTAATAGTGGCCATTTCATCAAGCAAGAAAGCCCCTGCCGACTGGCAGGGGCTTTTCACTTGACGAATCCGCTTCCTGTTTTCCACAGCCTTAAGAATTCTCCCGGCAGCGCGTCTCGACTGTAGCGGCGGTAACCGATTCATCAAGGTACATGGCGACCGCTTCGGGAGAGAAACAATGGTTTTCCCGACGGCGGGCGATCCGCTGGATATTGAGCAGGTGCAGGGTGCTGATGTTGTCGGTGGTGATATTCTTCCCGCCGGTCCCGCAGCCGAGCGTTAGAGACGGTCGCAGGGAATTGTAAGTACCGCCAAGAGCGCCATGCGACGCCGGTGTGTTCACGAGGATACGTCCGGCGTTCATAGTTGAAGCGAAGTACCGTATGCGCTCTTCATTGGCCGAGAACATGCTGATAGTGTGACCCAGACCGCCGTGATTATTGATCTTGCGACAGAGTTCGATCGCCCTTTCGATGCTCGCTGCTTCGTAGAAGGCCAGAATCGGAGCGAGGATTTCGAGTGACAGGGGTGAATCAATGCCGACATCGTCAAGTTCCGCAATAAGCAGCGTTGTATTCCCCGGCACATCTATGCCGGCCATCCGGGCGATCACCGGTGCCGGCTGACCGATCACCTCCGGGCGCATGCTGTGGGTTTCCTTGTTGAAGGCCACCGGTTCGAGACGAGCGATTTCTTCCTTGGAGAGAAAATAGGCGTGGCGCTCTTTGAAGAGTCGTCTGACCTGATCGACATGGCACTGTCTCACTACCAAAGCCTGCTCGCTGGCACAAATCGTTCCGTTGTCAAAAGTCTTGGACAGAAAGATCTGTTCGACGGCGAAGGGAACGTCGGCGCTCTTACCGATAAATACCGGCACGTTGCCGGGACCGGTGCCGATCGCCGGGTTTCCCGAACTATAGGCAGCGCGTACCAGCGCCTTGGAACCGGTGGCCAGCACGAGTGCGGTCTTGCGATGACTCATGAGAGCCATGGTTTCCTGTTCGGTCGATCTATCCACCCACTGCACACAGTGTTCGGGCGCACCCGCACTGAGAGCAGCCTCGTAACAGACGTGTGCCGCCTCGATAGAGCACTTCTTTGCGGCGCCGTGCGGGCGGATGATAATCGGATTGCGTGACTTGAGTGAGATGAGAATCTTAAAAATAACCGTGGAAGTGGGGTTGGTCACCGGCGTGATGGCGAAAATTGGTCCGATCGGCTGGGCAATTTCGACGATTCCTTTCGCTTCGTCTTCCGAGATCACACCTACAGTTCTCTGGGTTTTCAGGTCTTCGTAGACGATGCGAGTAGCGATGACGTTTTTCATAACCTTGTCGCGCCAGACTCCCATGCCGGTTTCGTCACAGGCCATCCTGGCCAGACGAATCCGGTTGTCAAATCCGACTTCATAGGCTGCTTTGACAATTCGGTCGGTTTGCACCTGATCGAGTTTGCGGAATTCGGCTGCGGCCTCGGTGGCCCGATTCAGGATAGCATCGATATCCAATCCAATGTTGTTCACTTTATTCATGACCGAGTGCCTTCTTGAAATGACAACTTCACATCACCCGCAAGCCAGGCCTGTCGGATAACAGAAAAATACACGCCTCTCTTGGTCTGGCAAGAGGAAAAATACCTCATTTATCCTCTTTAAGATTTACTTAAGACCTTGATTGTAGAGAACCCTCCCCAGCTCAAGGGCGCTTGAAGCAGGTTTTGTATTCGGTAGTCCCGACTGCCCTGGTCCAGACTACAAACCCCATTTCGATAGCCCTATCTATCAAAGGGGCCGGCTGAAACGGGGTAATCAACTCGTAGATTTCTCCGGTCGGCAATTTGTCCAGATCGCCAAGAACGCGACCAACCGGTTGCTCACCGGTGTCGATCATGGGGCGGGCATCGAAACTCTTCGTCACTCTATTCGGGTCATACCAGTCCGGCGCTGAAGCGGAACTACCCCTACCTCCTGGATTCTCAGAGGTCGCTTCGAAATCCGGCTGATTGACGGCGCGGCGAAGTCGCTGCACCAGTTCAGTTACCGAAACACCGCCGACTCGGGCTGCCTGAGCCAGGCTGGTCACACGAGCGACCGTGCGCAGCAGAACCGGATTGCGGAGTTTCCTGAACACCGGGGCGATTGATACCAGCACTTCCTCCAGTTCCGGATAAGCTTTCAACAACTCGCCCACTTTGGTCTGCGGTGTGATGGGCATCCGATCATCACTCATTCCGGCTTTTCTTTCAGGTAAGACAGGAGCCGTTGCTGTCCGATCAACGCCCGTTTCTCAGTGAGGTCCTGGCTGACTTCGAGTGTGCCTAAGTACTTGCCTGTTTGATCGCGCACGGCAAAGTACTCTATATGGATGAACTTCCCGTTGAGGGTAATCCAGAACGGCGCCCGGTCCTGCCGCCCGCTCTTGAAGTCATCCAGAATCTGTTGGACGATGTGAACGCTCGACGGTGGGTGGCACATCTGCACCTGGCGCCCGATAATCGCGCGGTTGCGTTCGAAGATACGTTCGCGGCCCTGAGTGAAATACTTGACCGTGTCGTCGGCACCGACAAAAGTGAGGTCGAACGGAATCGTATTGAGAATAACCTCAAGTTCGATAGGTGTCAGGCTGCCGGTGCCAAAGCGAACTCCGGTTTCCGCGACTGGCTCGCGCTGGACCTCAGTTACTCCGGCCGGTTTCCAGATATCGACAGGATCATAAATACAGAATCCTATCTCAGGGCTTTGCACATAGATCGCATACCATTCCGTGTCTGTGAGCTTGTCCAGACACATCGGGAAGAGAATCTCTTCTTCCTTGAAGATCATCTCATTGATGGCCTCGACCGTGTGCCTCAACACCAGGTCTACCACTCCCCTGGTTTCGTCGGCTGTGAAGGTGCTCGCGCTTTCCAGTGATTCAATCGCACCCTTCAACATTTCGCGGATTTCGTCATCCTTACCCCACATGACTGTCGGCGGGCCGGTGATACCCTTCTTCTCCAGAAACGGAAACAGCAGATTTTCTTTGCGGCGGTAGTGTTTGTCGATATCAGCCAGGCGGCTGAACCGCACCCGGAGTTGGCCGACCGGCTCGGTGGCGTCTGCACTGTCCGGCAGACCCTGAATCTCGGCTAACAATTTGTCGGTGAGAGCCAGCTCGCCCAGGAGCGCTTCATTCTCCTTCCGGAACGTGTGCACCGGATGTCCGGGCGGCACGGTTTTGGTTTGAGACGTGTCAATCGCTCCTTTCATGGCCGCCGAATGCAGATCGCAAAGCTTGAGTATCTCCGATACCGGCATACCATCAGAGATCAGTTCCTGTTCTACTTCAACTACTTCAGAATAGGGCACGCGTCCCAGCAGCCTGAGCAGTTGGGGTTGCACTTCATCAGGGGCTTTGCCGTCGTGCAATTGAAGAATCAGGTGTTTGAGTACTTTCCTCCGCGCGGAAACATTGTCTATTAGTTCGCTCATGGTTCTGTCTCCTGTCTGTTGACTATTTGGCGAATTGCCGCCTCAAAATTCCATTATGTAATCCAAAGCCTTCGCTACAAGAACCGACCGACGACTCCGGCAGTTCTTGTCTTTGTTGCGTCATTTGCCGCTTTTTGCGCGATCATCTCCATAGTCATAACCTTTGACCAGAGAATTAGAAATGACTTCAGTCAAGCAAATGCAGGGTTTTTCCATTGAATTACAATGAGTTAACGAACGGGCAAGTAATTATCCGTTGGCCCTCTGAACCGCTAAAGGTTCATCTCCACTTGCCGATAAATTGACTATTGTTATGATCAAGAGAGGGGCTTGGAAAAGGGGGAGGTTTTATGCCGGTCAAAACCGAAGGGGAAACTGACGTCGCGGTTGCTGGGTCGCAATCTTGCGAGGCTCCATCACAGAGAGAAGACGAACGGCGCCGATTGGTGCTGAAGGAATACCCGGGCGACATAGCCATCGCGCCGTCGACGACTCTCCCCGCCTCAGCCGATCTGCAGCCGCAGGAAACCAGCCCCATTGATGAACAGCATCTGCCCCAGGATGAGCTTGAGACCAGCCGGCAGAGTCTGGTCACGGCTCTGGAAGAAATGGAAGCCAGGGTTCTGAAACGCACCTCGGAGTTGCAAGCGGCCAACGAGGCGCTCCAGACTGAGCGGACGATGCTTGAGAACAAGAATACCGCCCTGAAAGAAGTTCTCGATCAGATCGACGATCACAAGCGGCAGGCAGGACAGCAGCTTCAGTCTAATGTCAACCGTGTGATCCGTCCTATCCTCCGAATTCTGGCCGACAAACTTCCGCCCCAGGATCAGCATTTGATCGGACTTTTGGATAGCACCCTCAGAGACCTGATGGACCCATTTGTAGGAAAAATTGCAATGCACTCCGCCAATCTCACCAAGCGGGAAATTGAGGTCTCGAATATGATCCGCAACGGGTTTACTTCGAAACAGATTGCGTCGGTTCTGCAGACTTCCGTCTGCACCGTACACAACCAGCGGCGCAGCATACGCAGGAAGCTCCGCATTGACGACGGCCACACCAATCTTGAGTCGTTCCTTAAGAATCTCTGATCCCGGAACTGGCAATCGGAAGTAAGGGGTCTCCCTGCCAGGGCTCTTCAAAGTTCACACCATGCCTATTGTTCATAGTCAACGTTGACTATTTGTCACAGTCAATTTCACGACTATTCTTCATAGTTAATTCATGGTCATCTTTCGGTCATCAAGTAGTGGCCCCGTTCGTCGATGAATGAACCAGCAGTCGGGATGACCGGCTTAACGGGGGAGCTAACGTACGAACATTAAAGCGGATAAACATGGCGAACGCTCGTCAACGGGCAAGGGGGTAACATGAAAGTGTTAAAGGGAGCGCTGACCATACTGGTACTGCTGGTAATAAGCCAGTCGAGCGTGGTTGGTCAGGACTTTGACGCCCTGCTGAAGGCGGTGGACAAAGTTGAGACTAATCTCAAGGCCCTGGTCGAAAAAGAAGCGACCGCTCGACAGCAGGAGTCACAGAAACTGCACACGGAGATGAAGCAGGTGCAGCAGGCGCCGGGGGTCGCGTCCGACAATCCGTTGCTGGCGCAGTTGGCGCTGGAAGTGCAGGCGTTGAATCTACAAGTCGAGCGTCTCTCGGCCGAGCAGTCCCAGCCCGCGATCTCTGAGACTGATCTGGCCGGTGTCGTAAGCGATATCGCCTTGCTCAAGGCGGAGTTGGCAAACCTCCAAGCCAGCACGAGTGAGAATCAGAAACTTCTCGCTTCGCTGGACGGCGAAGGTTTCTACGCGCCCTCGAATAACAGCGGCCAGCCGCCCGCGACTGACGAGTCGTCGCTTGCCGGTATCAACCTGACGGGGTTTGTCGATGCCAGCAACTACACCAATCACAATACCAGGGAAAGCTCGTTCGGTCTGGATCAGGTGGAAGTTGATATCGAAAAGTCGTTTTCTGATCGCGCATCGGTGCGGGCAGATATTGAGTATCTCAACGACGGTCAGGGTGGGTTCGGATTCGATCTCGAACAGGGGTACGTGGCGTGGAACGCCGGCGGCAACTGGAAGTGGCAATTCACGTTCGGCAAGTTCAACGCCCCGATCGGTTTCGAGAGCGTCGACCCGACCGGCATGTATCAGTACTCGTTCGGCCTTCTTAGCGCCTATTGCATTCCCGGAAATCTGACCGGCGTGATGGTCTCTCTCGCCGCACCGAAACTGGTGAAGTGGTCGCTGTACGCCGTCAATGGCTGGGATGTCAATACGGATAACAATAAAGACAAGACCCTGGGAACGCATTTCGCATTTAATCCCATGGACAATCTGTCATTCGGCCTGTCGGCTATAACCGGGCCGGAACTTGAAGACAACAACAGCAGCAGCCGCACGGTGCTGGACTACAACATCACTTACAACCCGCTGTCATTCTGGATGGTCGGGGGCGAGTTTAACATGGGCTGGGAGTCAAAAACTCTCGCCGATAACGGCACAGCCCAATGGAGCGGCTTTCTGCTTATGAACAATTTTCAGGTCACTCAACGCGTTGGAATGACTTGGCGATTTGACTACCTGAACGACCGCGACGGCTCCCGCACGGCAACGCCACAGGAGCTTAAGGCGTTCTGCATTTCTCCGTCTGTTAAGATCGCCGACGGTCTGATCGGGCTGTTCGAAGTGCGTTATGACTGGTCTGACTGTGAATCGTTCGCCGATGCCGACGGCGTGGCAAGAAACCATCAGGCCTCATCGGCGTTCGAGTTCACCTATGGCTTCTGACATAACGATTGGGAAAGAATACCGTAGGGCGGGTCCGTCCTCGAACCCGCCATCAACTGAATCGCGGAATGGAAAACAAGGATAGTAAGTATCAATAAACAGAATCTTTAAGGAGGGAGTCAGTCATGGTAAGTACAAAATCAACATGGACCATCGGCAAGAAGCTGATAGTGTCATTCCTGGGGGTCGCCGCCATAGCGCTCGCACTTGGCATCCTGGCCTACTACGGCACCGTCTCAAGCGGCAAGTCAATCGACGAAATCGCTTCAATTCGCCTGCCCAGTATACAATCGCTGTTGATAATCAGTGAAGCGCAAACGGCGGTCGACGCGGGTGAAAATGCGCTCTTGTGTATTGCGCTCGACGAGGTTGGACAGCGTGATGCCTATCAGAGATTCACTGACGCGAAGAAACGGGCAGACGACGCCTGGAAAGTGTACGAACCCCTGCCGCAAACAACTGAAGAAGCTGAAGTGTGGAAGGATTTCGTGCCCGCCTGGGAGAAGTGGTGGAAGGATCACGATGACTTCGTAGTCTTGGCGAAGAAATACTGGAGCGACAAGAATGAGCTGGTTTACGCCGCTTTGACCACTCAGGGTCTGCAAACAAACGGCGCATCTTTTGGCGCGGCCGAAGCGCTTCTGAACAAAATCGTGGAAATAAACCAAAAAGCCGCCGATGAAAGCATGCTGAGTGCGGAGTCGCAAAATGCGACCCTGAAGATGACATCCATCGTCGCGATGATCATCGGCGTCCTGGTGGCGGTAGCCTTGGGAGTGCTCATTTCCCGCAGCATTTCACGGCCAGTGACACAGATGGCCAACGTGGCGCAGCAGATTGCATTGGGTGACGTAGATCACGACATTGAAGTGAAGTCCAGAGACGAGATCGGTATCCTGGCCGAGGCCTTCCGCAGCCTAATTGACTATATGAAAGAACTGTCCGCCGCGGCCGAACGCATTGCCGCTAACGACCTCACCGTCAAAGTGGAGCCGAAATCGGAGGCGGATGCTCTTGGCAAGTCGTTCAAGAACATGACGATCAACCTGTCCGACATAATCCGGCAAATGGGTGACGGCTCTACGCAGTTGGTCTCCGCCGCCAATGAAGTGGCGTCGTCATCGGAGCAGATGTCAAAGGGCGCCAAGGACCAGACCGACCAGATGGCGCAGGTGTCTACTGCGGTTGAGGAAATGACCGCGACAATTATGGAGACATCCAAGAACGCCGGGGAAGCGACCACTGGCTCGCGCAAAGCGGCGGACACCGCCGGTACCGGTGGCCAGATCGTCAACGAGACAATCCAGGGGATGCAGAAAATCGCCGCCGTGGTTCGGGAATCGGCGCAGTCGATTGGCAAGCTGGCCAAGTCGGCCGATCAGATTGGTGAGATTATTGGCGTGATCGATGATATTGCCGACCAGACCAACCTGCTGGCTTTGAACGCCGCAATCGAGGCGGCTCGGGCCGGTGAGCAGGGTCGTGGCTTTGCCGTAGTCGCTGATGAAGTCCGGAAGCTGGCGGAGCGCACCGGCAAGGCGACCGGTGAGATCACGCAGATGATCAAGGGTATCCAGAATGAAACCGCGGATGCGGTCAAGTCGATGGAGGCCGGTATCCTGGAAGTGGATAAGGGTCGTGAGCTGGCGGACAAGGCCGGCAGCAGTCTGAACGAGATTGTGACTATGGCACAGCAGGTCTCGGACATGATTGTGCAGATAGCGACGGCGTCGGAGGAGCAGTCCTCGGCGGCGGAGCAGATTTCGAAGAATGTCGAGAATGTTTCAACGATAGCGAGAGAGTCGGCGACGGGTGCGCAGCAGTCGGCGACGGCGGCGGAGGAGTTGAACCGTCAGGCCGAGGCGATGAAGCAGATCGTGGCCAAGTTCAAGATCAGCCAGGAAGCACGGGCTTAAGTTTCGATCAATGCGAGCGGCCGGGTGTTCGGCCCGGCCGCTTGCTGTTATCATTGTAGGCGGAATCGTCACGCCGGCAAGATAAAGACAGCATATGGCC
>Ga0315278_10003545_pt1 | contig 13958 bp, 14 predicted proteins | sample YL17G06_0_MG_FD_203880 | JGI IMG/M metagenome (GOLD analysis project Ga0315278, IMG submission 203880) | Sediment microbial communities from Yellowstone Lake, YNP, Wyoming, USA - YL17G06_0 | ecosystem: Environmental > Aquatic > Freshwater > Lake > Sediment | place: USA: Wyoming | collected...
CGGCCTCTTGTTGTTGTTGCTTCGCATCCAGAAAGGCTTCGTGAGCTTGCGATAAGCTTTTCACTTTAGCGAAGGCCAGACTCAATGGATCGTTCTCTTTCTCTGCTTTTTTTTTCTTAGGCATCGGCCTTCCCCTTTGTGTGCTTCTACCTGCTTTTACCACACCAATCACGGCAAGTCCTCTACGAACACGAGCACTGACCCACCATCGACTTGGCCACCCCTGACGACCAACAGACTATCAATCTGACTGTCGTCGTTCCACACGCCGGCCTTGGTTAGTGCATCTAGGAGGCACTTCAAAATGTTGTCGAGATCGCGAGTCCGCTGATCCGGTGGCTGTACGAGGATCTGGACTCGCACCTGCTCCGTAAACTTCGGCACGCCGTTCAACACGTGCCGCACCGTCTCTTGGTAGTGCTGGCCTTCCTCGCTGACGTAGATCGACACGATGTACCGCGTGCCACGCCGGATGACGCGAGACTTCCAGTAGTTGTTGACGGTGGGCGGATAGGGCAGCGTCAATGACAGCCGGCCCGTGCTAGGTGTCATGGCTTCTGTCCTGAATATCCACATAGAGCTTCGCCGGCGGATCTGGAAAGTACTTCTGCAAGGCTGGGCAGAGCCAACCTTCGAGATTTTTTTCTTCCCAGCGATACCAGTCGCCGCCAGTTCCTGCGTGCTTCCACTCCAGCACGATCGTCGCCCCAGGGAACGGCTGCGCAGAAAAGTAGGCCAGGAAGCCGTGTTCTGGATCGGGTAGGTGGGCAGTGGCCACATCTAGGATCTTGTCCGCGCCACTGACAAAGGGTTCGTGTACGAGCCCCCGCAGGTGATCGTCGAAGACCCACAGGCCGTTCCACTTGTACGGCCGAATGAGGAGCAGGTTGCGTTCATCGCGCATCGCCCACCTCCTTGCCCATCACCTCGTGCATGTCGCAAATGGCCGTTTGAATCTCAGCTTGATTGCCAGAACAGCCGTGAACTGCATCGGATGCGCGTGCCCAGTCGGCTGCCAATGCGCGTGCCCAGTCGGCTGCCACCTCGTAAATCTCACCCCAACACGTTATGCGATACGTCGTAACCATGTCACCTAAAACCCCCTTGCGATGTGTGTGCCTGGATCTGCCTCCGCCGTCATTCTAGAAACACTATCGGCACCTGTCAATCGTGCAACCAACAATTCTGAAACAACCGCCGGACCGCGGCGGCCACTCCCCGGCCCGGCGGGACGTGACAATATCCACCAAAGATCTAAGGCTTAGCTGACTGTGCAGGCAAAGGTGGGGGTGCCGCGAATGATCGTAACGGGACTCGCCTGGACACCTCTGTCAGTCGCGTCGTTATCCCGTTCTATCAAGCGACGGTTAATTTCCCCCTGGGTCGCTGTCGAGGCACGCGTAAGCTCGTCGGGGAGTACCGACAGCTCGATCATGCTGCGCTGGACATCGATGTCGACGGAGAGGCGAATATTGACCGGAAAGTACGCGTCCGGGTTCGTGTACACCGAGACAGTCACCGTCAGGAACTCAGGGATCTCAGACTCCCCGGTAACCTTCCCGTGGATGCCGCGCCCGAGCGATTCTTCCCCGTGTCGAATCACACTCGAACCTTCCTCTCGCTTCGAGAAGTCCAGCTTTCGGAAGGCCGTGATCACCGTGTCGTCCACGGCGCCGGCCAGATTGCGTTTCAGGAACAGGATCAGGCCGCGCTGATCGAAGGCTTTCGGCAAGACCGACTTGAGCGCACGGAATTGATCCGACTTTTGCAACTTGAGCTGGACTCTCTCCAGCCGATCGCTGTTATTGAGCAGGGCCACCACCCCGTCCTCGTCGTGCCAAATCGATGGGTTGTCACTTCCAAACTCTTCAATCACAGTGAACAGATCGGCAAACGTTTCGGCAAACGCGTTCCACAATGGTGGCGCCACTTGCATCTCGTTGACCGCCCCGTGGTGCAGCAAGAACGCTTTCCGCGGATCGAACGGGTTACGCAGTATCTGGGCTTCCGCGGCATGCACAGCCAAGCCACTGATCGCTTCCACGAATTCCTTGAGCATCTTGAAGTCTCCTTGAGTTAGGTCTGGTTGAAAAACAAAACAGTGGGCAGTTTCGGCTCTGGTCATGCCCAGGACCCTTATCGCACTCCTTAATCTATAGATCTTTGGTGGATATTCTCCTCTGACAGGTCGTTGAAGACCAGCTGCCCACCCTGGCGGAACCCGAAGCTGTAGGACTTCGAGCGCCGCTTGGGCACGGTGCTGGTGACGTGGAACTTGCCACTCAGCGAGTCGAGTCGTCCCTGGTCATCACAGACCGGTATGACCTGCAGTTCGAGGATCACTCTCCGCGGCTTCCCGTCCGCCGGCCGATCATCGCAATCCAGGGCCACCCGGCGCAGCTCGACCATGAACGCCTCGTTGATGCGTCCGCCATCCAGTTGCTCCATCAAGCTGGCAAGATTCAGTTCGCACACAGTCATCGTCGGTCTCCTTGTGGTGAAAGAACAGATAGTTAGTAGCTGATTCGTGTTGCGGCGAAATAATACCCAGTTAGTGGCCGCTCTATTATTCGTCGAGAGGTTAGGGTGTCGGCCAACCGTCCAAAGTGCGTAGTGTGCGTGTGCGGTGCAATTTCTTTAATAACGTGAGGAGGGAGAAGGGGGGCGTCTCGAGCTCCCCCTTTTCCCCTTACGATAGTAAGGCACTTCCCCGCAACAATTTTCGCATTGCGGGGAAGGCTTACTTGAAGGAATCCCCGCAATCGTTTCGCGATCATTTTTTTGTTGCGGGGAAGGCTTATTTGAAGGAATCCCCGCAAGGCCCCGCTCGACGTTTGCAAAAGTGCGAAAAGTACAACGGAAGGCTTATTTGAAGGAATCCCCGCAATTCGCCTGGTGCTAAAAAGAGTCATCGACAGCCCCTTTTTGCCCGTTATTCTGGCTAGTTTGCGTTGACTGCACAGGGCCTTCCGCCGGATCCTGCCGCGAAAGAGTGCTGTGAGTTACCACCCAGCCGGGGATCTCTTCGGCCCACTCTCGGACTGTTCTTTGGGAGCGTTCGACGTAGGGTGCCACGTCTTTGAGCAAGGCGACTCCGTCTACCGCCAGGACATTGAAGGCGTCCTGTAGCTTCAGCGCCCGGTCCAATGTACGGCTCTTGGCATGCTTCTGTTGCTCGGTGTGGGCCGCCTTCCAGGGTGGTTCGTCCTGTTGCGGGTTGGTCATGTCGAGCACCTTTTCGCCACTGTCGCCGTCCAGGATGTGCCGCGGATAGGCGAACCAGCAGTTGACCGGCGGGGCCTTGGGGTACTCCCGGAACGTCCCATCGACGCGCCAGGCCGTCCGCATGGCCATGATCTCCCGCAGGGTGACAATCTGCGGCAGGATCGTGGCTTGCCACCGTTGGCCGATAATCCTGGCCGCGAAGCTCATGAGCTTCCCTTCGACCTGGGCGTCGTCCTCTGGGATATCCAGCCGCCAGTTCGGAATCGAGAGATCCAGCTCCCGGGAGATCAACGCGCACACGGCCAGGTTCTCCTGGGCCTTCTTCAGCCCCTTGCTGATCACCAGCTCGATCATGTCCAGCAACGCGTCCGGATCCCGAGCGAACACGCCCGACCCGCTGGCCCGATCCATGGAGCGTTTGCCGCCCTGGACGCCCTTGCTGTGGTGGTGGCAGTAGATGACTGCCGCGGCCAGCTCGTGGCAGACCCGGTCGAACTGGTTGCAAAAAATCGCCATCTTTTCGGCCGAATTCTCATCGCCCGTGATGACCTTGTAGATCGGATCGATGATCACCGCGGAGTACTGCTTCTTCAGCGCGCGGCGGATCAGCTTGGGGGCCAGCCGGTCCATCGGGACAGACTGTCCCCGCAGGTTCCAGATGTCGATCTGGCTGATATTGTTGGGCGACCATCCCAGCGCCGTGTAGACGTCCCGGAACCGGTGCAGGCAGGACGCCCGATCCAGCTCCAGATTGACATAGAGCACCCGCCCTGGCGTACACTGCCAGCCCAGCCACTCCCGGCCCTCGGCGATCGAGATGCACAGCTGGGCCAACAGGAAGCTCTTGCCGCTCTTGGACGGCCCGCTGACCAGCATCTTGTGCCCCTGCCGCAACACGCCATCGATCAGCGGTTTGGCCAGCGGTGGCAGGTGTTCCCAGACGTCAGCCAGGGTTTCCGGGTTCGGCAGATCATCATTGACGGCTTCGATCCAGTCCTCCCAGGCGGCCCAGGAAGGCTTGCCGATGTTCGTCTTCTCCAGATACTGCTTACGCTCCCCACGGAGGCAACCCGGCAGCCGGCTCAGGCGGGACGGGTTCTTGTTCTGTCGGTCCACAATCAGCCCGTTCTTGGCGCACACCGCGTAGAGCAGGTCGACCCGGTGTTTGTACTCGTTCAGATCATTGGCTTCGATGCGGACGATCGCGTGCAAGCTTTTGTTGCCGCTATGCACGAGCGCCGCGATCGGCAGCTCGAGCGCATCGTAGACCCCCCGCTGCTGCTCGATCGGCATGGAGTCGCTTTCCACCAGGGCGTAGCGGAAGTCGGTCACATTGCTATCCCGGATCCCTTGTCCGTCCAGCGGGTTGAAGCGGATCCAGGCCCCGACAGCTGGGTCGATATCCCCGAAGACACTGCCGACGTCCTTGTATTTCGCGAGCTCCTCGAGCAGTTGGCCGGCCGTGCGATCGTAGTTCCCGCGCGATGGCAAGCGGCGGCCATCCTTCTCCCAGCTCTGGGTGACATAGCCGACGTGCTCTTCGGAACTGAACAGCGTCGTCAGATATGTCGAGATCTGGGCAACCGGATCCCAGATCTCCGGCTCGACCGTCTCGATCGCCTCAATCCACTGTGGATCGATGATCTGATAGTCAGTATCACCAATTGGATCATTCCAGTCGAGCGCGCGATCCAGACGCTGTGTCACGGACTGGTCCCAGGGGACAGGTTCCTGCCGGCCAAACTCGACGGCTTCGTTCCACTTGGTGGCTCCTTCGGTTTTATTGAGGGACAGTGAGATGGCTGCCGACTCCAGCAGATTCACTTCGTCCGACGTCAGGCTGCCGGCGGCCAGGTAGCCACCGGCCAGCCGACCGACATCGCGCAGGCAACCGTGCATGTTGCCCTCGAACATTCCATCCCGCAAACGCTTCGACAGGTACTCCAACGGTGCCATCGGCGAACTCCTTGGGTGATTGGTGCAACGTAGCTGGTCCCCAAGCTACCACTAATCACTAGAGTGGAACAGAGATGTTCGTGGAGGGGTTATACCTCCCCGGAGACACACCAAATGGAATTCGCCAGCCACAGGCAGAGATGCGAGAGATCATGTCGTTGGCACTCTCGAACGTCCACTGTCCAACTACCTTAAAGCCTTTATTCTCCAGCAGTCGGATCTGTTTGGGCGTGGCCAGCCCCGCTTGTCGTCGTTTGTGCAAACGATCCAATAACAGGTGGGCTTTGCCGGCATTGCTGACCTCCGCGGCAAAAATGCCACTCCTCTCCAGCGCGGCTACCTGGGCTTCGGAAGCTGGCGCCATCTCCCAGCCGAAAGCCGGTTGGTAGTCAATCAAGTCTTCGGCGCCGATCGACATCTCATACTGGAGCGGGTCGACCAACTTGGCTTTCTTGCCCCGCAGCTCGGCCAGTCGCTTCGCCAGAGCCTCTTCGCGTTCGGCTACGACATCCAATTCAGCCTGCTGCTCAGTCGCCATCAAATCCATTTCCGTGCCCGCGGATTCTGCTAGCAGGGCGGTCACTTGCGTAGCGGATTCCACGGTCCCGCAGATCAAACTGGCGGGATGACACAGCTCATGGTGAGCGGTATGCCACAGGAAATCTAAGATCAGTAGGTTCTCTTTGCCGGGATGAATGCGAGTCCCACGCCCGACCATTTGACAATAGAGACTGCGGATCCGCGTCGGTCGCAGGACACAAATGCAGTCCACCGACGGGCAATCCCAGCCTTCAGTGACCAACATCGCATTGCACAGGATCCCACCCTCCTGTCGATCAAACTCCTGCAGAGTTTCCTTACGATCCTTGGATTCGCCATTCACTTCGACGGCCTTCAGACCGCGACATTTCAGCATGTGGGCGAACTTCTTCGAGGTGGCAATCAGCGGCAAAAACACCACCATCTTGCGTGCCGTGTGCTTGGCGATTTCATCGGCAATCTGCTCCAGGTACGGATCCAGCGCCGTGGCTATCCCTGCCACCTGATAGTCTCCGCTTTGCTGCCTCACGCCTGACAAATCGATCTCGAGCGGCACTGTCTTGGCCACAATTTTACACAAGTATCCATCCTGTACGGCGCGTGGCAGTGTGTACTCGTAAGCCAGGGATTCGAAGTACTGGCCGAGGTTCTGCTTGTCGCCACGATCAGGCGTGGCGGTAACACCCAGCACGGACGCCTGGTTGAAATGTCCCAGCACGCGTTGGTACGTGTCACTGAGGCAATGATGGCCTTCGTCGACGATTATGATCTGGAAATAGTCCGGCGCGAACTTGCGCAGTCGCTGGGGACGCATCAGGGACTGGATGGACCCGACTGTGATCCGCTCCCACTCCCCGAGACAGGTGCTATCGGCTTTCTCCAAGGCACACGCGAGGCCTGTCGCTTGGCTCATCTTGTCAGCCGCTTGGTCAAGCAGTTCACCGCGGTGGGCCAGGATCAAAACCCGGCCCCCCCGCCGCACGATCTCTTCAGACACACTGCAGAACACGATCGTCTTGCCCGTCCCTGTAGGCAGCACGAGCAAGGTTCGTCGGTGACCGCTGTCCCACTCTCTGAGAATCGCCTCGCGAGCCTCGACCTGATACGGTCGCAATTGCATCTCAGAAGCCCTCCTCCGGCGGATCCAGGAAGGCTTTGATCTCATTGCCTTGATGCGTCTTGCCGTCGTTCCCCTGCCACTCCCGCACGCAGACCTTGCAGCGACCCCGGGTGCCAATCACCCGCGTCCAGTCCGGCCGCAGAGCCTCCCCGTGTTTTCGGTGCCCGATGGCCCGGAAGAACGCGCACAACATACCTTCACAGCGCGAGTGCAAAAACAGGTTGTACTTGACGTCAACCTGTGCGCCATCGGGAGTGTAGATGCGTGCCGTAACCACCGCTTTCGGGCAGTCGGGCAGTTTGCCATCGGTCGTGGCCCGGTGGCGCTCGCGAGACAGGTTAACGATCTCGAACGCATACACTCCAGCGGGCGCGACTTCAAAAGCACCCTGTTCGTCGTTCTGAATGGGATCGTCCCAACCCAAGACCTTTTCGTCGTTGTTAGTATCGTTCATACCACAGCTTCCTTCCGAACTTGATTGACCATCTCCAGGACCTTCGGCCAGTGGGCCACGAGCCGACCGGCAATAAACGTCGCGTCGTAGTTGTCCAGCGGTGTGTCCGCCGGGTAATACCCGCGTTTTCCAACAGCGAGCTGAATCTCGTGCTCGGTGATCTCGTCCCGCTGCATGAGCTCCAACAGGGGCAGCAGAGCCGCCGGACGCCCGCTGCCAGCGGGAGTGGCGACGGTGCGAGGTTTCTGTGGACCCGGATCAACTGGCTGTGGAGCAGACTGGTGGTCGTCCGTCGCGGGTATCGGAATTTTGTAATCGGCAGCTGTTGCCGGTTGCGCAGCTACCGGAGCGGCTGCCTGCGCTGCCGGCTTCTTACTGGTCGGTTTCGCTGGCGGGACGGCTGCCGGCAAGGTCATGAATAGCCCCGCGATCGCGGCATACTCCATCGGCAGTTCATCGGCGAGCCCCACTCGGTTTTTCGCGTCCCAGACTGGGTGATGGCTGGTAAAAATGACGCGTTTGCCTCCGGTGCCCTTGGCTTTGTCGCCCTTGCGATCGCCGGCCACGATGTAGGTCTTGTAATTGAGAAATAAAACGCACCTCGCCCATTCCTTCAGAGCCGAAGCGGATTTCCGTTCCAGCTTTAATTCCCAGCGATCATAGGCCCCGGTCTGGTCAGGGACTTCGAATTTCCGCATCTTGGCATGCGCCAGTACGCACACATGCATGCCAGATCCCACCACACGAGACAGGGCATCCAGCCAGCGGCACCACTCCGTCTCCAGTAGGTTGTAACTGCGGCCATAGTCCTCCTGGCCGCCCAGGGCGGTCATATTGTGCGACGCGCAGACGTGAGCGATGCACAACCTCTCGGCCCAGTCCGCGGTGTCGATCACCAACGTCTGCCGGCCGTGATGGTTGGTGACAAACTCGGCCGTCATGTCGCTTAGCGATCGCCACGACGACGGTGAGGGAGTCCGGAAGACATCCAGGTCCGAGGTGGACCCCTCCACATCAATGAACACTGGATCCGGCAATTGGCTAGCCAGTGTTGACTTGCCAATCGCCTCGGGACCGTACATGACGATCCGCTGTGGTTCCTGTCGCAAACCTGTCGTTAACTCCATGGTCAAAACCCCTCTTCGTTAGAAATCGCCGGAGCGATGGTAGTCGGCACCGTGCTGACTACCAGTCCGTCCTCGATGATGATGCTGCACTCGTCGCCCGTGCTCACGCGGGTCGCAATGGACTGGAGCCCTTCAGACTCCAGCCACGTACCAAATTCAGCTAGCGTCTGCAGGTCCATCTGCTCGAGTTTGTCGAGCAGGACGAACTTGCATTCCGGCCGGGTCGCCCGGGCGATCGCGACAGAGACCCGCAACTGCTCGGAACCACTCATGCAGTCCCACTTCCGGTTCCGGTAAGTCAGCTCACAATCGATGTCGATCGACAGTCCCGGCAGGGGCAGTTGAGCACCCTGCAACAGCTGCAGTCGTTCTTCGCGGACAGCCTCCAGTCGGCTAGTGAGACTATCGACCTGCTCCATCAGATCCGTGGCTTCCTGCTCGGCCTGCGCCTTCTGGACATTGATCCGGATCCGCCGGTTGGTATCGTCGATCAGTAGTAGTGACGCCTCCAGCTCGGCGGTCGATTCGTCAATCAGATTTTCTACGGTTTTGGCAGCCACTATCGCTTGTGACTGGGCGGTGGCTAATTTATCCTCGACCTCCTGCAGTTTCGCGCGCAGGTACCCGGCTTCCGTGGTTAGTGTGCGCACCGTCTGACCGAGCTGTTCGCGACTTGCCCGCCAGCGCTGATTCTCGGCATTGTGGCCAAGGATCACTTGCTGTTGCTGGATCAGCTTACTCGCCGAGACTTCTACGGTCGGCATCCCCTGCTCGAACGGGAGGTCTTCGGCGTGTTTCTGTTTGCGTACCTGGACCTGCCCAATCGTGTGCCGCTCGTTGTAGAGCCGCTCAGCCTCCTGATCGAGCTTGGTCAACTGCTGCCCGACGCCGATCACTTGCAGGAGGGTTTCGGCCTTCTCCTTAGAGGTCGCATGCAGGAACTTCGGCAGATCTAGCGACAGCTGACCGATGAGTTCGTCCAGCAGCGACTGGCCGCCTTTGTTGCCAAACTGGTCCAGCACCTTGAGCGCGGCATTCTTGCCGGTCCGCTCGACGACCAGGCCGTTGTCTAGTTCGATCCGGATCCGCGAATCTGCCATGGCTCCTGTGCGTTTGGACTCGCTGGGCTTGTGCTTGTTGCCGCCTAAGGCCCAGACTATCGCGTCCAGCACCGACGTCTTGCCCTGATCATTTCGCCCGCCCAGGATCGTCAGGCCCGTAGGTGAGGGCTCGACCTGGACGACCTGCACCCTTTTTACGTTCTCGACCTCGAATCGACTGATCCTTACCATGCTTTTTCCCCTTGCGTTTGTGAACTGGTCGATACCCAATAAACCGCTGGCACGGCAGACAAACCGTCCGAACCCAGTCGCCATCGTGCGCCGGCTGGGGCGATCGCCAGCAGCGATATTCGCTGCATACACGACCGCACCAACTGCAAATCGCCCAACTAGCCGACAACATCCCCTTACCCCGTCGTAGAAACCACACTCCTCGCCCGCGCCGCGCGAGCTCGCAGACTCGCATCACGTTTCGTTCAACCGCCACTACCCGCCATTACTCGCGATTACCCCACCTCGCATCACGTTTCGTTCACGAGCTCGTACGCAGAACTTCAATTGATTCGCATGTCGGCCCTGGAAAATCGAGCAAACCTGATGAAGAGAGCAACGACGGCAGAACCGGAACTTGTCCGAGGCCAACTGCGATTCATTCTCCCGTTGTGCATGGGCTTGACTCTCCGTACAGACTTCCTCGTCCTCGCTTGACGACCACGGGAAGTCGTCCAGCATCTGCGACAACTCCGGTGACCTCCGGTGCTTGCGCTGTACTCGCCGCACTCGCCGCAGCCCGTCGACACCCACGTTTGGGATCCCCAACAACAGTTCGTCAGACAGGCCGGCTAGTTGGTGCAGGTACACGTAGCCAGCAGTATCCAGAGCCCCGATCAGCTTGGGTGTCATCCCGAGTTTCTCGAGGCTGGCTAGGGGCGCTCCGTCACGCATCGCGTTTCGTTCCACTCATCTCCTCGCATCACGTTTCATTTCTCTTCCCTCTCGCGTCACGTTTCGTTCCGCAGCGAGAATGCCTCGCATCACGTTTCATTTCTCTTCCCTCTCGCGTCACGTTTCGTTCCGCAGCGAGAAGGCCTCGCATCACGTTTCGTTCGACTTCATCCTCGAGCGCGGCCTCGCATCACGTTTCGTTTCGTTCGTCGGCCTCAACCAGAGAGATTTGGCACGCCACCTCGCATCACGTTTCGTTCGTCGGCCTCAACGGTGTGTTGCTCGCTCAATTTGCTCCCCTTTCGACGCTCGCATCGCGTTTCGTTTCGTTCGTCGGCCTCAACATGCGTCCTTGCCTACCGCAGGGACCGTTGCCTTGCTCGCATCACGTTTCGTTTCGTTCGTCGGCCTCAACGGAAGCCAGAACCGCGTTCATCTCGCATCACGTTTCGTTTCGTTCGTCGGCCTCAACGCCCGGCACAGCGTCTCGATGGTGGGCTTCCAGCGTCTCGCATCACGTTTCGTTTCGTTCGTCGGCCTCAACCCGCGGTGATACTCGAAGGCCCGCCAGACTCGCATCACGTTTCGTTTCGTTCGTCGGCCTCAACAGGAGTGAACGATGACCATCGAACTAGGCCAAACCATCTCGCATCACGTTTCGTTTCGTTCGTCGGCCTCAACCTGACGAAGATATGTCCCGTGCCGTATGAACCCGACGCCTCGCATCACGTTTCGTTTCGTTCGTCGGCCTCAACCGGGAGCTACCCGACGACCCGTATCTGTATCGTAACCTCGCATCACGTTTCGTTTCGTTCGTCGGCCTCAACCCGCAGAGAATCGAGCAAGTGACCTCGCATCACGTTTCGTTTCGTTCGTCGGCCTCAACGCCCGGCAGGCCCAACGACTTGGCCTGAAGCCCATTCTCGCATCACGTTTCGTTTCGTTCGTCGGCCTCAACAGGACAGTGGAGCGCCCGTATACCGAACGACTCGCACTCGCATCACGTTTCGTTTCGTTCGTCGGCCTCAACCGTGTGAGCCGCGTGTCGCGGCAAGCGACCTGTTGGACTCGCATCACGTTTCGTTTCGTTCGTCGGCCTCAACACTTGTCATTTCTCACCGTCTTCCACTAGTTCGAGCACTCGCATCACGTTTCGTTTCGTTCGTCGGCCTCAACTTCCCGGCCGGCCCAGGTCCGCCACGGCATCTGCGATCTCGCATCACGTTTCGTTTCGTTCGTCGGCCTCAACCTAGCCCATCGCTTCAACACCGATCAGGTGAGCGTCTCGCATCACGTTTCGTTTCGTTCGTCGGCCTCAACCAACAAGTTGTCACTGCCTACTGGCAAGCTGACCTACTCGCATCACGTTTCGTTTCGTTCGTCGGCCTCAACAACGCTCTCGCAACGCCATCGCTGGTCACGACTTACGCGTAGCTTTGCGAGAGCCCCATTCCGATTGCCTCGCTTGCGACGTGGCAATACCACAACGCTCGGCGTAACACTGATCACGTCCAGCACTTCCGTCGTGCGAGCAGCCACCACGTTCTTCGCGCCACAGAGCTGCTCGCATCCATTCTTTCGACAGCGCGGCTTTTCACCTGCACGCACCAGCTCGACATAGCGTGTGCCGGACAGGTACACCGGCTCGCCGCAAATGTCGCAATCCAGCATCAGCCGGCGTTTTTTTCTTTCTTTGGCCGCCATTCTGCCATCCCTATCCGGTTTTTGCGTGGATCGGGATATGTGATCCCAGCCACTTGACACTTGAATGCCAGTCGTGCCTCGAACGCCGTCCAGTCCATCGGCACGTCCTGTTCCGCAAACCATGAGTGTTCACGCACCGGCATGGTCGGCTCTCGGTACACGATAGATCCACACCGCTCATGGAGGGCCAGGGCCATGATGTCGGCCACGGTCTGCTTGCTGAAACGGGAGCACATGTCCACTACGTATCGGCTCAGTGGCTTGATCGTTCGCGCCCACCGTCCGGTCCCATGACTAGTCCCGCAACCGTCGGAGTAGCGGTCCCGCAATGCTCGCCGTCGGGCTACAACCCGCCGATAATCCGCGACCAGTGGCAATCCATTGCCGAGCGCCCAGGTTTTCTCGCGACCATTCTGCTCATCGAGCCAGATCGCTACGAACGGGCGTCGACCTTCAGGCAACGACGGCAGGATCGTCAGTACACGGTCCACTGGCAGGCCTAGACCCATAACCGGCACATCGTAGCACAACTGCGCATACCAGATCCCTTTGCGCTCCACGAGCTGGCTGTCAGCCAGCCGCAGATCACCACTGGCCAATCTCTTGAGGATCTTCCGACGAGCGGTATTGAGATCGCTAACGTGAAGATTCACCGTGGGAGCGAGCAGTTTGTAGCCACTCTGTCTGCTCAGCAGCGAAACTTTCAACGAGCACTTGTCCTCGGTATACACCAGCCGTGTCACGCTGCGCGGCGCCGGGATTCTTCCGCTACGCCAGGTCGGCAGCGAGATCTCGCTAGACAGGATCGCTTGCCAGGTATACCTCGCTTCCCCCTCGTGGTTATAAGGGGTCTTGGCACGCAGTTTTTCACTGACCTCCTTCACGCAGGACGATGCCACACTGGTGTTGAGCGTGGGTGCCGCGGCAGTGCCCACACAATACAGCTCTCGGGTGAGGAACTCTCGGGGCGCGTAGGGTGGATCCTTCGCCGGTTTCGTCGCTGGATCGACGAGTTTCGGCTTCCGCTTGATGCGGCGGGGCGGGGGTTCATACTCACCACCGGGCATCCAGTCCGGGTGCAACCGACACCACACCAGCCAATGCGTGATAGTTGCATTGCGTACCGTGCTGCACTTCTGCTGCGTTTGCTTCAGGAGCAACCACAGCCGTCGCTGCGGCATCCCGTCCGGACGTCCAAGCTTGACTTCCAAAATGCCGATTGGCATGGCTCACCCTCTCTCCTCGCATCACTCTCGCATCACGTTTCGTTTCACTCATCTACCTCGATCCCACCAATGTGCGCCGGTCCATTTCCTCGATGCGCCCTTCGAGTCTCGACACTTTGGCTCGCAACTCGATGTTCTCTTCTCGCAGCTTGCCGTTGGCTTCCAGTAATAGCGAGACTTGCTTCTGGAGGTCGTCGAGCTTAACACCCCGTTCTTCGGCTACCTTCTTCCAGGAGGTACGCTCACCTTTCTCGTGGGCTTCGCGGGACAAATCGTCGTAGAGCACTTCCACGGCTGCCACGTCAAATTTGACGGTCTCCCACTCGGCTGCCGTGATTTTGGAATACATTAGGATCAGTTTTCCGAGCGACACATAACCGCCCAGGTCACGGAAATACTCGTCCTGCAGTGCATCGGCGGCCTGTAGGTCGCTGCCACCGTGCACCGAGGCGATCCAATCCAGATCGTGCAACACCTCCGCGGCCAGCCCGATGCGCTGGTAGAGGTTCTTCTCCGCGGCTCGCGCGAGCACCGCCAATTCGGCCAGCAATTGCGACGTGCGTTTCTTTGCCATCTCCCCCCCCCCTTGCTACATGCTTG
>Ga0315278_10003546_pt1 | contig 13955 bp, 10 predicted proteins | sample YL17G06_0_MG_FD_203880 | JGI IMG/M metagenome (GOLD analysis project Ga0315278, IMG submission 203880) | Sediment microbial communities from Yellowstone Lake, YNP, Wyoming, USA - YL17G06_0 | ecosystem: Environmental > Aquatic > Freshwater > Lake > Sediment | place: USA: Wyoming | collected...
TGACGTCCGCGCGCAGGCCCACTGCCATCTCCGCGGCGTGCGTGCCGGAGACGCCGCCGCCGAGGATGACGACTTTCGCGGCCGCAACGCCCGGCACTCCGCCGAGCAGGATCCCGCGTCCGCCGTTTGCCTTCTGCAGGCAGTACGCACCGACCTGCACCGACATGCGGCCGGCGACTTCACTCATCGGTGTGAGCAGCGGCAGCGAGCCGTCGGGCGCTGTGACCGTCTCGTAGGCGATGCACGTGGCACCCGACTTGACCAGCGCCTCGGTTTGCTTCGGATCCGGCGCGAGATGCAGGTAGGTGTAGAGAACCTGGCCCTTGTGCAGTTGCGCGCACTCCTTCGGCTGCGGCTCCTTCACCTTTACGATCATCTCGGCCTTGTCGAAGATCTCCTCGGCCGTCGCCGCGATCTTCGCGCCGACGCGCTGGTAGTCCGCATCCGAGAAGCCGATGCCGGACGCGCCGCCGGTCTGCACCGTGACTTCGTGTCCTGCCTCGACCAGTTCGCGGGCCGCGGCCGGCACGAGGCCGATGCGGTATTCGTGGACCTTGATTTCCTTGGGTACGCCGATGCGCATGACTGCTCCCCCTTTAGGTGCAGGTTGTTGCTGGTGCGGGCGAGGATAGCGCTTCGGCAGCGCAGAAAGTTGCAGAAAGACCTCGCTCAGAGGTGCAATAGTGCAATAAGATGCGGTAGATAGACGGACAATACGCAGGAACTTGCAAATGAAGCTCGATCGAATCGACCAGGCAATCCTGACCGAGCTGCAGCGTGACGGTCGTATCAGCAACCGCGACCTCGCGGACAGGGTTCACCTGAGCGAGTCGGCGTGCTTGAGGCGCGTGCGCGGACTCGAGCAGGCCGGCGTGATCGATCGCTACGCCGCGCTCGTCAGCCAGGCCAGGGTCGGATTGCCGGGCAACGTTTTCGTCAGCATCACGCTCAACCGCCAGGAGCAGGGAGACCTCGCGGCGTTCGAGGAGGCCGTGAAGCGAGTGCCCGAAGTCATGGAGTGCTACCTGATGACGGGGCAGCAGGACTACCTGCTGCGCGTCGTGGTGTCCGACCCGGCGGACTTCGAGCGGCTGCACAGCCAGCACCTGACCCGTTTGCCCGGCGTCGCGCGTGTGCAGTCGAGCTTTGCGCTGCGCACCGTGCGCAAGAGCACCGAGCTGCCGGTACAGGCCTGAATGCATCGCTCCGATCACAATGACCGTGCCGCGGCTACGCGACGAACGCCGCGACGAAACCCGGCCTGTGGTGTGGGGTCTTAGCTAGTATGCGGCTGGACATGACGTTTTTTTTCGCGGCAACGAGGCGTAGTCGGCTCGCCGGTCGAGCCAGCGCCGCATGCGTCGCGTTTGCGCTGCTTGCCGGCCAGGCCGGGGCGCAGGAACTGAAGGTGGCGCCCGTTCCATTGCCGCCGCCGGAGGGCGAACTTGCGGCGGCCGAACCGCTGTACGCAGCGCCGACGCGCGCGGACCGCGCCGGGCGAGTCCATGCCTCGGTGACCATCAACGGTGCAGGGCCATACCGTTTCATCGTGGACACAGGTGCGAACACGTCGGCGCTGGCGCCGCACGTGGCCGACGAACTGCGGCTGCAGGGCGCCGGCGACACGCAGATCCAGGTCCACGGCGTCACTGGATCGGCGCTGCTCCAGGCCGTGCGCGTCGAGAGCCTGAGGGCCGGCGACGTCCAGCTGCCGCCGATGAACCTGCCTGTGCTGCCGGCGCCCGTGCTCGGCGGTGCAGACGGCATCCTCGGCATCAACGGACTGCAGGCGACCCGCATCGAGGTCGACTTCGAGCACGACCTCGTCGTTATTGTCCCGTCCGCCGGACGGCGTTCGCAGCAGGGATTCCTCGTGGTGCCTGCGCGCCTGCGCAAGGGCGGCCTGCTGCTGGTGAAAGGCAAGGTCGGCAAGGTGCCGGTGCAGGTCATCATCGACACTGGCGCCGAGCACACACTCGGCAACCTGGCATTGCGCACCGCGCTGCTCGAGCGTGCGCGCTACGACGACGAGATCGACGTCACCGTGCTCGGCGCGACGACGGACGTGAGTGCGGGCACCTATTTCCGCGCGCCGAAGATCACCATCGGCCAGGCGGACCTCGTGGACCTGCCCGTCACTTTCGGCGACCTGCATGTGTTCGAGATCTGGGGGCTCACCGAGACGCCTGCGCTGGTGATCGGCATGGACATGCTGGGAATGCTTCAGCAGTTCGTCGTCGACTACAAGCGCCGCGAGTTCCAGCTGAAGCCGTACGACATGCCCGGGTTCGTGCTCAATCGTTGCGTTGCGCAGCGCTGCGATACGCGGATTCCAGCCCGGCGCTGAGGACAGCGACCCGTGTCGTCAGCGTGCCTTCGCGGCCCGGCGCAATTCGGCGGCCATCGCCTCGATCTCCTCGCGGTTGCGCACGAGTCCGCTCCAGCCGCGCCACAGCGCGTAGTCCGGGCTGTCGTGGAATGTGCCCTGGAACGCACGCATGCGATGCTCGAGGTACATGTCGTAGAGCTTCCGCTCGATGGGCCGCGGCACGGTACGGATGCCGAGCAGGTCGGGGAAGGGCAGCGTGCTGCCCGGCGGCGGCGCCAGGATTCCGTCCGCGTAGAGTCCCGCGACGATGCGGATCGCGGTCGCCAGTTCGCCGTCCGTCGCGCGCACCATGTCATCGCCCTTCGCGAGCGCGGCCTTCGTGAAATTCGCCGAATGGCAGTCGTCGCAGACCGTGCTCATGCGGCCGCGCTCTGCAGCGAACGAGGCCTCGGTGAGGCGAGCCATGTCGAGGTCGCGGAATTTCTCGAGTCGCAGGGTCGCGCTGCCCTCGGTATCGAGCACGCCCAGCGCCTGCAGGATCGTCGCCTGGTCCGCGCGCCACTCGGGGTCTTCGGGCAGTGGCAGCCGCACCCCGAAGAATCCCCACGCCGTGCGAACCTCGTGATTGCCGCTGGCCATGTGGCAGTCCTGGCAGCGCGGCGCTGGCACGTTGCCCGGCAGCGTACCGTTCTGCTTCAGCAGCGCCCGGACGCCGTGCTTCGAACTCGAGTACATCTCCCACTGCGGGTGATCGAATCCCATGTGGCAGGACTGGCAGGCCTGGGGTTGGCGAGCCTCCATCACCGAGAAAGCGTGTCGCGTGTGGCACGAGTCGCACGAGGCATGGCCGAAGACCGAGCCACCGGCCCTCAACTGCACGATCTCTGCTTCTGATTTCAACCCGATCTTGTGGCAGGCGCCGCAGTCCGCAGCCGCCGGGCCCATTGCCATCGGTAGTGCGTGGGCCGTGGGCAGCGCCTTTGCCGCAGCCCAGGCACGCGAGTGCTTGCCGGCCGTGAACTCGAGCATCTGTCGCTCGTGGCAACCACCGCAGGTCTGCGCGGTGATGACGGTGAGGCTCGCGACGTCGCGGGCCGAGCGGTGATTTCCCTTGTGGCAGGCGTCGCAGCCGATGCCTTCCCCGGCGTGGCGGCTGCTTCGCCAGTCCATTACCACGAGCGGCGTGATCTGGTCATGGCAGCCGACGCAGTCCGATGTCGCGGCGCCGGCCATGGTGCCGAACGATGCAGCGCAGGCGACCAGGGCCACGATGGAACGCGACGGCAAGGGCAAACGCATTGGCAGACTTGTTCCGGCGGGGGGCGGATACTCCTTTCCGGTGGCAGGCTAGGCAGCGCCGGCCAGGCGCGTCATCCGTAGTTGTCCCAGCCACGGACCGAAGCCGATAATCGCGGGTCGGCATCCGCCGGTGAGGAACGAGCATGGCCATGTCCCGTATTGCAGCCCTTGGCGCGTGTCTCGTCGCCGGCGTCTGCGCATTGTCGGCCGGCGCCTCGTCCGGATCCGATGGCGCATCGTGCGTTGCAGTGAGCGACGACGCGGCTCGCCTCGCGTGCTATGACCGGGCGTACGGGCGCAATGCGGCCAGCAAGACTGCGGCGTCGCCGGTTCGTGTAACCCCGGCTCCCGCGGCACCGAAGGACCCAGTAACCGAATTTGGCCTCACCGAAGCCGCCAAGCAGGCCAAGGATCCCGCCAAGGCGGCCGAGGCCGCGAAGGCGCCGACCAGCGTGACGGCCAAGGTCATCAGCCTCCAATTCAAGAAATACGGTGAATTCATCGTCACGCTGGACAACGCCCAGGTGTGGGAACAGATCGAGCCGATGCCCTCGGCAATCGTCAGGGTTGGCGACACTGTGACGGTAAAGAAGGCTGTCCTTGGTTCTTACACGCTGGTAACGGCCGCCCGGGTGGCCACCAAGGTTCATCGCGTCGACTGAATGGCGCGGACGAGACGCCCGGGGGTCTCGTTGTTTCTGCGCGACACCGGGGCAAATGTTGGCGCAGGGGCAGTTAGCCTCGGTCCAGACACGCGCAGCGGTTGGCTTACTCGGCTCGCTGCCGCGGCGACGGCGCCGTTGTTCCTGCGCATCAGTTGTTGCTTACGCAAATCCGTGTTGCTATTCTGCCGCCCACAAGTGCGTCCGGGTGGGACGCTGAGCACAGAAAGTTTTCGTCCTCTCCGGGTGGCCGGCGGCGACATTCAGGTACCGAAACAGTTCCTTCGGAGGAAAAGATGGCCAGTAACACGACTCTCATCCGCGCAGTAAAGCTCGCGCTCATCGCTGCCGGTTCGTACGGCGTAGCGGCGGTCGCGCAGGACGCCGAAATCGAGCAGGTTGTCGTCACCGGTACGCGTATCACGCTGCCGGGCGTTGAGTCTGCAAGCCCGATCTTCTCGGTCGGCGCAGCCGAAATCGCACTGCAGAATCAGCCCACGGTTGAGAAGATCGTCCGCATCCTTCCGGCCGCCGTGCCGGGCGACGGCCAGAACGTTAACAACGGTACCGATGGCGCGGCCACCATCGACCTGCGCGGCCTCGGCTCGAACCGCAACCTGATCCTGATCGACGGTCATCGCCTGACGCCGTACAACATCTTCGGCGTCGTCGACACGTCCATCATCCCGACCGCACTGATCCAGCGCCTCGACATCATCACGGGCGGCGCCTCGGCCGTGTACGGTTCGGACGCCATCTCGGGCGCGCTCAACTTCATCCTCAAGGATGACTTCGAGGGCGTCGAGGTCGATTACACCTTCCAGACGACTGGCAAGGGCGACAGCGACATCAACACGTTCAACTTCACCGTCGGTTCGAACCTGGCCGATGGCCGTGGCAACGCGGTGCTCGGTCTCTCGTGGTCGCAGCGCGATGGCACGTTGCTCGGGTCGCGCCCGCTCGGCCGCCTCGGCATCGTGACCTCGGACGGTTCGGGCTATCAGGAATTCAAGAACCACCAGTTGCCGCCGCCGCCGCCGCCGGGCTGCACGGCTCCGAATGCGGTTGCCAGCGGCGGTTCGGGCACGACCATGCCGACGCGCGTCGGCATCACGGGTTACGCGGCCAGCAACGGCCAGTTCCGCAACGACGGCACGCTCGGCTCGCGCTGCTCGGTGTTCAACTTCAACCCCTACAACTGGTACCAGACCCCGCAGGAGAAGTGGGGCGGCGTCGCGCTCGCCAACTTCGAGATCAACGAGCATGCCGAGGTGTACGGCAAGCTGATCTTCTCCAGCACGGAGGTGAACCAGCAGATCGCTCCGTCCGGCATCTTCAGCCAGCCGTACTGGACCCCGCTTGCCAACCCCTACATCGGCGCCCAGGCTCAGCAGCGCCTCATTAATTTCGGCAATACGGGCCGCGTGCCGGCAACTCCGGGCGGCACCGCAGCGATCCGTCCGGGCGTCAACTGGCGCGACCTCAACAACAACAGCGTCGTCGATGCGCCGGACGACCTGCTGCTGACCTACGGCCGCCGCACGCTGGAACTCGGACCCCGAGCCACCAGCTACTCGAGCGACCTGTTGCAGATGATCGGCGGCATCCGTGGCGACATCACCGGCGACTGGACCTACGACGTGTCGTACTCCTACGGCAAGTCGGACCGTACGCAGGTCGACTCCGGCTACACCAACGTGGGGAACATCGCCAACGCGATCAATGCCGTCAGCACCACGACTTGCCGTGGCGGCCAGCCCGGCTGCGTTCCGATCAACGTGTTCGGTGGCTACGGCACGATCACCCCGGCGATGGCCCAGTACGCGGGCGCCGTGGCGCTCGAACAGCAGCTCTACGACCAGCTCGTGATCAACGGCGTCGTGACCGGCGCGCTCTATCAGCTGCCGTGGGTGGATTCGCCGATTGCGGCGAGCTTCGGCGCGGACTACCGCTCGGAGTCGGGCGAGACAAAGCCTGACCTCTGCCTGCAGACCGCTCCGTCCAGCTGCCTGGGCGGCGCCGGCGGCTACACGCTGCCGACCAAGGGCCAGTACAACGTGCAGGAGTACTACGGCGAGTTGATCGTCCCGATGGCGTCCGACCTGCCGTTCATGAAGTCCCTGGACCTCGAGCTCGGCTACCGCTGGTCCGATTACAGCAGCACCGGTTCCGATCCGACCTACAAGTACGGCATCAACTGGCGTCCGTTCGACCCGCTGCTCGTTCGCGCGATGTTCAACCGTGCCAACCGTGCACCGAACGTGTACGAACTGTACGGTCCCCAGGTCCGCAGCCTGCAGAACGCGAACCTCGACCCGTGCTCGACGACTCAGCCGGCCGCCGGGCGGACGGCGGAGCTGAAGGCGCTGTGCGTTTACACGGGCGTGGCCCCGTCGGAGGTCTGGCAGGTTGAAAACGTCATCGCCGGCCAGGTGAACTCGTTCAGCGGCACGGACCCGAACGCGCAGCCCTCGCCCGAGCAGGCGGACACCTTCACGGCTGGCCTGGTCTGGACGCCGGACATGTTCGAGGGAACGTTCAAGAACTGGATCTTCTCGCTCGACTACTACAACATCGAGGTGAAGGACTACATCGGCACGTTCGCGCCGCAGGAAATCCTCGACGGTTGCTACACCTATGGCGACCTGAGCAAGTGCGACAGCATCGTTCGCGAGTTCGGTACACTCACGCTGCCGCAGTCGGGGATCCAGACCTTCACGACGAACCTCGACTATCTCAAGGTCAGCGGCATGGAGTTTGCGTTCTCGTTCGGCGCCGGCATGGGCGACTACGGCGACCTGACGTTCTCGGGCGACTACAACCTGTACTTCACCAACGAGTCGAAGGCCGACAAGACCACGCCGGTCCTGGACTGCCTGGGTTACTACGGTGCGAGCTGCGGCAACCCGCTGCCCGAGTCGCGGTTCATCCAGCGCACGACCTGGAACTTCGGCAACTTCGAGGCTTCGTATCTGTGGCAGTACCTTGGCTCGACTGATATCGAGCCGGCGCAGAAGTCGGGTACCTACCCGGCGTTCCGATCGATCGACTCGTTCAACTACTTCGACCTGTACTTCGGGTACACGATGTTCGAGAACGTGAAGCTCAGCCTGAACATCCAGAACGTGTTCAACGTCGAGCCGCCGGTCCTCGGCAACGAGGCAGCCACGACGTCGACCAACTCGGGCAACACCTTCCCGAGCATGTACACGCCGCTCGGCACGTCCTACATCATGGGCGTGAACGTCAAGTTCTGATCCAGGGCCTAGTGCCACTCAAACGGCGGGCTTCGGCCCGCCGTTTTTTTTGGAGCCGTCATGACCAAGACGATCCCGCAACTCGTACAGGCCGCCAACGAGGCGGCTACGGCCGGCAAGTTCCAGGAGGCGGAGCGCCACTGGAACGAGGTTCGACGCCTGGAGCCCCGGCATCCGAAAGCACTCTTCAGCCTCGGGTTCCACGCCTTGCAGCGTGGCGACGTCGGCGGTGCGCTAGAGCTGCTGAATGCCGCCCGCGAGGTCGCCCCGGCCGATCTCGTGGTGCTGCTGACGCTGGCGGCGGCCTGCAGGCAACACGACGACGCCGAGGCCGAGTACGAAGCGATCCAGGCGGCCCTGGCCGTGGACGCCTATTTTCTGCCGGGCCTGCTCGCGAAGGCGAGCTGGATCGAGCGCAACGCCAGCCGCGCCGCGGCGGCACGCATGTATGCGAACGCACTGAAGGTGGCTCCGCCGCCGCCGCACTGGCCGGCAAACCTGAAGCCGCATCTCGAGCACGCGCAGCGCGTGGTCGAGCGGGATCGAGGCGAATTTGGTGCCCATCTCGAGCGGAACCTGGCGGACGCGCAGGCGAAGTTGCCGCCCGGGGTGGCGGGTCGCTGGCGCGAGGCGGCGTCGATCATGGCGGGCCGCACGCAGCCGTATCACCAGGTCTGCAACCAGCTGCACATCCCGCGACTACCCGAGATCCCGTTCCACGATCGCAGCGACTTCCCTTGGCTCGCAGAGATCGAGGCGAGAACGGACGTCATCCGCGCGGAACTGCTGGCTGCGCTCGAGTCCGACCGCGACAAGTTCAGCCCCTACATCACGTACAACCCCGGCGATCCCGTCAACCAGTGGCAGGAGCTGAATCATTCGCTGCGCTGGAGCGTGCTGAAGCTCTGGGCGGGCGGACAACCCGACCCAGCGAACATCGGGCGCTGCCCGGAGACCGCGAAGGCGATTGCCGCATTGCCGCTGGTGGACATCGAGGGGCTGTGCCCCAACGCGATGTTCTCGGCGCTCGCGCCGAAGACGCGCATTCCGCCGCATCACGGCGAGACGAACGCGCGCCTCGTGGCGCACCTGCCGCTCATCGTGCCGGAGAAGTGCGTGATGCGCGTCGGCTACGAGACGCGGGAGTGGAAGGTCGGCGAGGTGCTGATCCTCGACGACACCATCGAGCACGAGGCGATCAACGACAGCGACGAACTGCGCGTGGTGCTGATCTTCGATCTGTGGAACCCGAACCTGGCGCCTGAAGAGCGCGAGATGGTCCGCGCATTGACGGCTGCAGCCCGGACTTACACGGGCTGAGACGGGGCCGGCCGGGCCTCTGACGCAGAAATCCGCAGCAAAAAAAGACCGGCGGCTTGCGCCGCCGGTCTCCCATTTGCCTGTCGGCAGTCCGCTTACTCCGCGGGGCCGCAATCCGTGCGACGGATCGTCACGCGCCGGTTCTGCGCACGACCTTCTTCCGTCTCATTGGTCGCAATCGGCTTGGTCAGACCCATGCCGATCGCCTTCATGCGACCCTGGCCCACGCCCTTTGCGGCGAGGTAGTCCACCACGGCCTGGGCACGACGCTCGGAGAGCTTCTGGTTGTATTCCGCTGTGCCGACGCTGTCCGTATGGCCAGTGGCCGTGCCTTCGACGAACTGCAGTTCCTTGAGCCGCGCCGCGACGGTGTCGAGCGTGGCCTTGTCCTCAGCCGTCAACTCGGCCGAGTCGAACGCGAAGTGCGTGCGGATCACCACGTCGCACGAGCAGCCGAACGGGCCAACGCGATCGCCGGCCGGCGTGTTCGGGCACTTGTCGTCGGCGTCGCAAACGCCGTCGCCATCCTGGTCGCTGCACTTGGCGGGCTCCGCAACTGCAGCTGCGACGGGGGCCTCTGCCACGACAGGCACGGCCTCTTCGACACTGCCGAACCGATACGCCAGGCCCAGCGTGAAGCGCTCGACGTCAGACTTGTTGTTGCCCACTTCGGCGACGTCTGCAATGTTGTCGTACTCGAGCCGCATGGACACGCGCTCGTTCCACGTGTAGCTGGCGCCCAGCCCCCACAGGAAGACGCCGCTGTTGTCAGAGTCGCTCAGTTTCACGTCGTAGGGAGATCCGACGGCAACGCCGGCCCGGGTGTCCTGCCCCTGGAAGCGACCGCTAAGCTTGTTGTCGCCCATGTAATAGCCGAGGCGCCCATAAAGGTTCCAGGCGTCACCGATCGGAAGCATGGGGAGCGCCGACAGCGCCCAGCCGGTGCTCTCGAACTGCGATTTCGCCCTGTACGATCCACCGGTCGGCGGCGGCGGGAAGATCGGGTTCACCACGGTATAGGTGTACGTGGCATTCGTCTGGACGCTGGTGCTGCCCAGATCCATCCAGGCCGCTTCGACCGCGAGCCACCGCCGCAGCTGGTAGCCAACGAAAAAGCTGTACGTCGTCGACGTGTCGCTGAACTTGTTGCTCGTCGAAGTGACGTTGATGGTCGGGTTGTAGAAATTGACCTGATCGGCGAGGCCGCTCGAAAGGTTGTTGGCGTCCTGCTGACTCAAGTTCCAGTTGGACTGCCCGATGTCGCCGCCGATATAGAAGCCGGTTCTCTCCGCCATCGCGGGCGTCGCAAACGCGACGAGTGCCACAAGAGCTATTTTTCCAAATCTCATTAAGCGTCTCCCTGCTGTGTCAGGCTGAAGTGTCAGGTTTGTCGGAGCAAATCGCTGATTAGCCCGTGGATTATAACCCAGGCGGCTCGCCGCGACGACCGGGCTGCTGCCGGTCCTGGCGGCAACCGCGGCAGGCGCCGACCCGCACGACGCCGGCGCTGCGCTTTCACAGCGGCTACCAACACCGAGGACACCGACGCGTTCAGGGCCGTCTTCGGGGTCAATACGAATTTCCTGAAGGACGGCACCTGGATCAACATGATGGATGCCAGCCTGATCAAGGCCTGGGCCGACCCGGGCATCACGGAGCAGGGGCTCGGCAAGCTGAACTACGTCACGGCGCAGATTCCGAAGTACTCGTGTTGAGCATGTCGCTGAGTGCCAAGTAACTGTCGCCCTCTATCAAGCGCGGGTTCGCGTCTCGCTGTAATCTCGCTGCTCCACGGGGGATACCGAGAAGACAATGCAGTGCAAGGCGGCTTTCGTCACAGGTGGCGCCAGCGGCATCGGCCTCGCCCTGGCGGAGACGCTGGCGAGGCGCGGTGCGCGCGTCGCGGCGTTCGACCTGAAATTTTCCGACGAGGCGCGCGCGCAGCTGCGCAAGGCCTGCCCAGAAGCGCTGTTCCTCGAGGTGGACGTCCGCGATGCAGCAGGCGTCGCGGCAGCCGTTGACAAGGCCGTTAGCCAGATTGGCCGGCCGGACGTCGCCATCAACTCGGCCGGCGTGCAGGTGGCCCTCCCGTTCCTCGAGATCTCGAGCGAGCGCTATGACTTCGTCGTCGACGTCAACCTGAAGGGCAGCCGCAACTTCGCCGCGGCCGTGCTGCCACACATGCAGAGCGGCGGGCACCTGGCGCTCGTCGCTTCGCTCGCCGGCATCGTGAGTAACTACGGTTACGCGGCCTACAGTTCGTCCAAGTTCGGCGTAGTCGGGCTCGCCACGGCGCTGCGAATCGAGTGCAAGCCGCGGGGCATCGTCGTATCTGCGATCTGCCCGCCGGAAGTACCCACGCCCATGGTGGACGAAGAGCGCCGCACGGCACCGGCAGTCACGATGCAGACCAAGCAGTTCGCAGGCACAGTCACGCTGCCGGACCTGTGCTCGCAGGTCATGCACGGGTTGGAGCGGGATAGATTCATGATCGTCCCCGGCAGCTGGCGAGCCCGATTCACCGTCTTCCTCGCGCGAGCCTTCCCGCGCCTCCTGGCGCGGATCACGGACAGCATGGTCGCCAAGGCTTTGCGAGCCAGCTGAAACAGTTGTACTCACCACGATCACCATGACGCAGCAACTCGACCAGATCGCCTTCTCCGTCGTGGACGTGCAGCGCACCGAGCGCTGGTTCCGCGATGCTTTCGGTTTCATTCCGGCCGGCGGCACGCGGTCCTTCCGCGGCTGGGGCGCGCAGCACGTGCAGGGGCTGCCGGGTGCCGCGTCGACCTGCTGGTGGCTCGTCGATCGCAGCGAACACTTCCAGGTCGAGCTGTTCCAGTTCGAGGCGCCGCTCGCAAGGCTGATGCCTGCCGACTTCCGGCCGTGCGACATCGGCTATTCGCGCGTCGGATTCTGGGTGCAGGATTTCGATCGGACGATCGAGCGTCTTGCGGCGCTCGGCACGCCTGCGCTCACGGCACCGGTCGGCGCGGCGGGCGTGCGTCGGGTGTGCGTGCGCAATCCCGAGGGCGTGTTCATCGAAGTCATGGAGGACGACCCGTTGCGCGGCCGCAGCCGTGATGCGCGGCCGGACTGCCGGGTGGCGGCGCGCTCGGTGACGCTGTCCGTTCCCGATCTCGAGAAGTCGAAGCGCTTCTTCATGGGCGCGCTCGGCATGCCGGAGTCGACGGCGGCGCTGCGACGGCCGGAGCACGAAGCACTCTGGGGACTGCACGGCGCCACCACTCGCAGTGTCGTGCTCGACGCGGGCAACGTGCTCGTGGAACTTGTCCAGTACCTCGATCCTGTCGGCAAGCCGTGGCCGGAAGGGCACCGTATCAGCGACCAGGGCATCCTCAACATTGCCTTCGGCTACCGCAGGATGCGCGAGATGATGGATTCGTACCGTCGCAGCCGTAGCGGCGGCGCCCGTGCCAATGGCTTTCCGCTGCACGCCATCAACTGGGGCGTCGTGTACGTGAACGACGAGCAGCAGTTCAGCGTGGAACTGCTGTGGGTGAATCCACGCTGGGACGCCCGGATGGGCTTCACGCCGCTGCCACTGACCAGCCGGCCGCTACCCGACACGCATCACGTCGAGCGCACCGAAAGCATTGCGGCTCCGATCGATCGCGTCTGGAGCATCGTCGCCGATCACCGCGGCATGCCGAAGTGGTTTCCGCTCGAAACCGTGACGCTTGAGCGCGAGGGCTGGCCGGCGCCTAACGGCGTCGGCGCCGAGCGCGTGATGCGTGGTTCGAAGATGAAGCTGCGCGAGCAGATAATCGAATGGGATGCGCCGCATTCGCTCGATTACCGGCTGATGGAGGGCGCGCCGATCTCGTGCCACCACGGCCGGGTCGATCTGAAGTCGGTGGCAGCCGGTACCGAACTCACGTGGAAGATCCGGTATCGCGCGAAGATTCCCGGCACGTCCGGGATGGTTGGGCGCGCCATGGACAAGTTGCTCGGCGACGCGTTGCCGCGCCTCAGGAAACTGGCCGAGTCGGGCTGATCAGGCCAGGTTGACCCCCGGCGCCAGCTGCGCGGCGAGACGCCGGTATCGCGCAGGTACTGCTGCGCGACGCTGCGGCGGACGTCCACCAGGATGTCCTTGTAGCTGAGGCCGGCCGCATGCAGGCGCCGCTGCAGCGTGCGCTCCGACAGGCAGCCTGGACGTCGGGAGCCTCGCGCACGGCGAAGCCGGCGGCGCCAAGCATCGAGAAGCGCTGTTTTCGTGACAGCAGCGGGCCAAAATGAGGCGCGGCCGTGGCCTGCGCGCCCAGGCGCAGGCCTGTCAGGAAGGCAAGGCATGGAACTGGCTGGTCCGGGTTTTCGAGCCACGCGCGCCGGGTCCGTGGCCGGGAATGACAAGATCATCCCGCTCGGTGCCGAAAGACCGGACGGGGGAACGCTGTACGCCCCAGGACTCGACCGTACGCAGGGGGAGGCTCGCAGCCAATGACTACATCGACGCCGATCGTGCCGCCGAAGCGCGTATTCATCACGGGAGCCAACGGCTTCATCGGCAGGGCGCTGGCCACGCGGTACAGGCATCTTGGTGCCGAAGTCTGCGGCGTCGATTTCACGGCCGATAGCCAGTGGAACGTGGTCGCGGGCGACGTACGCGAGCCGGGCAAGTGGCGCGATCAGCTGTCCGGCGTCGATCTCGTCATACACACGGCAGCAGTGGTCTCGATGGTCGCTCCGATGCGTGCCGCCTGGGACGTCAACTGCAATGGGACGCGGCGGCTGCTCACGGCCTGCCGCGATCAGGGCGTCGCGCGGTTCGTGCAGATTTCATCCGTCGCCGCATTCGGCTTCGATTTCCCGGCCAACGTGGACGAGTCGCATCCGCTCATCACCAACGGTAATTCATACGTCAATACAAAGATCACGAGCGAGCACACGGTGCTCGCGGCCCATGCGGGCGGGGAGATCGACTGCACGATTGTCCGGCCGGGTGATGTCTACGGCCCCGCATCTCGTGCGTGGGTGGTCGTGCCGCTGGAAATGATGCGCGCGGGTCAATTCCTGCTGCCCGATGCAGGGCAGGGCGTATTCAGTCCCGTCTACATCGACGAT
>Ga0315278_10003549_pt1 | contig 13950 bp, 31 predicted proteins | sample YL17G06_0_MG_FD_203880 | JGI IMG/M metagenome (GOLD analysis project Ga0315278, IMG submission 203880) | Sediment microbial communities from Yellowstone Lake, YNP, Wyoming, USA - YL17G06_0 | ecosystem: Environmental > Aquatic > Freshwater > Lake > Sediment | place: USA: Wyoming | collected...
ATGGCTGCCTCACCCGCGCCTCAACTTGTAGCGCGTCGTGGTCCTTGTCATCATACAGACAGATGCGGTCGAGGCGATCCGCCACACGCTTGACCTGCTCGACCAGCGCGAGGAGGGCGTGGACTATCGCATCCTCTCCGGTGGTCGTCTCGCTTGACCCTACGCGCAGGATGCGCTCTACCTCCTCTATGAGGTCCACCTTCGTCTCGCTCATCTCAACACGCCCCGGTGATACACATTGGCCTGCCCTGCACGCACTCGCAGATCGCTTTCATGTTCTTGGCGGTCGCCGTGACCTCGCACGATCCGTAGGTGCATGTTTTCTGGCAGTGTTTCGGCTCGCAGTACTCCGAGCCGCCCAGCGGCGACGGCATGTCGCTGCCATCGTCGTACATCCTGAGCGAGTCGATCATCGCCGGGTCCGGCTGGGAGATGGGAGAGAATCCCTTCTCGCAGTACCACGCTAGTGTCAGGGGTCGGCGGTCAATGGATGGCCCGGCGTACAGGGCAACCAAGCCCAAGCCCAGAAACAGAACCGGGATGCCAATAAAGAAAAATCCAACTCGGTCGCTTCTCATGTCATTCCTCCTTCTCGAATCGGCCGAAGCAGAAGCCAGCTCCGTCGCGCTTGGAGTGTGCAGGAGATGTGCACAGGTCGTGGATGTTGTCTGGACGGCAGCGAGCACGTGCGCCGCATTTGTTGCACGTGTACCAAGGGTTGTCTTGCCCGACGAATACGGGGATGCAGTCGCCGGTTTGTTCTTTGTCAGACGACATCGTGCCATGCCTCCTTCTTCAAGTCATCCCATGTGACCTTGGGCTCTGGCGGCTCACTTGCCTTCCAGAGCGCGCGCACCTGGTCTTCGGTTAGCTTTTCGTCAACCATTGCAAGAGCGCCTATGAGTCTAATAACGCGATCGAGACGAACGTATCCAGCGACGGTATCGTCGTCAAGCTGAATGAGCCCCTTGTCGCCGATGAGCGCGATCTCCGCCGTCATGGAGGGTGGAGAGTCCTTCCCGGTCCCGTAGAAGTTCTCCCAGTCGACAACGAGGTCGTAGTTGTCGCAGTAGTTCCCTCCGCCGATTTGAACAGAGAGCGTCCAGCCGTTCTCGAACGTGAGCTGAAAGCCATGATTACGAGTGATACAGAGAGAGATCACCCTATGTTCTCCGGATGCTCAGCGCGGTTGTGCCTGAAACGGACGTCGCTATTGTTGCTGTTGTGATCGCCGCACTTCGAACACGCTGCAAGGACCTGCCAGTGTCGAGAGAGCAGGAAGATCGTCCGGGTGACGAGTGAGAAGACGGTGATGACCGTGAAGGCGATGATGCAGTTCGCGCCGAAGCGCAACCACGCCCAGGCAATGAACGCGTCCGCGCCCTTGTCACCGAGATTCGAAAGGGCTGTTGCAAAGGCTTGCCAGTCCATGTGTTCACTCCTCCTTTAAGATGCCGAGGTGGAGAAGTGTGCGAAGCACCTTCTCCTTCGTTCGGCGGGATGAGTCGTCTCCCTTCTTGTTCCAGACCTTCCATGCTTCGTACTCATCGAGCGTGATGCGCCCGCATGTCCAGAACGAGTGCATGTCGAGCCGCATCTTGTTCGTGAGCAGGTCCTTGTACTTCGGCGCGACTACCAGTCGATGTCCCGATCGCTGTTGAGGCCATCGTCCATGTGCCGAAGACGTTCGTACAAAGCCCCGTGGCAAGCTTTGTTGATCCATATCAGCTCCGTGTCGTTGAGCTTGGAGAGGAAGGTCAGGAACTTGTCGTAGTCGTTGGACTGGATGACTTGTAAGAGGGTCTTGCGCGGCTTACTCGTCCTGGACGTTGTCCGTGTCCTTGAGCGGGATGAGGTCTGTGAGGTTCTCGAACGTGTCATCGTTTGGCTCCGTAGGAAGAGAGAGTGCGTCGATGCGGTTCTCGATATCCTCGATGAGGACTATGATCGTGGTCATGACGTGACGCGTGACCATGCCTGTTCCGAGCTCGTCCTCGTGTTCTCTGGTGTAGTCGTTGACCTTCTCCTGCAGAGCCATGAGGGCGTGCATGGCGTTTGTCGTACTGGGCTTGTCGGTCATGTTCAGGACTCCTTCTGAAGACTGCGCGTGGTTAGAAGAGGTATGCGCGCCCCACCTCGACGGGTCTAGGACTCGTCAGCCTGCAGGGTGCTCTCGACCTCGTCGAACAAGGCCTTGTAGCGAGGATCCTTCGCCATGAGCTTCTGCAGCTTGGTGTTGAACGCGTTGCGCTTCGTCTGGTACTTGCGCATGTTCTGCTTCTGCCGGAGAGCGGAGATGATCGTGGAGAGCTCGATCACTTCCAAGTCCGAGTGCTCCTTGATGTCGTTCAGGTTGACCTGCATCAGGGGCAGTGCGCTCGTTCCGTTCGTGGTCATGGTGCCTCCCATGCTAGCATGGATGACGTACTAGCGCGTCTTGTGAACGCTGCGATCTGCGACAGCGACGCGAGATTGCGTCGCCACGACGGATGCTATGCGTTCACTTTCGAGATCAAATATCATTCCCTTTTGACTTAGAGTCAAGTTTTTTTCGCGCGCTTTGAGCTCTTCGCCTGCGTGAGGTAGATCGTGATGCGGTGCTTGGGAAAGTCACGAATGTGGAGAAGAGCGTCTTCGCAGTATTCGAAGAGCGCGGTTGTGCGCGCGATGTTTTGCGCGCAGACGTGGTGCTTGCATGTGAGACATGTAACGTCGACGGAGAGGCGAGTCATTCGAAGCCCTCAATCGCGATCGTGATGACCTCGCCTGCGTCTGTATCGAACCAGACGATGGAGTCGGCGGGGGTGAAACCGAGACCGCGCGGACCTTCCTCCTCTAGAAGGCCGAGGATGCTGCGGAATAGGTCCTTGCGAATCACCCACATCGGTATGTTGTCCAAGACCTGAGTGCTGCTGTTCTTCAAGTCGCGGAGGATGAAGGGGTTCTTGTACTTGTACCGCGCGAGCGCCGCGACTGGGCAGGTCCATCCGTCGTCGAACTCTCCACTTGCGATCCCGAGGAGAGTGTCCTTGCCCGTCATGCAGGACAGGTACCATGGGTTGTGATCCTTGTTCGGGTTGAACTCGATCGTCATATATGTCCCTCCTCGCAGGGCATTGGAGTGTAGGTCCAGGTGAAGAAGAGGATGAAAGGGCCGATGCCGACGCCTGTTGTGCCAGACTCGTCATCGAACCAGCCTCCGAAGGACCAGCGTCGTGGATCGAGTTGGAAGAGCAACCCGATGGCGAACTTAGAGATCGCGACGAAGAGGCCGATGTGTGTGTCTTGTGCGCGGAGTTCGAGCAGGATCATTCCTCAGTCTCCTGGCCTTTCAAGAGCAAGTCGTCCAAGTCGTCTTTGTGCTCTTCCAAGAACTTCTTGATCACGGCGTTCTTGATCGACTTGTTGTTCCGGTACTTCAGGGCGTAGATCTCCTTGCGCAAGCCGGACTTGATGAGGTCAAGGTCGATCCTATGGTCCTTGATCGCCTTGACCAGGTCGTCGCAGCACTTGATGCTGTCGACGAGCTCGTTTAGAGACGCGATCTCATGCCAGCGACGGTCGTGCTTATCGACGCCCATGCTTCGTCCTCCCTTCGTTAGCGATCTCCGTCAAGAGGGCTAGGTCGATCTGAGCCTCTTGCAACTCTCCGAGGAGGTTCGTCATGAGGTCGTGCCAGTTCCGGGGGCCTGAGCGTGGGATCTGAGAGGCGATCTTGAGCGCCCAGGTTACGCGGCGCTTACAGCGTGTTAGGGGACTGTGGTGGCGTGGTTGGATCTTGACTTGCATTCATTCCTCCTTCAAGGTCGCCTTTCAGCGGCTCCAGATGGGACTTCGTAAGACGGTCCAGCGTAGTGACGTGGTGGGATGTGTCTTGATGGTGCATGGCGCAGGTGATGCGGGCTTGGAGTTCGTCGTTCGTGACTAAGAGAGGTGGGCGACGACCGGCGAAGGCGCATTCCATGCACTTGACTGAGTACCGCATCTTCGACATCTTACCCATGTTGCGGATTCACCTCCTTCAGGGTCTTAAGACGTTTGTTGACGAGCTTTTGGATCATGTATTGGAAGGAGCCTTTGATGCATTCGACTCCGTACGCGGCGGCGAGCTTTGGGACGAGTCCTTCGTCCGAGCAGATGAGGGCTTTGGGGTATGCGAACTCGGCTCTATAGCCCTTGACAGAGTCTTCGTCAGCTTCATCCTCCTTAGGGTTTATCTGCTCCCGCGCGAGCGGGCAGTAGCGTTCCTCGCCACAGATCAGGACCGCCCCCCAGAGCCAGACTTGTCCGAAGACGAGAGCGTCGTTCCAATGCACCTCTTTAGAGAGAAGGTAGGCGCTCTTGAACGCGTAGAGGCCGTAGGGGTTGTTCATCGCCGGGACTTGGTGCGACCCGCATTGGTGGCAGCGAGCTGTGGCAGGTTCGCGATGCGGCCATGAGTCTGATTGACCCATTGCGAGCGGTTGGAGGAGCAGGTCCTTTGATACGCGCGACCACGCGCGCCAGCCGATCATGGGAGTGATGGAGTCTGGGACGATCACTTCGTTGGAACCTCCTGTGGCGTTGGAACGGGCCTTGAAGGGACTTGCGTTGGTTGGCGCGTCGGACGGATGGGTTCTAGAACAGGCCGCTCGACCTGTCGCCTTACTGGAGCAGGCTGTTCCAAGGGAGCGGGGAGTTCAAGAGGTTCGATGTGGATGAGACGGCGGGGCGAGCCGATGTTAGCCACTTGTCATAGCTCCTCCTCCGGAGCTGTCTCGATGATGTATGATATCATCTTGACAGGGTAGAGTCTCGTCACGCGATCTTGGGAAGGATAGGTCTCGGTGACGCTGGTCCAGGGATCTCGGTCTGTGGGAAGAGTCAGTTCGATGGAGTACGGCGCCTGCGGGCCTTTTGATGGGAAGTCGAACGTCTCGTCGTGTGTGGTGATGGAGCAGGAGATGACGTTCATTTCATCGGCTTCATGAGCGCCGCCTGATCTTGTAGGCCGCCTGTTTCGAGACGAGCTTGTCGAGGTTGACGACATGGCGCTTCCAGCTATGCGAGTCGATGTGGACGCCGCACTTGTGACACCAACGCCTGTGCTTCATTCACGCCTCCAGGATTCACTTGCACGGAGAAGGTTCTTCGACGCCGAGGTTAGGTGCGCTGTAGCGTCCTCGAGCTGGATTCTTGTCGAAGAGTCGGGAGCGAGCTTGCTTAGACATTCGGACACGTTTGCCATGCCGCGAATGATACCGATGGTGCTGAGAAGCATGTTCCGGCAGATGTTTGGAACTGCCATCGTTGGAATCACCTCCTTTCGAAGATGGCTTAAATATCATTCCCTTTTCATGAGATGGCAAGAAAAAATCGCGCGACTTGCGCTAGAATGGAGTCTTGTTCAAGAGCTCGAGGAGCGCGGGCCAGATCTTTTCGAAGCACGCGTTGCAGAGGACCCAGTAGTCTGGGCTTGTGACCTCGAGCCCTGTCTTCGCATCGTAGTCCTCGGCTTCGTCGTCGAGGAGAGGACGTACATCCTAGTCCAGCTCGCCTTCGAACTTCCTGCGGGCGGCGACGATCGCTGGCAGGTGCTTCGCCACGAGCTTCGAGATCTGCTCATCGCTCTGCGTCATGAGGAACGCGCCTGCGCCGGAGTACGTGTAGTTGTACACCCCGTAGCAGAGTTTCTGGATGAACGTGTCTCGGTCCGTCTCGCCGTTCATGCCGAGAGCGAGCTTCGTGTTCTCGAACGCCGCGTCGTCGAGCAACGCAACGGCGTCCTTGACCTTCGTCGTCTCGCGGTTCGAGTAGAAGCGCTGAAGGGCGTTGATTGCGGGGTTCTTGGGAGTGATGCTGTCCCTGCTCTTCCAGGCCATGTGTTGGCTCCAAGCGCCTCGTTAGGTGGAGAGGACGAGGCACGTGAGGCATGCGTGCCTCGTCCTGTGTCATACTAAGGCCGTGGAGAGATCGTGAGTTCGAGAACGTTCCTCGGCATCGTTGCGTTGAAGTCGATCCTCGGAACGTACTCGTCATGCAGCTTCTTGACGAGGGCAATCGCTTCGTCGAACGTGTCGACGATGTAGTCCTCGTCGTTCAGTTCTCCGTAGGCTGCGTCGCCTCGGAGCTCGTAGGGCTTGGGATCTTGAACGATGTCGCTTTCGAACTCCCAAGTCGGATGTAGGGCTGTTACCATGTACCTCATGCGCGCTCCTGGTTGATCTCGTCGATGGACGTCATGAGTGCGACGTCGTCGAGCGAGATGCGGATGTGTGCCTGATCGCGCTTCGATCCATCCGACAGTTCGTGGGTTTCCCAGGCTCGTTGTCCGGCGCGGGACTCATGTCTCGCGATGCGACGCTCGACCTCTTCGAATGCGAACAGGTCGGCCAAGCCAGACGTTGCGGACTCGTACATTGCGTCGTCGATCTGTGCTTTGGACAGCTTCATTGGTTGTCACCTCCCTTCCGAGCCAAGCAGTGGCTCTACCAGGCCCTCGTGATGCCTTACGAGGGCTAGGTACAACTACGGCTGTCTCTGGTCTAGGGCTTGAAGTTGATCTCGACGACGGTGCCTGTGTTCATGTCCTCGACGAGGATCGCGCCAGTCCACGCCTGCCAGATGTTGATCCCCTTCATAGATCCGAACAAGAGGATCGAGCCAGTCTCAATGGCTTTTGTGAACGTGTCGGCGTCGAGGCTGTCGATGTCGTTGATGTCGGGAATGGACATGCTACGTCTCCTTATGGCCCGGCGGCCGTTGAGAGTCCAACGCGGTCTCCGCCAACGCCTTGGCGAACACCCTGGCTTCGTCGTACGAGCCTGTGTGTTTGACCTGAACACGCCAGATGACCGGCATGCTGTGATCGATGTTCTCTCGAACGATCGTCACGTCGACTGTATACATGTCTCGTCTCACCTCCTTTCAGGTCTCGTAGATTGGGCTAAGCGGGCTAAGCGCCCATTCAAAAGACTTTGACGTCAACGTCAGTGTACAAGTGTACAAGGACGTTGCTAAATCAAAGTCCTTTCAATCCATCGACCCATTCCATATTGTGGTCCGGCCTTCGTCGTAGATTAGATGAGAACGTCTCGTAGACGAGATGAGATGAGAAAGATGAATTCATGTACTATATACACTCTACTGATATGCTATTTCAAAGTCCTTACGAAGTCAAGTTCCTTGTACACTTGTACACTGACTTTGAGCTCAACGTCCTTTGGTTGCTCAATCTACGAGACGTCTACGTCTAGAACTCCAACGCGTACACGATGGCGATACCCGAGTCCTCCGACACGACGGCGACCTGTACGAAGTCGTCGTTCTGTTCGACGTACACGACGTAGTCGTTCCTCGGCTCCGCGGGTGTAACTTCTCTCCAGTCCGCGCTCGCGTGGATCTCATTCAACGTCGTCACGAACTCCTCGTTATCAAGAAGCCCGTAGACCTTGTGGTGACTCCTAATGGTCATGAACAGTCTCACCTCCTCTCCTCTCTTCCGAGTATACGGTCCTGCTTGCCTTACGACGAAGGAACAAAAAAAGGGCCCCTTTCGGGGCCCAGTCCTGGTACTAGAAGTTGAAGCGCTTGTTCAGCTCCGCGTGCACCTTCTGGTACATCGCCTGGTAGGCCAAGTTGCCTACGCCGCCGATCGCTACGAGCCACTTCTCGACCTGCTCCTGGGTCACCTTGATCTCTCCGCTCTCCACCTTCGCCTTGTACGCTCTCGCAGCGATCGCCGCGGGAGTCTGACTCTTCGTGGTCATGATCGACCTCCATGTGGGGGGCCCCCCGTTAGTGGGAGGTTTCCCGTTATACCATCGCTCGGAATTGTGGTCCGGATTCTGACGGACGTTGAGCTTGCAGCGCAAGGACCGGACGTTGACTTTGACCTAAAAAGGACCTATATTAGATCCAGAACGTAGGAGATTGAAGACGAAGATGTCGTACGTACCGCTAGGCCGCGCCTTGTCGAGCGCTCGGACGTGGAGAGAGCGCTGGGAGGCATTTTGCTGGTTCGCACGCGACTATGCAGTCAGGCGTGATCAGCGCGCGTTCCTCAAGCAGCCCTCTTCGTTTCACACGAAGACGCAGAAGGAAAGGATGAAACGTGCGTGAGGCGAGGCGCTTCCTGAACTACGCAGAGATCGCTCGTCGCCTTCTCATTGGCCAGAAGACGGAGGAGATCGCCGATGAGATGGGGCTGACGCCGGCCTGGATCCGACACGTGACGGGGACGGACGCGTTCATGATCTCGCTTCGGAAGTTAGAGGAGAGAGTTTGGAAGGAGTTCGATTCCGCGACGAGGCGAGATGGGGCCGATCTCCGGACCAGGATGCAGGACGACGCGAACTCTGCATATGATGACTTGCGAGAGATCATGTTCGGTTCTTCGAACGAGCGCTTGAGGGCGACCCTTCTAACGGACCATCTCGAACGGCTTGGACATGGCGCGATTAAGCAGGTGCGTGTACAGGGCGAGATCCAACCTAGCCAGGAACTCGTCGACTTGATCGGAAGCACTATTCAACACATCGAAGAGGCGCGGAACCAGGATGTCGTTGGACCCTCTCCAGACCAACGAGCTCTCCCCCCAGCAAGTACGAGCGACGTCGCGAGCGGAGGACCTGAAAGAGGACCTGCGAGCGAGGTCGAAAGCATCCTTGTACTTCCTGGCGAGGGCAGTGCTCGGATACACTGACCTAAATCCTCGCGTACATCTACCCATGTGCGAGTTCTTGCAAAACCCTGCGAAGCGGAAGATGCTCATCGTTCCGCGAGGGCATTTCAAGAGCACGATTGGGTCGATCGCCTATCCGATTTGGACGTGGATCAACGATCCGAATCAACGCTACGTCCTCTCGTCCGAGACCCTGGATCTAGCCGTTAAGTTCGGTAAGGAAATTCGCGGCCACTTCTACCGCAACGATACGTTCCGCTGGCTCTTCCCCGAACTTCTTCCCGACCCCTCTTCACGGGACTTCCGCGACAACGACCGCGAGTTCATCATCAATAGACCCGACTCATTCGCAGATCCCTCGTTATGGATCTGCGCGGTCGGGGCGAAGATCCAGGGTCACCACGGCACGCGCTTTGGGAAGGACGACTTGATCGGAGACGAGGCCGCCGACTCGCCGGCTGTGATGGAAGACGCGATTGGCTGGGACGCGAACTCGGACCCGATTCTCGAAGTACCGGAACGGGACGAGATGACCTGGATCGGCACGCCCTGGGACCTGGCCGACTTGTACATCAACGTGCAAGAACGCCTTGGGTCTAGCTTGCTGAAGTTTGCCTGGGACGATGGCGGATGTGGCGTCTTGGATAGCGCGGGCAACATCCGGTTCTTCGAACGCTTCTCACATGAAGGTCTGGCGGCCCTTGAGAGGACAATGGGTCCGTATAGGTACTCGTGCCAGTACCATTGCAATCCTATCCATCCAGATGTCACCGAGTTCAAACCAGAGGACATCCGGTACTATGATTTCGGCGACAATGGGGACATCGTCCTGGCGAGCGACGGCCGCCGCATCCCGCGCAGCGCGTTCTCCTGGATCCTCTCAATCGACTTGGCGACGGGCAAGAGGACCGGCAAGTCCAAGACCGCGCTGATCGTGTCGGGTCGCGCACCCAACGGCGCCGTGATCATAGCCGACTATGTCAAGAAGAAGATGCCGGCGAGCGAGACGATCAACCACATCTTCGAATTAAACAAGCGCTGGCATCCTTCACGCGTGCCTGTGGAAGACGTCGGGTTCCAAGACGAGATCGTGCACTGGGCTCGCGAGCGGGGGGAGAACCAGGGTACGTGGATTCCATACGTCGCCGAAAAGGCTCGCGGAGACAAGGACGACCGCATCCGCGGCCTGCAGCCCTTCTTCAACGCGCGCCAGGTCTTCATTCGCAAGTCAATGACCGAGCTCCACGCCGAGCTCGTGACGTTCCCACGCGGTCGTGACAAAGACCTGCTCGACGCACTTCAATACGCAGTCAAGTACTGGAGGCGTCCAGACGACGAGGACGAGATCGAGGAACAGGAACGTGAAGAGCACGAGTACATTGCGCAGCGCGATGCAGCGACGGGGTACTGACGACGATGGCTAGCCCGGCAGAGATGTTCTCGCGGCGCATGTCGTACGACTACCCCATCTTGCAAGGGTACTCAGATACGAAGCCTAATGAGATCCGCCTCTCCTCCACCGAGCGGCCACTTCGAGTCCTCACCGCTAATAAGAAGATGACCGACTTCGTCGATGCAGAAGACACTCGCGGGATTACACCAGAAGAAGCCACTCGAATGATGTCCATCTTCACGCTCCTCCGCGACTTCGTCGGACGCGCGAACCCCTCTCTTGTAACTCCGAGACAATATAGCGGCCCGCAACCAATGCTCCGAGGGTTTATCGAGCCGAAGTACAATGTCGTTGGAGAATATCGCTCCTCGGATCGTGGTGTCTACCTAGCACCAAGAGACTCCACAGGGCTCTTCGAGACTACGATCCACGAGCTCGGCCATGACCTTGGCTACGGCGAAGACTACGGAAACAATCCAGATCCAAACATGGCGAACTTCGTCGCGCGTTACCTAACCGCCCTGCAGAAGAACAAGACCTCTGCAAATCCCGCAGCGCGGCTGCTTCAACTTCTCGGCGGAGATTATCGAGACTTCGAGCTTGCCAACGAAGCGGGCAACGCACGTAGCAGTGCTAAGCGTCTTCAGGAGAAACGACCATGACAAGGACCAGGACCAAGAGCCACGTCATACCCCTGACGACTCTGACCAGCAACCTGGTCCTTGTCATGAAACATGCGCGCCCCTTGTTGCTGGGGGATAAAGGGGGGGCGGTGTGGTCGGCGGCGCCGAAGGCGCCGCTGGCCACCCGCATACATAACCATGAGGAGCTAAATGCCTAGCTCGACTCCAAACTCCTTCCCATACGCGGAAGTCAAGCTCTCCGCTGAACGCAAAACCGAGCTCCTCCGATGGCTGCGTGACGAACTCGACAGCGCGGACGCAGAACAAGTCGAGATGCTTGAGAACGTCAAGAAGTGGGAGCGCCAATACAAAGGCTCTCCAAAAGTCAAGCGCAAAACATTCCCCTTCGACGGCGCAGCCAACATCACCGTCAACCTAACCGCCATGACCAGCGACGCGATCGTCGCGCGCACCGTCCGCACAATCGAAGCCTACCCTGCCCTCTTCGTCGCGAAGGCTCTGTCCGCAATGACGGCACCTCTTGCCAAACCTCTGGAGCGCTTCCTTGACTACCAAGTCAAACGTGTCGTCTCCGACTATCGAGAGGAACTGCCCGGCTTTCACAGCAGCCTTCGCGACATCGCCTTTGCCACAACGAAGTTCGGCTACTGCCCATGGAAGATCTGCTGGGACCCGCTCCGTCGCAAGGCCTTCACGTATGATGAGAACTTCCAAGCCGTCGAGGACGTGCATGTCGTCCGTGAAGGACCCGTGAGCTCGATGATCCGTCACGAGAACTTCACCCTCCCCAGCGACGCCGTGTCCGTCGGCTCGGCTCAATGGGTCCGCGAGGCTGTCCGTCTCCGCTTCGGTCAGATCCAATCCCGCGCAGCCGCAGGTCACTACAAGCTCGACGCCGTCGCGCAACTCAAAGACTGGCAGAAGAAATTCCCTCACCCGAACTTGCAAGAACGCGAAATCATGTCCGGCATCTCTACCGGCTACGGACGCGACCTCGAGCTCGACATCATTCAATTCCGCGCGCCGCTCACCGAAGATGGCGAGGAAGTCGAACAGCGCCTCGTCCTCCATCGCGAATCGATGATCCCCCTCCGCTGGACGTTCAACCGCTACTTCCCACAATGGCGCGACATCCTGCTCCCAACATACTTCCCAGTCGAAGGCTGGCCGTACGGTCGCGGCATCTGCGAGATGACCGAACAATACCAAGCTGCCCTCTCCACGATCATGAACCAAGGCATAGACAACGGGACGATCGCCAACACTCGCATGTTCAAAGCGCGCAAGGGCTCTGGCATCCGTCCCGGCCAAATGATCTACCCCGGCAAAGTCTGGCTGCTCGACGACGTCAAGGACTTAGAAGACTTCCCTCTCGGCGAAGTCCACGGTTCAATCTTCCAACTCGGCCTCGTCATGCGTGACTACGCCGAGCGTGCAACCGGCGTTTCCGATTACAACCTTGGGCGCGAGAGCTCGGTAATTGGTCGACGCGGGACGGCTACGACAACTCTCGCGCTCATTCAAGAATCAAACCGTCGCTTCGACTTTGTAACTCACGACTTCCGTGAATACGTCGGCGAGTTCGGTATGCGCCTTCTTGAAATGTTCCAGCAATTCCGCCCCACCGGCGCCTCCTACTACGCTCTCGGCGACGATGGAATGCTCGTCCAAATGATGATGCAACTTCCTCGCGGCATGCTTCGCGAACTAATCGGGATCGAAGTCGCCGCATCCACCGCCGCCATGAACCGCGAAGTCGAAAAGATGAACCAACAAACCCTCATGGGCGTCGCATTTCAATACTACGATCGTCTCTTCCAACTCGCGATGCTCCTGTCGAACCCCCAAACGCCTCCCGCGCTCAAAGAAGTCGGTATCCGCATCTCCGTGGCGGCGAAGGCTGGCTTCGAGAAACTGCTCGAGACATTCGAACAGCGGGACATCGCAATTCTCAGCCCGGATATCAGGGAGCTCTTTCAAAATGTGGGATCCTTCAACGGAGTTGGAGCTGAAGGCGAATCCGCTCTATCAGCGCTTGGTCCGCCGCCTGGTGGAGGCAATGGATCAGGCGAACAAAACGTGTCTCTCGAGCAGCTCATGGGAGGAAGTCCTGAAGGCGCAGGGGCGATGGGAGGCTTTTAACAAAGCCCTTGCCTTACCCGCGGAGATCATAGACGATGGTAAACCCGAATCCAGACCCGAGACAGACTGAAGAGAAGAAGACCGAAGACCCTCGCGACGTTGAGATTCGAACTCTTCGAGAACAAAACACGAAGCTCGCGGAACGTGCTCTCCAAGCTCTCGAGACCGTCGGGCAGCGCGCGAATACCGAACCGGAGAAGCCCGAAGACCCTCCCGTCGAGATCCATCCCGACGATGCGAAGAAACTCGACTCATACTTCAAACAGCGCATCGGCCCAATGGCCTCACAGTCGCAAGAGAACTGGGAGGAATTCGCTCGCGAGCGTGCGAAGAACGCGGCTCCGAAGGAGCTAGTCAAGTCCTTCTGGCCTGAAGTCGAGCAGGTTATGCAGAACACGAACGACACAGCCCGCGCGAACCTCTCAATGTGGATGGAAGCCGTGAACATCGTAACAGGCCGTCACTACAACGAACTACGCGCAGCGGCCTCGGCAACTATCGCCGAGACATCTGAATCTGAGACCGGCGCGGGCTCAGGCGCCCCTGGTCCAAAGGGCCCGAAGTCCAAAGTCCAGCTCGACGACATGGAACAGAAGATGTGCAAGGAGTTCGGGATGACCCCGGAAGAGTTCGTCCACTTCAGCTCTGCACAACAGTCAGATACAAAGGAGGCCTAACACATGCTTGACTACGACAGCATGACATCACAAGTCGCGGCTCAGGCGATAAAGAAGGGCCTCATCAAGCCCGGCTTCACCGCCTTCTGGGGCCCAGAGAAACCGGCTGAAAACAACGCCTACGTCCTGGCCGGCTACTCAGTCGTCAAGACGAAGAAAGAAGAAATGGGGGACATCGTTGCCGTCGATGGCTGCATTCGCCTCGGCGACGCGATCCTGATGCAAGTTCCAAACGCCAAGCGGGAGATTATTCTCAAGAGCGTCGAGGAGGAGAACAAGCGTCGTATTCGCGCGTCGAAGGACTGGAACAAGGCCGAAGCGGCCAAGCTCAACCGGGAAATGGCCAACGCCGGTCTATCGGAGAAGCATCAAATCACCGCCTTCCACGAAGGCACGAATCTCTCGGAGGACAAGTAAATGGCAATCGTGTAT
>Ga0315278_10003551_pt1 | contig 13949 bp, 12 predicted proteins | sample YL17G06_0_MG_FD_203880 | JGI IMG/M metagenome (GOLD analysis project Ga0315278, IMG submission 203880) | Sediment microbial communities from Yellowstone Lake, YNP, Wyoming, USA - YL17G06_0 | ecosystem: Environmental > Aquatic > Freshwater > Lake > Sediment | place: USA: Wyoming | collected...
CTGCTCCATTTTCACGCGTTGCTCTCCGTCGTACATGATGCTGGAGGCGTAAAGGCCGCAACGGTGTCCGGTGGCAGCGGCCACCTCGTCACGGATGCGATGCGCCTGCCTGATGTGCTCGGCGATGGACGCGAAGGCGCTGGCCTTCACTCCGGTCACGTCCTGGAACTGCTCCGCGTCGGCGAAGTTGTAGCTGAACTTCAGGCTGTCGAGACCGGCCTCCATGCAGGCGCGGAGACGATCGGCCGTCGCCATGCGCCCGTTGGTGGTCAGGAAGACGTAGGGATAGCCGCACTCCAACTTCGCGAACCGGATCGCCTCAGCGAGCCAGGGCACGAGGAACGACTCGCCCAGATAGAAGCAGCCGAGCTCCTCGACGCCGAGGTCCCGCATCTCGCGCACGACGCGGCTGAACAGGGTCCACGACATGTCGCTCTTCTGGCGCAGCCGCATGTGCGAGGCGCAGAAGAAGCACTTGAAGTCGCAGCGCGCCGTGAGCTCGATCTTGACGCTCTTCGGAAGAGGCGGGGCTTCGCCGCGGTAGTCGTCGGTCAGCAGCGTGATGCGGTCGATACGCTCGGTGATGCCCATTGCGTTACTCCCGGTAGTTCGGGGAGCAAGGCGGCGGCGCCCCCTTGCGGATTCCCCAGGTCATCCAAAACTGACCCAAAAAAAACTGGCGGAACGCTTTCGGGTCTTGCGACCCTGGGCGGTTCCGCCAAACACCAGGAGTGAAGGTATGTTGCCAGCGTCCCCACTGCGGGCAGTGACCTAGATCAAAGGATCCGGCGGGCCCCCTCGGGACCGGCCGCCCGGCGTGACCGGGTGGGCACGGACCCAGTGACAGAGTGCTCTCGCCGCACCACGTACCGCTTGGAGGTCTCGCGCGCTAGCCGTCGAACGCGCGATCCTTCTCAACGCTCCACCCCCTCCCCGCCCTCCCCCATCCAGGGGGAGGGAGTCTGACGGGCCGCGTGCGAGGCGATTCACCCCTCGAACGCGCGCAGTCGTTCCGGGTCGACAATGCGAATGATTCTTCCGTGCACCTCGATGAGCCCGGCGCCGGAGAGGTCGTGGAGGATGCGCGAGAAGTGCTCGCGGGTGATATTGAGCCGCGAAGCGAGCACGCCTTTGCTGGTGGCGAGCGCGACGTCGACCGGGGCCCGCGGTTCGCCCTCCTCGGAGTAGTCCCGCAGCAGGTAGCCGATCACGCGCTGGGTGCCGCTGCGCAGCGTGTACGCCTCGAGATCGTGCACCAGCCCATGCAGGCGCAGCGCGAGCCCGGCGAGCATCTTCCGGGCGAAGCGCGGGTTGCGCTCCAGCTCGGCGAAGACGCCCGCCTTGCCGATCGTGAGGAGCAGGGTGTCGGCGAGGGTCTCGGCGAAGACCACGTAGGGCTTCTCAAGGAACATCACCGCCTCGCCGAAGCTCGACCCCGGACCGAGGATCTCGAGCACCTTCTCCGCGCCGTCGGCCGCGCCGAAGGCGAGCTTGACCTGGCCGTAGACGATCACGTGAAAGCCCGAGCAGGGCTCGCCGCGACGGAACAGGATCGTGCCCGCGGGCGCGCGCACCTGCGCCGTGCCCACGGCAATGCGGTCGAGCTCGGCGTCAGTCAGCTCGCGAAAGAGCGGGACGTTCTTCAGGAACTCCTGGATGCGGATCGGCGCGGCGGGCACGCAGGCATGCTCGGCTCCGCCGGCCGGTCCGATCTTTGATGCGCGTCAAGCGGCCCGGCTAGGGCCGCCCGCGAGGCTAGAACTGCGGGGGATGCGGCTCCTCGGCGCCGCCCTGCGCGGCGAGCTGCGCGGGCAGATACCCCGCCTCCGACGCGATCGGGGCCGCCTGCGCCGCGGGCGCGAGGAAACCGAGCTGCGCGGTCCTCAGGGCGAGCTGATGCGGGACGGCGAGCTTCGCGACGTCGAGCGACGCGCCGCCGAACGTCAGCGCGAAGCCGACGGCAGCGATCGCGGCAGCCGCGAGCACAAGCGGGGTCGAAAGGGTCCGGCGCGAAGTGTCAGAACGGTTCATCATCGACAGGCCTCCTTGGGTGGGCGCTAGGGACGCACGCGGAGCGTACGCGCTAGCGACGTACCTCCCGCATACAGGTTCAGAGGAGAGCAGCTCGGCCGTTCGGCCTAGTCCGCGCGCGGGAGACAGGAAAACATCTCCGGCTGGAGGAGCAAATAAACGGCTTGGCCGACAGCAGTGCTGGAGCGACTCAGGGCGCCTCGAGCAGATCGAAGCGCGGGTGCGTGGCGTCTTCGGGCACATCGCGGTGGAACCGACCACTGACGAGCACGAGATAGCCGCCATAGGCGACGAACCCGAGCAGCGCCGTGTCCAGCGCGTACGTGATGACGTGTGCGATCGCTGCGAAGTCCATGGCGCGCCTCCTTGCCGTGTGCGGGCCGGCCGACTGACCGGCTCACCCTAGGCCCCACCGACCTACTTCAAGCATACGGCTCGCGCGCGGCCGGTCGGCCGTTTGGATGAGACGCCGACGCGTCGTCAGCGGCGCACCAGCCGATGCAGCGCCTCGGTCTCGGGAGAAGGGCCGGCCGCCAGGAGCGCGGCAAGGAGTTCGCGGCAGCGCCCGTAGGCTTCGAGCGCCTCGGCGCGCCGGCCTTGGCGGTGCAACAGGCGCAGGATGCGCTGGTGGATGCGCTCGGCCGTCGGCTCCAGGTCGACGGCGCGGTGATACCACGCGAGCGCGGCGTCGAGGTTGGCCGCGTGCTCCCAGCGCTCCCCGGCTGCTTCGGCGAGCTCGACGAACCGCCGCCGCAAGCGCGCGCGCGCCGGAATGAGCCACGCCTCGTCGTCGGAGGCGAACAGCGGCCCGCGGTAAAGGCGCAGCGCCCGCTCGAGCAATTCGACGGGCGCCTCGCTCGCCGAGCCCGCGCCGCGCTGCATCTCGTCGATGCGAGTGGCGAGCCGCTCAAACGCGAGCGCGTCCACCCAAACGATGCCGGGGTTGAGCGCGAGCTTGCCGCCGTGCAAGGTGATCGCGTCGTCGCGCTCGAGCAACCGCCGCAGCCGATGCAGCGTGACGTCGAACGATCGCTTCGCCGCGTCGCCTTCGACGTCCGGCCACAGCGCCTGCGTCACGGCGCCGAAGCTCACGTCGCGCCCCCCCGCCGCGATCACGTACTTCAGGAACTCGATCGGCTTGCGCTGCGGCTTCGCCGCGCTGTCGAGCGATGTCCCGTCGGCCGACAGCTCGAAGGCCCCGAGGGCGCGCACTCGAATGCGCCAGGGCCAGCGCTCCTCTTCCGCGGTGGGCGGCGCCAGTTCGCGGCGCACGATCATCTGGCGCACGAAGTCCCGCTCGATCCCGGTTCCGAGCGCGAGCGCGGCCAGTTGCGCGAGCGTAGCCGGCAGTATGTAGGGCATATGCGGCACGCACCCGATCGAGCGCGCCGCCGCCATCGCTTCGCGCAGCGGCACCGCGGCACCCTCGACGTCCCCGCGCCGCACGAGCACGGCGGCATGCAGCAGTTGCGCCGACACCAGCATCCCCTCGAGACGCCAACTGCGCGCGGAGGCGATCGCGGTGTCGATCTCGCGCAGCGCAGCATCGACGTCGCCGAGCGCGAGCAGCGCCTGCCCCAGGTTCGCGTGCCACAGCGGCCGGTAGTCCGGCATGATGTTTCCGGCGGATTCGAGCACCGCCCGCGCCGCGGCGACGGCCGCGGCCGGATCGCCTTCGAGCAGCTCGACGTACACCGCCAGCGTGCCGAGGTGCTTCGCGAGCGGCGCCGGCAGCCCACCCGCCTGGTGCATGCGCTCCAGACAGTCGCGCGCACGCTCGACGTCGCCCGCAAGCACCGCTGCGCGGCAAGCGAGGTACCAGGTCGACGTGAACACGTCGATACAGCCGGTGGCGGCGGCCAGCCGTTCCATGCGCGCGATCGTTGCGGCCGCGGCATCGGCGTCGCCGAACTGGGTCTGGCAGTACCCGCGGAAGAGCAGCAGCGTCGCGAGGTCGCCGGGCGGGGCGTCCGTGCGGGCCGCGAGCGTCTGGGTCTCGGCAGTCAGGGCCGCGACCTTGCGCAGATCGGTGTGAACCATTGAAACGTTCAGGGCGAACGCCGCCATGCGCGTGCGCTCGCCGACGCCCTCGAGGGTGCGCGACAGGATCTCGGCGCGCGCCGCGAACCGCATGAGCAGCGGGTGATGCGGCGGGAACTGGTGCACGAGCTGGAACTGCGCGAGCACCCGTGCCTCGGCTGCCGGGTCGTCGAAGTGCGGGTGCGCGGCGGCGATGCGCTCGGCCGCCTCGATCCAGCGCGCCGCCTGCTCGGCGGAAGCGCTCGATCGCAACAGCCAGGCGCAGCTCGAGAACGCGCCCTCGGCGTCGTCCGCGCGCTCGAACTCCGCGAAGGACTCCGCGAGCAGCCCGCGCGCGCCCGCCGTGCGCAGGGCGAGCCGGCAGCGGCCGAGCCAGAAACCGAGCCACGGGTCGCTCGCGCGCGGCTCCGGCGGGATGCACTCGATCCACTGCGCCACGGTCGCGTACCGTCCGTATGCGGCGAGCTCGATCGCGGCGGCGCGCACCAGGCGCGCGAGTCCGGTCCAATCTTCGTTTGCGACGAGCAGCGGCGCGGCCGCGACCGGATCGCCTGCGGCGACGAGCGCGCCGGCCGCGACCGCCCGGATTTCGCGCAGCGCCGGTCCCTCGAGCTGTCGCTCGGCCTCGCGCTGGAGAAACTCGCGGAACAGCGGGTGGTATTCGTACACCGGCGTCGGGTCGGCGCGCCGCTCGGTGAAGAGGTGGGTGCGATGGAGCACCTCGAGCAGATCGGCCGCGCCCGGTTCGCCGGTGACCGCGCACGCGAGCTCCGGCGTCATGCGCGGCAGGAACGCGGAGCGCAGTAGGAAGTCGCGGGTGCGCTCGGGCAGGCTCGCGAAGACCTCGGTCGCGAAGTAATCGAGGACCGCCTCCGGGGGACCGTCGGGCGGCGCGCTCGTCCCCGCCGGCACGCGTGCGAGCAGGACGACGCCCACCGCCCAACCGCGCGCGAATTCGCCGATCGCCGCCGCCCGCTCCGGCGCGACACCGTGCCGCCGGGCGAGCGCGGTGCACTCGTCGGACGTGAGGCGCAGCTCTGGCCAGCCGATGGTCCGGAATCCGGCGCTCGCCACACGGCGGCCGAGGCGGGCGGGCGGTCCGTCCCGGCTCGAGACGACCGCGAGCGAGCCCGGCGGCACGGCGTCGAAAAGAGCGTCGATCGCCGCGTGCACCGGGGCGTCCGCGGGCAGCGCGTGGTATTCGTCGAGGACCAGCACGAGCCCTTCCGGTGATGCGGCAAAGAGACGCTCGCCGAATCGCCTGGCGAAGACGGCGAGCTCGGCCGCTCCAGAAGGGCGGTAGGCGGGAAGATCGGCTGTGCCGAGTTCGCGACCTGCAGTCGCTAGGTAATAGAAGAATGCGGCGGGGTCGGCGTCGCCCGGATCGCCGCTGATCCACAGCGAGCGCAGCCCGCGCATCTCGATCCAGGACGCGACGAGCGACGTCTTGCCCGCGCCGCCGGGTGCGCTCACCCAGAGGAGCTGCCCCCCGCGCGCGAGGTCCATGAGATCGAACAGGCGATCGCGCCTGAGCAGAACGCTTCCCAGGGGCCGCGCGATCTTCGCGATTGCCGACCGCCGCGATGCGGTCGGGCTCGCCTTATCGACCACGCTGGACATCGTGACCGACCTTCTTTCCCCGCTTCGGCTGCGCTGCTTGGGCTGCGGCGTCGTCACGCATGTGGCGCTCATCATAGGAAGTCCGCTGCCGGTACCACCATCATCCGGTGGGATTAGTACGTGCTTCGCGGGGCGACTCATCGCAGCCGCTCCCGGTGGGAACACGCGGCGCGCGGCAGGGATGCAGTGCAGATCAACCAGACCCTCATCATCGCGTCCTCATGTGACTCTCGAGCGATGACGGATTCTTCCAGCGCACGAGGTGCGCGGGAATCCTGACGGCGGGTTAACCCCGGCGGGCGGGCGAGGAGGAGAGGCTAATCCGGCCGGGCGAGGCGCGACGCGCGCCTCATTTCATGAAACCGGGAAGGAAAGTGGCGAGCTGCGGAAAGGCGACGATGATCGCGAGGAGCGCCACGAGCGCGACGGTGAACGGCGTCACGCCCCGGAACACGGTACTGATGCTGAGATGCCGGATGAGATTCTTCACCACGAAGATGTTCATCCCGACCGGCGGGCTGATCAGGCCGATCTGGACGACGATCACGACCACGATGCCGAACCAGACCGGGTCGTAGCCGAGCCCGGTCACCATCGGGAAGAACAGCGGCACGGTCAGGAGGATCATCGACAGCTCCTCCATCGCAGTGCCGAGCACGACGTAGATCACGCAGATGGCCGCCACGACGAGCCAGGGCGTCGCCTTGAACTGGATCGCGAACGCCTTGAGGTCGGCGGGCATGCTCGTGTAGTTGATGAAGTTCGCGAAGATGAGCGCCCCGATCAGGATCATGAAGAGCATCGAGGTGGTGCGGGCGCTCTCGATCAGGACCTCGATCAGGATCTTCCAAGTGAGCGCGCGGCGCGCCAGCGCGAACACGAACGCGCCGCCAGCGCCGATGCCGGCGCCCTCGGTCGCGGTGAACACGCCGGCGTAGATGCCGCCGATCACCAGGACGAACAGCAGCACGACCGGCCATACGCGCCGCACCGCATCGAGGCGCTGCGCGCCCGAGGAGCGCTCGCCCGGCGGACCCGCTTCAGGATCGCGCCAGGTGATCCAGACCACCGCGAGACACAGCAGCGCGGTCGCGATGAGCCCCGGCAGGATCCCCGCGACGAACACCTTGCCGATGTTCGTCTCGGTCATGATTCCGTAGATCACCATGATCGTGGACGGCGGGATGAGGATCCCGAGCGTGCCGCCGCCGGCGATCGCGCCCGCGGCGAGCGAGTCCTTATAGCCGAACTTGCGCATCGACGGATAGGCGACCTTGGTGAAGGTGGCGGCGGTCGCGATCGACGAGCCGCAGATCGCGCCGAAACCCGCGCAGGCGATCACGGTCGACATCGCCAGCCCGCCGCGCAGATGGCCGATGAACGTGTACGCCGCGCGGTACAGCTCCTCCGACATCCGCGCCCGCACGACGAAGCTCCCCATCAGGATGAAGAGCGGGATCACGGACAGCGTGTAGTTCATCCCGGTCTCGTAGGTAGTCTGCCCGATCATGGCCGCCGCGGCGTTGAGATTCACCTTGTAGGCGAACCCTACGAACCCGACGATACCCATCGCGAAAGCCATCGGCACCCGCAGGAACGCGAGCGCGAGGAACGCGGCAAAGCCGACCAGCGCCTCGATCACGCGCCGCCCTCTTCCACAAAGTGGCGCTGGGGCCGGCGGAACGCGAGCACCAGCAAGGCCACCGCGGTGAAAGCCATGAGCAGGCTCATCGAGTAAGTCAGATAGGCGAGCTTGATCTTGAGCTGGGCGGTGGTCTCGCCGGCGCGGTCCATGTGCTCCGCGCGCAGCCACAGCCGCCACGAGAGGAAGCCGGTGCACACGAATCCGATCGCGCAGGCCACGACGTGCTGGATGCGGAACAGCCAGTCCGGCGTCACCGGATCGAAGAGATCGGCCGTGACGTGGTCGTTGCGCAGCGAGACGAGCGGCAGCCCGGCGAAGATGAGCGCGGCGAGCAGCATCTCGGTGAGCTCGAACCCGCCCGAGACCGGCTTGTTCAGGAAGTAGCGGCCGAACACGTCGATGCAGGTGAGGAGCATCAGGCAGAACATCACCACCGCGGCGACGTAGCCGAGCGTCGGCACCACGGCGCGGTCGAACCAATCAAGCGGCTGGCGGGGCTCGTTCATCGGGGGTCATCGCAGGACGACGCGCCGCCGCGGGGGACCGCGGCGGCGCGGAACTCGCGACCCGGCTACTTCTTCTGCAGGCTGGCGATTTCGGCGCGCAGCGCCTTCAGCACTGCGTCACCGTCCACGCCCTTGGGCTTCGCCTTTTTCTCGACCCACTCGCGCTCGAGCGGCTCGGTCTTCGCCTTGATCTCGGCGACGAGCTGCGGGCTCGCGATGACGATCGGGATCTTCGCTTCGCGCACCGCCGCCTCGCCCTTGGCGTCGGCCGCATCCCAGGCCTGGCCCGTGCGGCGCGCCAGCGCCTCGCCGAGCAGCGGCTGGATCGCCTTGCGGTCGGCCTCCGGGATCGAGTTCCACTTGGCCGGGTTCACGATCCAGGCAAAGGCGACGTTATAGAGGCCGCCGGGGACGTAGGTGATGTACTTGATCAGCGGAACGAGCTTGAACGAGGCCGGCGACTCCTTCGGGAAGAAGACGCCATCGGCCACGCCGGTCGACAGGATTTCATAGCTCTCGGGCGCGGGCTTGAGCATCGGCACCGTGCCGAGCGCCTTGGCGATGTCGTTGACCAGCCCGCCGCCGATGCGGATCTTGAGCCCATCGAGGTCCTTGAGCGAGTTGATCGGGCGCTTGGTGTTGTAGATCTGCCCCGGGCCGTGCGTGAACACGCCGAGCAGCACCACGTCCCTGTACTCGTTCGTTTTGGCGAGCATGCGGTCGTAGATGCGCTGATAGGCGACCGAGGTGACCTCGGAGGTGTCGCCCATGAACGGGAACTCGGGCGCGTCGCTGAGAGCGAAGCGGCCCGGCGTGTAGCCGTTCACGATGAACGACAGATCCATCAGCCCGTCCTTGACGCCGTCGATGGTCTGGACGGCATTCACCGGGGCCTTGGGCAGGATGTTGCACTTCACGCGCCCCGCGGTCGCCTTCTCGAAGTCCGCGCACAGCGGCACGAGCATCGTCGCGGTGATCGGATGCCCGGGCGGCACCCAGGAACTGGCATTCAGCGTGACCTGGGCGGCGGCCGGGGCCGACGCGGCCGCAATCACCGCGCAGGCCAGCGCCAGGCCGAGGGTTCTGGAATTCTGGGTCATGGTCTTCCTCCTCCGTGTGGACGCGAACTGTAGTCGCGGGCGAACTGTAGCCGGCCCGAGCGGGGCGCGCAAACCGCTCTGCCCCGGCATCAGCCGGCGCGGGCCGCTGCGACGCAGTCGAGCAGCACCCGCTGGTCGCCGACCTGGTTCGCGAGGAGGAACACCAGGCGGGCGTTCAGCGCGGCGCTCTCGGCGTCGGTCAGCCCTTCGTGCGCGGCGGTGAGCGCCGCGTACAGGCCATCGGGGTCGGGAATGTTCGGATCGGTCAGCATTCGAGGGGTCAGGTGGCGGTTGGCAGTTGGCAGAGCGCCCGTTTCAGCATCGCATCAGCGTGGGCGGGTCGCGCATCGGGGACGCACCCTGCGAGGTACAGGTCCGGGCGGATGAGCGCGAAGCTGCCGGGCGCGGCGCCGAGCACTTCCATGAGCTTGCCGTCCGGATCGCCGATGCCGCCGGGCCCGCAGACGAGGAAGCGGAACGGTCGTCCGCTCGCCTCGAGCCACGCAAAGGCCGCGACCTCGTCCGCGCGCGTCGGGGCGTACAGAATGCCGATGAACACGGTACCCAGGCTCTGCGCGAACGCGACGAGATTCGAGCGCGAGCCGTCCTGCAGGGTGATCGGCACGTTCTGCACGGAGTGACCGCCGTTGGTGACGGTGGGCGAGGCCGGATAAGGGTTCGCGACGGACATGCGGCCGGTGTTCACGAGCGGTCGGCCGAACTCGTACCTGCGGGCGAGTGCGATCACCGCCTCGCGCAGCGTCCGCTCCGCTGGCGACCGGGGCGCCAGAAAGCGATTGGTGCGGCTCGTGACCTCGAGATTCTGCTGCGCGGCCGGCTGGCGCTCGGCGTCGTACGTGTCGAGGAGCCGCTCCGGCGCGCGTCCGGCGGTCACGAGCGCAAGCTTCCAGCCGAGGTTGTACGCGTCCTGGATGCCGGAGTTGCCGCCGCGCGCGCCGAACGGGCTGACGACGTGCGCGGCGTCGCCGATGAAGAACACGCGGCCGTGCCGGAAGCGGTCGAGCAGGTGGTCGCGGTAGGCGTACGGCCCGACCCACACGAGCTCGAACTCGACGTCGCCGAGATGCGCGCGCAGGCGCTCCTCGGCGACCTCGCGCCGGCTCACGTAGTCCGGGTCGCAGTCCGGATCCATCTGGTAGTCGAGGCGCCAGACGTCGTCGCCCATCAGGTGCTGCCAGACGGCGCGGTTCTCGTTGAACGGCGCCGAGACCCACGTCCAGCGCTCGGTCGGGAATTTCTCCTTGAAGCGGACATCGGTGATGCACCAGCGGTCGGCGCCGCGTGCGGTGTGCGTCTCGAGCCCGAAGCCGCGGCGGATCGGGCTGTTCACGCCGGTTGCGTCGACCAGCCACTCCGCCTCGAGCGTGTAGGCGCCGCCCGGCGTCTCGACCGAAACGGCGACGACGCCGTCGCCCTGCTCGACCCGGGTGACGCGGTGCTTCCAGCGCAGGTCGCAATGCCCGAGCGCCTGGATGCGGTCGACCAGGAACCACTCGACGTAGAACTGCTGCAGGTTGATGAAGGGGGGCTGCTCGGAAGCGCTGGCCGACTGCAGGCTGAACGAGTAGACAACGTCGTTGCCGGCGAGCGTCTTGGCTTCCGACCAGGTGACGCCCTTCTCCCGCATCCGCGGATAGGTGCCGAGATGGGCGAAGATCTCGAGCGTCTTCTGCGCGTAGGCGATGCCGCGCGAGGAGGCGCCACGCACCCCGATCGTGTCGTCCTCGTCGAGCAGCACGCAGTCGACGCCACGGTTCGCGAGATCGCAGCCGAGCGTCAGCCCGGCGAGCCCACCGCCCACGATCACGATCGGGTACCGCCGCTTCGCCCCGCCGGTCAGTTCCGGTGGCGCGACGAACGGATACGTCGGCAGCGCGTAGCCGCCGGTCCACTCCGATTGGTCAGCGGTGCCCATTTCCCCCGGCGCCTCAGGATCGATAGTCGATCCAGTTCGGCCCGCGCATCACCCGCTCCATGCGCCGCACCGTCGCCTCGAATATGCGCCGGCACGTGCCGCCATCCCGGTCGAAGTGCAGCGCGTCGTTCTTGCACGATTCGCGCACCGCGTCGCTGAGAGGAATGTCGTACCCACCGACCGCCGCGGATTGGCACTGCACGTCGCAGGCGCGCTGCAGCGTCCACAGGAGCGCAAACGCATGCGCGACGTCGCGCTCGGCGACGAGCAGGCCGTGGTTGCGCAGGATCATCACGTGCCTGTCGCCGAGGCTTTCGACCAGCCGCGGCTGCTCGTCGGCGTGCACCGTGATGCCCTCGAAGTCGTGGTACGCGACCCGGCCGATCAGCATCGCGCCGTAGAAGTCGTCGTGCTGCAGGCCCTGGCGCCGGCAGGCGATCGCCATGCCGGTGGTGGTGTGGGTGTGCATGATGCAGTGCGCGTCGTCGCGCGCCGCGTGCACCGCGCTGTGGATGATGAAGCCGGCACGGTTGATCGGGTACTCCCCCGGCGCGACCGGATTGCCCTGCAGGTCGACCTTGACCAGGTTCGACGCGGTCACCTCGTCGTACCAGAGCCCGAACGGGTTGATCAGGAAGTGCCGTTCCGCCCCGGGCACGCGGACGGTGATGTGGTTGAAGATCGTCTCGTTCCAGCCGTACCAGTCGAACACGCGGTAGGCCGCCGCCAGCTCGATCCGCAGCGTCCACTCCGCGTCGCTGATGTGCGCCGGCTTGCCCAGTACGTTCGTTTCCACGTTGCCCATGGTGTGGCTCCTGCGGGTTCCCTGGCTAGAGATGCCGGGCACGCTCGCGAATGAGCGCCTCGACGCCATCGATCGTCGGTGTCGGCACCCCGACCTTGCGTCCCAGCTCGCTCACCGCGGTCACGATCGCGTCGATCTCGAGCGGCCGGCCGCGCTCGAGGTCCTGGAGCATCGAGACCTTCACGGCGCCCAGCTTGCGCGCCAGCGCGAAGCGCTCGTCGAGCGACACGGTCATGCGGCAGCCGTGCGCCGCGGCGACCGCGATGCCCTCGAGCATCATCCGCCGGATCAGCTCGAGCAGCGCCGGGTTGGCGTTGATGTCGCTCATCAGGGCCCCGGTCAGCGCCGCGACGGGGTTGTACGACGTGTTGCCGATCAGCTTGGTCCAGACGTCGTCGCGGATGCGTGCGGTCACCGGCGCCTTGAGCCCCGCCGCCTCGATCGCGGCGGCGAGCGCCTGGATCCGTGGCGTCAGGCGGCCGTCGATCTCGCCCAGAATGAATCCGCTGCCGCTCGTGTGATGCACCACTCCCGGCGCGACAACCTCCGCCGAGCCGTGCACGACGCACCCGACGATGTGTTTCGGGTCCAGAGCGCGCACCATCGCGCCGCCCGGGTCGAGGCACTCGACCGGCGCGCCGTCAAACGTTCCTCCCGCGCGGCAGAAGTACCACCACGGGATGCCGTTGATCGCGGTAACGACCGCCGTGTCGGGAGTGAGCAGGCAGGCGATTCGCGGCAGCATCGGCCCGATCGAATAGGCCTTGAGCGCGATCACCACGACGTCCTGCGGACCGAAGTCGGCCGGCTCGTCCGAAGCGGGCAGCGCCCGGCGGCGCACACCGGCGCTGTCCTGGATCGCGAGTCCGTCGGCGCGGATCGCCGCGAGGTGCGCGCCGCGCGCCACGAGGCTCACCTCGTGACCGGCATCCGCGAGCCGCGCGCCGAGCAGGCCGCCGATCGCTCCCGCGCCGACCACGCACACCTTCATAGCGCGCGCATCCAGACCGCCATGTCGTCGGCGACCTGCTCCACGAGCTCCGGCTGGCCGGAGAGATAGTGATTGCCGCCCTTGACGTCCACGTTGCGGATGCGACCGCGCGCCGCCTCGAGCCACGCGTCACGCGTGCTTGGAAAGGTCGACGCGTCGGCCGTATAAGTGAACAGCAGCACCGGCACCGACGTCTTCGCGAGGTTCGCGGGCCCGTCGGCGCGCGACCCCGACGACCATTGCGACAGGAACGCGCGCAAGCTCGAGTAGCGCGCCATCGCGTTCGCCGCATCGTTCACCTGCTTCGCGTCGCCCCAGATCGACCCGGCCGGGCGGTCGTTCGGATCGAGGGCAAGATCGAGGCAGCGTGGCTCGGCATGCGTGCGGGCCACCACGAACGCCTGATCCTGGGGGCCCGCCGGATTCGCGCGGAGGAGCCGCAGCCGCGACCATACCCAGTGCTCGATCCGGTCGCGCCGGCGCCGCTGGCCGGCCTTGAAGCGCTCCAGGAACTCCTGCGAGTACGGCGGTCCGTTCCGCGCATCGTACATGTCGAGGGCGGGATCGGCGCTCACCGGATCGGTCTCGTCGATCACCGCCGGGTCGATCCAATCGAGAAAGAGCCGCGACCGGCCGAGGTGCGCGCCGCACAGCGCGATGCCGTCCACGCGCGGGAAGTCGGACGCGTCCAGGCCCGACGGATCGCCGTCGACCTGCCGCGTCGCGTCGAAGCCTTCCGCCTGCGCCTGGTAGTACGCCGCAAGCGATGCGCCGCCGGAGTTGCCGATCAGCGCGATGCGCTCGTAGCCGAGGCCGCGCAAAAAATTGACGCCGGCGCCGAGGTCCTGGATCACGCGCTCCATGACCAGCATGGTGTCGTTGTTGACGAAGCGCGAGTTCAGGCCCAGGCAGGTCACGCCGCGGCGCGCGAGCGGCGCGATCAGATAGTGGCCCATGAAGTTCGAGCTCGGGTGCATCACGATCGCGGCGACGCGCCTCGGACCGGCAGCCTCCATGTAGGCGCCGTAGACGCGCGGGCGGAGCATGGCGAGCCCGGACTGGCTCTCCATCGCCGCGCCGGGCTGGACGTCGATGACCGCGAGTTTGAGTTCGGACATGATTCGACGCAGTTCGGCGACGCAGTTCCGTTCTCGTCCCGTCGCGCGGAGCGGGTCAGGCCTTGACGACGCTGTGCGTCCCGGCCCGTCGTCGCTCGGCCTTCTCCTGCGTCCACGCCGTGCACTCCGCGTGCGCAGCGCGCTCCTTCTGCATGAC
>Ga0315278_10003552_pt1 | contig 13948 bp, 12 predicted proteins | sample YL17G06_0_MG_FD_203880 | JGI IMG/M metagenome (GOLD analysis project Ga0315278, IMG submission 203880) | Sediment microbial communities from Yellowstone Lake, YNP, Wyoming, USA - YL17G06_0 | ecosystem: Environmental > Aquatic > Freshwater > Lake > Sediment | place: USA: Wyoming | collected...
AGAACTGCGCGGCATGCAGCCGACGTCCTGATCGCCGCCGCATCGCATCAACCCGGTGCTATCCTTCGCGCCGCCGCAATTTCGCGGCGCGTAGCCTTCCTATCCCTTGAGCAAGAAGCACGGTTCGCGCCGCAAGGCAAAGGCGCAGTCGCCCCGCCCTGCGGCGCCACCGCCGGCACCGCCGGTACCACCGAGGTCCGACAAACGGCACCTCTGGCGCGCGCTCGGCGTCGCGGCCGTTGCGCTCGTCGCGATCGTCGCCTACGTCGTGCTCGCGGACCGCAAGGCCCCGCCTCCGGCGGCGACCGGGACTGCGACAGCGCCTGTCGCCCAGGCGCTTCCCGCTGCCACCTACGTCGGCGCCCCGGCGTGCGCGTCGTGCCACGCGAAGGAGACCGAGGCGTGGCGCGGCTCGCACCACGACCGCGCGATGGAAGCCGCGACCGAGAAGACCGTGCTCGGCAATTTCGGCGGCGCGAAGTTCAGCCTCGCCGGCGTCACCTCGACGTTCTTCAAACGCGACGGCAAGTTCTTCGTCAACACCGACGGCCCCGACGGGAAGCTCGCCGACTTCGAGATCAAGTACACCTTCGGCCTCGACCCGCTGCAGCAGTACCTGATCGAGTTCTCCGGCGGGAGGATGCAGGCGCTGGGGATCGCGTGGGACGCGCGCCCGAAGGCGGCGGGCGGTCAGCGCTGGTTCCATCTCTATGCCGATCGCAAGCTCAAGGCCGGCGATCCCCAGCACTGGACCGGCATCGACCAGAACTGGAACTACCAGTGCGCCGATTGCCACTCGACCAACCTGCGCAAGGGCTACGACGAGAAGACCCGGACGTTCCACACGACGTGGACCGACCTGAACGTCGCCTGCGAGGCGTGCCACGGGCCGGGCTCGAACCACGTTTCGTGGGCGAAGAAAGACGGCGACTGGAAGCGCTTTGACGCGGCCAAGGGCCTCGCCGTGGCGCTCGATGACCGCAAGGGCGTCTCCTGGGCGATCGATTCTGCGAGCGGCAATGCGGCGCGCTCAAAGCCGCGCGACTCGAGCCGCGAGATCGAGAGCTGTGCGCGCTGCCATGCGCGGCGCGGGCAGTTCTCGGACGCCTGGCACCCCGGCCAGCCGTTCGCCGACGCATTCCGCGCCTCGCTCATCGAGCCGGGGCTCTACTACGTCGACGGCCAGATGCGCGACGAGGTGTACAACTACGGCTCGTTCCTGCAGAGCCGGATGCACGCGAAGGGCGTGACCTGCTCGGACTGCCACGATCCGCACACGCTGAAGCTGCGCGCCCCCGGCAACGCCGTCTGCGCGCAATGCCACGCGAGCGCCAAGCACGACGCGGCAGAGCACTCGCACCACCCGCAAGGCTCGAAGGGCGCCGAGTGCGTGGCGTGCCACATGCCGGCGACGACCTACATGGTGGTCGACCCGCGACACGATCACAGCTTCCGCATTCCGCGGCCCGACCGCACCGTGGCGCTCGGCGTGCCGAACGCGTGCAACGGGTGTCATGCGAAGCGATCGCCGCAGTGGGCCGCCGATGCGGTGGCGAAGTGGTTCCCGCAGCCGAAGCGGGGTTTCCAGTCCTTCGCCGAGGCGCTGCACGCTGCCGATCGCGGCGCACCGGAAGCGCAGGGTGCGCTGATCAAGGTCGCGGAAGATCGCGACCAGTCCGGGTTCGTGCGCGCCGGGGCGGTGGAGCGGCTCGGGCGCTACCTGAGCCCCGTGACGCTCCCGACGGTGCGCAACGCGCTGAACGATCCCGATCCGCTCGTGCGCGCCGCGGCCGCGCGCGCGCTCGCGAACGCCGACGTCCCGACGCGCACCCAGCTCCTGCCGCGGATGCTCGACGATCCGGTTCGCCAGGTGCGCCTCGATGCCGTGCGCTCGCTCGCCGGCCCGTCGGAGGCCCGCCTCGCTGCCGACGACCGCGCGAAGCTCGCGCGCGCGCTCGACGAATACGTGACTGCGCAGCGCTTCAACGCGGACCGCCCGGAATCGCAACTCGTCCTGGGCGCGCTGAACGCGACGCGCGGCCAGACGAACGAGGCGATCGAGGCCTATCGTGCCGCGCTCGCCCTCGACCCCACGTTCGTCGCGGCGGCGCTCAATCTCGCCGACGCGCAGCGCGCGGTCGGACGCGAGGACGAGGCGGAGCAGACCCTGCGTGCGGCGCTGAAGCGCACGCCGCAGTCGGCGCCGGCGCATCACGCGCTCGGGCTCGCCCTCGTGCGCCAGAAGCGCACCCAGGAGGCGCTCGCGGAGCTCGCGGCCGCCGCGAAGCTCGCGCCCGACGATGCGCGCTTCGCCTACGTATACGGCATCGCGCTGTACGACACTGGCAAGCGGCCGGAAGCGCTCAAGACGCTTGGCGCTGCACTCGCTCGCCATCCCTACGACCGCGAGATCCTGTTCGCGCTTGCGACCTATGAGCGCGCTGGCGGCAACCTGGCGGGCGCGCGCGAGCACGCGCGCCTGTTGCGCGAGCTGGAGCCGGAGAACCGGGACTTCGGACGGCTCGCAGCCGAGCTCGGGGCTGCCCCTCGCTGAGGAACCTGCGCTTGCTGGAGTCCCAAATTGGGACTAGCATGCCGGATGCGCGTGATTGCCCTGTCCACGCTAAAGGCGTACTGGGAGCGCAATCCCGCGCATGCAGATGCCAGGGAGCCGACGCTGGCCTGGTATCGACATGTCCTGCACGCTGACTGGCCATCGCCGACGGCGGTGAAGCGCGAATTCGGGAACGCCAGCGTCCTGAGGGACGGGCGCGTGGTCTTCAATATCGCCGGCAACAAGTACCGGTTGGTGGTGTGGATCAACTACGCGTACCGGGTGGTGTACGTGCGGTTCATCGGCACCCACGCGCAATACGACCGAATCGACGCACAGACGATCTGAAAGGGCCGCTGCGATGGATATCAAGCCCGTAAGGACCAAGTCGGACTATCGAGCCGCGCTCGAGGAGATCGACGGGTTGATGAAGGCCCGGCCCGGTTCCCCGGAAGGCGAGCGCCTGGACCTGCTCGTCACGCTCGTCGAAGCCTATGAGCGCAAGCATTTCCCGTTGGACCTGCCGGACCCGGTCGCGGCGATCCGGTTCGCGATGGACCAGCGTGGGCTCTCGGCGAAGGATCTCGAGCCGATGATCGGCCGCTCCAATCGTGTCTACGAGATCCTCAATCGCAAGCGCCCGCTGACCATCAAGATGATCTGGCGCCTGCACAAGGGACTGAATATCCCCGCGGAATGCCTGATTCGGCCGGCGCCGGAAACTGAAGCAGCTTGACTCCAGTCGCGCCCGTCGCGCGGCACGCGCGCCTGTGACCGTAAGGGCCATCCTCTTCGACCTCGACGGCACGCTGCTGGACAGCGCGCCGGACCTCGCGGCCGCCGCGAACGCGATGCTCGCCGAGCTCGGCCGGGCGCCGCGCGATCCGACGGTGATCGCGACCTACATCGGCAAGGGCATCCCGAAGCTCGTCGAGCGAGCGCTCACCGGTTCCCTCGATGCTGCCGCGGACCCCGGACTGTTCGCGCAGGCGCTACCGATTTACGAGCGCTACTACGCGGAGGAATCGGGCCGGCGCTCCGTGCCGTTCCCCGGTGTGATCGAAGGGTTGCGCGCGCTGCACGGCGCGGGCCTGCCGCTCGCCTGCATCACGAACAAGGCGGAGCGGTTCACGATCGACTTGCTGCAGCGGACCGGGCTCGACGGGTTTTTCAAGGTCGTCGTCTGCGGCGACATGGTCGTGCGGAAGAAGCCCGACCCGGAGCCGGTGCTCACGGCCTGCGCGCGATTGGATGTGCGACCCGCCGATGCGGTGATGATCGGCGACTCGGCGAACGACGCGCAGGCGGCGCGCGCGGCGGGTTGCCCGGTGTGGTGCGTGCCCTACGGCTACAACGAGGGCCGGCCGGTCGAGACCCTCGACTGCGACGCGATCGTGCCGGATCTGGCCGAGGCCGCGCGCCGGCTCCTCGGCCGGGCATGACCCGCCCCGCCGGTGTGATCCGCTGGCTCATCCCATTGTGCGGCGCAAATCCCCGGTGCTATAGTCGGGCCGGCTTCACCTCATCGAACGGACGAGTCCTCGTCACATGAGCTGCGTGCTCTTCGGCCTCTGGGGGCAGTGGGAAAGCTGGCGCTGCTGGCGCTAGAACACCCGCGCTCGCGCGCCGCGTTACGCGCGCCCCCGGCAGTACCGAAGCGATTCACACGAGAGCCGCTCATGACCGAAACCGACTTCAAGCGCCTCGCGGCGCAAGGCTTCAACCGCGTTCCGCTCGTCCTCGAGACGTTCGCGGACCTCGACACGCCGCTCTCGATCTACCTCAAGCTCGCGAACCGGCCGTACACGTATCTCCTCGAGTCGGTGCAGGGCGGCGAGCGCTTCGGCCGCTACTCGTTCATTGGCCTGCCGGCGCAGACGCGCATCGTCGTGCGCGGGCACAAGGTGCTGGTGCTGCACGGCGAGACGGTGACCGAAGACGTGGAGAGCGCCGACCCGCTCGCGTTCATCGGCGACTACGTGAAGCGCTTCAAGGCCGCCCCGCTCGACGGACTACCGCGCTTCGCCGGCGGCCTCGTCGGGTACTTCGGCTACGACACCGTGCGCTACGTTGAGCCCAAGCTGGCGCGCAAGCCCGAGAAGCCCGACCCGATCGGCACGCCGGACAGCGTGCTCCTCCAGTCCGAGGAGATCGCGATCGTCGACAACCTCGCGGGAAAGCTCTACCTCGTCGTCTACGCCGACCCGCGCAACCCGCTCGCCTATGTGCACGGCAAGCAGCGTCTGCGCGAGCTGCTCGAGGCGTTGCGCCGGCCGGCCGAGATTCCGGCGCACGGGCCGACGGTCGCACACCAGGCGCAGTCGGGGTTCGGCGAGGCGAGCTTCTTGCAGGCGGTGGCGAAGGCGAAGCGGTACATCTTCGACGGCGACGTCATGCAGGTGCAGATCGGCCAGCGGCTCTCGCGCCGCTATGCCGGCGAGCCGCTGGCGCTCTACCGGGCGCTCCGCACGCTCAACCCGTCGCCCTACATGTTCTACTTCGACTTCCGCGACTTCAACGTCGTCGGCGCGTCGCCGGAGATCCTGGTCCGGCTCGAGGGCGACAAGGTGACGCTGCGGCCGATCGCCGGCACGCGGCGCCGCGGCGCGAACCCCGAGGAGGACCGGGCGCTCGCCGCGGAGCTGCTCGCGGACCCGAAAGAGCGCGCGGAGCACCTCATGCTGATCGACCTGGGCCGCAACGACGTCGGCCGCATTGCCCAGACCGGCTCGGTGCGCGTCACCGAAACCATGGTGATCGAGCGCTACTCGCACGTGATGCACATCGTGTCGAACGTCGAGGGAAAGCTCAAGCCGGGCCTCGATGCGCTCGCCGTGCTGCGCGCGACGTTCCCGGCGGGGACGGTGACCGGCACGCCGAAGGTGCGCGCGATGGAAATCATCGAAGAGCTGGAGCCGGTGAAGCGCGGCGTCTACGCCGGCGCGGTGGGCTACATCGGCTATCACGGCGACATGGATCTCGCGATCGCGATCCGCACCGGCGTGGTGAAGGACGAGCTGCTGCACGTGCAGGCGGCGGCGGGGATCGTGGCCGACTCGGTGGCAGAGAGCGAATGGAACGAGACCCACATCAAGGCGCGGGCGCTGCTGCGCGCGGCCGAGATGGCGACCGCCGGCCTCGACTCGAAGGTGGAATGATGGCGACGCCCGGCGCCCGGCCCTCAGCGCTTGATGCGGAGCGCGCCCTCCCAGCCACAGCCCATCGCGCGGCACCGATAGCGCCGGCGCGGGGAGATGAGGCTCACCAGCCGGTCGAACGGCTTGCGGCGCATGCGCACGAGCGCGCCCCCGCAACGCGGGCAGCGCCACGCGGAATCCGGTGGGCGCGAGTACAGGTTCGGTGGGTCGACCACGCCGCTTGTCGTCGCCGGCAGTGGCGCCGGCAGGGGCTGGTGCCTAGAGCATAGTGTGGGTCGGGGCAGACATGGTCTTAATGATCGACAACTACGACTCGTTTACCTACAACCTCGTTCAATACTTGGGCGAGCTGGGGGTGGAGGTAACGGTGGTCCGAAACGACGAAGTCTCCGTCGACGAGGTCGCGCGCCTGCGGCCGGAAAAAATTGTCATTTCGCCCGGGCCGTGCTCGCCGAACGAGGCGGGTATTTCGCTCGCGACGATCGAGCGCCTGGGCGGCAAGATCCCGCTCCTCGGCGTGTGCCTCGGCCACCAGGCGATCGGTCAGGCGTTCGGCGGGAAGGTGGTGCACGCGAGAACGCTGATGCACGGCAAGACCTCCCCGATCCAACACGTCGGCGCGGGCGTGTTCCGGGGCCTGCCGAGCCCGTTCGTCGCGACGCGCTACCACTCGCTCGCGGTCGAGCGCGACTCGTTGCCCGATTGCCTCGAGGTGACCGCCTGGACCGAGGACGGGGAGATCATGGGCCTGCGCCACAAGACCCTCGCGGTGCAGGGCGTGCAGTTCCACCCCGAGTCGATCCTGACCGAGCACGGTCACGCGCTGCTGAAAAACTTTCTGGACTAGGAGGACGACCCCATGGCCATGACCCCGCAGGAAGCGCTCCAGCGCACCATCGAGCACCGCGAGATCTTCCACGACGAGATGCTCGATCTGATGCGCCAGATCATGAGCGGGCAGATGTCGCCGGTGATGATCGCGGCGATCACCATCGGCCTGCGCGTCAAGAAGGAGACGATCGGCGAGATCACTGCCGCCGCGCAGGTCATGCGCGAGCTCGCCGCGAAGGTCCACACCAAGGATCCCGACAACCTCGTCGACGTGGTCGGCACCGGCGGCGACGCGCAGCACACGTTCAACATCTCCACCGCGGCGACGTTCGTCTGTGCCGCGGCCGGCGCCCGCGTGGCGAAGCACGGCAACCGTGCGGTGTCGTCCAAGTCGGGCAGCGCCGACGTCATGGAAGCGCTCGGCGTGAAGATCGATCTCACCCCCGAGCAGGTCGGGCGCTGCATCGATGAGATCGGCGTCGGCTTCATGTTCGCGCCCAACCATCACGCGGCGATGAAGCACGCCGCCCCGGTGCGCCGCGAGCTTGGCGTGCGCACCATCTTCAACATTCTCGGGCCGCTCACCAACCCCGCGATGGCGCCGACGCAGCTGATGGGCGTCTTCCATCCCGACCTCGTCGGCATCCAGATCCGCGTGCTGCAGCGGCTCAACGCGCGCCACGCCATGACGGTCCACGGCGTGGAGGGCCTCGACGAGATCTCGATCAGCGGCCAGACGCTGATCGGCGAGCTGAAGGACGGCCGGATCACCGAGAGCGTGTTCCATCCCGAGCGCGTCGGGCTGCCGGTGCACGACCCGCGCGCGCTGCGCGTCGGCACCGTCGAGGAGTCGCGCACGCTCGTGGTCGCCGCGCTCGAGAACAAGCCGGGCGCGGCGCGCGACATCGTGGCGCTGAATGCCGGCGCGGCGATCTACGTCGCGGACAAGGCGCCGACCATGGAGGACGGCGTCGAGATCGCCTTTGCGACGATCAAGAGCGGCGCGGCGCGGGCGAAGCTCGACGAATTCGCCCGGTTCACGCAGCAGTTCGCGAAGTAGGCGCGCGCCGGTCCGTGCCGACGCAGCGCAGCTACGACGAGCTCGCGCGCCAGGCGGGCGCGAGCATGGCGGCCGGAAGGCTCGACGAGGCCGAGCAGGCGTTCGCCCGGATCGTCGCGGCCAACCCGCGCGAGCATCGCGCTCACCACGCGCTCGCGGTGATCGCGGTACGGTCCGGACAGCTCGAGCTCGCGGTCGAGCGCGCGCGCAGCGCGCAGGCGCTCGACCGCCGCAATCACGAATACCTCAACACGCTCGGGATCGCCTGCGGCGGCTGCGGCCGGCTGGAGGACGCGATCGACGCGTTCCGGCGCGCGCTGCGCGAACGGCCGGCTTACCCGGACGCGTGTTTCAACCTGGGCATCGCGCTGCGGCGGGTCGGCCGGTTCGACGAGGCGGTGGGCGCCCTCCGCCGCGCGGTTGCGCTCGCCCCGGAGAGCCTCGAGGCGCGCATTGACCTGGGGAAGGCCCTCGTCGAGTGCGGCGATCCCGAGGCGGCGCGAGCGTGCCTCGAGGAGACCATCGCGCGCAATCCTGCCAGTGCGGTCGCCCAGGACACCCTCGGCATCGCGCTGCAGGCCGGTGGCCGACTCGACGATGCGATCGGCGCGTTCCGCGCGGCCGTCGCGATCGAGCCGCGTGACGCGGATGCGCGCAACAATCTCGGAATGGCATTGCGGCTCAAGGGGCGCGACGCAGACGCCGCGGCGTCGTTCCGCGAGGCGCTCGCGCTCGAGCCCGACAACGTCCTGGTTGCCAACAATCTCGGACTCGCGATGCTGGCACTCGGACGGCTGGACGAGGCGCGCGAGTGCCTTCGGGCCGCGGTCACGGCGCAGCCTGGGTTCGCCGAGGCACACGCCAACCTCGGGCTCGTGCTGAAGCAGCAAGGCCGGCTCGACGACGCGGAAGCTGCGTTTTCGCGTGCGCTCGCCCTGCAGCCGCGCTCCGCCGACTTCCTGACCCATCTCGGCTCGGTGCTGGAGGCGCGGGGCCGGCCGGCCGAGGCGCTCGCACTGTTCGAGCAGGCGCGTACCGAGGATCCGGCGCACGAGGGGGCGCTGGCAGGCGGCGGTCTCGTTTTGTTGTCCGAGGGGCGGGTCCAGGAAGCGCTCGACCGCCTCGAGCAGAGCGCACGGCTGCGACCCGACTCCGCCGCGGCGGCGAACAATCTCGCCGTTGCGTATCGGGTGCAGGGCGACATGCCGCGCGCCGTGGAGTGGTGTCGGGCCGCACTGGCGATCGACGCGGATTTCGCACCCGCGCACAGCAACCTGCTCGCCTGCCTCAACTACCTGCCGAACACGGCGATCGCGGAGATCCTCGCCGAGCATCGACGCTTCGGCGCGCGGCTGGAGGCGCCGCTGCGCCCTCATTGGCGTGCCCACGACAACTCGCGGGACCCCGGCCGGCGGCTGCGGATCGGCTACGTGTCGGGAGACTTCCGCGAGCACGCGATGGCGTTCTCGATCGCGCCGGTGCTCGCGCGCCACGACCCGGAATCGTTCGCGGTGATCTGCTACGCCAACAATGCGCGCGAGGATCACGTCACCGCACGCCTGCGGCACAGTGCGCGCGAATGGCACCGGGTCGTCGGCATGAGCGACGATGACATGGCGGTGCTGGTCCGCAGCCACGCCATCGACATTCTGGTCGACTTCTCCGGCCATACGGCGTTGAACCGGCTGCATGTGTTCGCGCGCAAGCCGGCGCCGATCCAGGTCGCCTGGCTGGGCTATGTCACGTCGACCGGGCTGGAGGCGATGGACTACAGGCTGACCGACGCCCGGGCCGACCCGCCCGGCGCGGACGAGTCGGGCTACACCGAGACCCTGCTGCGCCTGCCGTGGGTGACCGTGTTCGAGCCGGCCGCCGACAGCCCGCCGGTCGAGGCGCTTCCGGCGCTCGCCGGCGACCGGGTTACGTTCGGTTGCCTCAACCACCTCTCCAAGGCGACGCCCGAGGTTTTCGCGCTGTGGGCCCGGATCCTGCTGGAAGTGCCCGAGTCCCGGCTCCTTTTCGGCAATGCGGGCGACCCGGGTGTGCAGCAGCGCCTCGTCGCGGCGTTCGCTGCGCACGGCGTTGCGGGCGCGCGGCTGGCGTTCCGACCGAAGCTGCCGCTCCTCGATTTTCTCGCGCTCCATCACGAGATCGACCTGGCGCTCGACACGTTTCCGTACAACGGCGGTGCGACGAGCTGTCACTCGCTGTGGATGGGCGTGCCGTTCGTGACGCTCGCGGGCGACCGTTACATGGCGCGGATGGGTTCAAGCCTTCTCGAACAGGCCGGCCTCGGAGAGTTCGCGGTGCGCACGCCCGACGAATACGTCGAGCGGGCCGTCGGTGTCGCGCGCGATCGGGGCCGCCTCGGTGCGCTGCGCGCGTCGCTGCGGGCCCGGGTCGCCGCGTCGCCGCTCCTCGATGCGCAGGGGTTCGTGACCGGCCTCGAGGCGGCGTACCGGACGATGTGGCGCGCGTGGTGCGAGGATCCGGACTTCGGCTTCGCGCAGCGGGCCCGGCTCGATCGATGAAAACCGCAGGCCGCACGGCGTGAGCGACATCCTCGACCGGATTCTCGCGGTCAAGGCGCGGGAGATCGATGCGGCGCGCGACGCGCGCTCGCTGGAGACGGTGCGCGCCGAAGCCGAGCGCGCGGATCCGCCGCGCGGATTCGCCGCCGCGCTGCGCGCCCGGATCGCGGCCGGCGGCGCGGCGGTCATCGCCGAGGTCAAGAAGGCGAGCCCGAGCAAGGGTGTGCTGCGCGACGATTTCGATCCGGCGGCGATCGCGCGCGCCTACGCCGCGAACGGGGCCGCGTGCCTGTCGGTGCTCACCGACAGGCAGTTCTTCCAGGGCGCGCCCGGGCACTTGGTCGCGGCGCGTGCGGCCTGCGCGCTACCCGTCCTGCGAAAAGACTTCATCGTCGATCCGTACCAGGTATACGAGGCGCGGGCGATGGGGGCGGACTGCATCCTGCTCATCGTCGCGGCGCTCGCGCTCCCGCGGCTGAAGGCGCTTGAAGTGCTCGCCCGTTCACTTGGCATGGACGTCCTGGTCGAGGTGCACGACCGCGCCGAGCTGGACCGCGCGCTCGCGCTGCAGACGCCGCTGCTTGGCATCAACAACCGCGACCTGCGCACCTTCGAGACGCGGCTCGACACCACGCTCGAGCTGCTGCCGGCGATCCCGCCCGATCGCCTGGTCATCGCCGAGAGCGGCATTCTCGCGTCCGCCGACGTCGCGCGCCTGCGCGCGGCGGGGGTCAACGCCTTCCTCGTCGGCGAGGCGTTCATGCGCGCGCCCGATCCGGGAGCGGCGCTCGCGGCCCTGTTTGGCGATTCGTAACGCCTCACCCACTGCCTCAAACTGGGCTATCGCCTCAAAAATCACTATAATCGTCTCATTATCACATCAGAACTGAGGCGATAGCCGGTGGCGAGATCGGACCTGGGGGAAGCCCTCGTCGCCTGTGTCCAGCGCATTGCCGGCGCGAGGAAACCTGCGTCGACTGCGGCGCTGACGACGGCGGTCGGCGCGCCGCGCGCGACCGTGCAGCGCCATTTGGCCAGGCTCGTCCGGGCCGGCAGGCTGACGCGAATCGGGGTGGGCCCGGCAACTCGCTACGAGCTCGCGCGCCGCGCGATCGGCCGGACCGAACCCGCGCAGCCACTACAGCCGCGCTACGCCGCCCCCGATTGGAGCCCGGCTGCGAAAGCGCTTCGCGCCGAGCTACAGCAGCCCCTCGGCGCCCGCAAACCGGTGTCCTACGAGCGGCGGTTCGCCGATGCCTACGTGCCCAACGAGTCGGCTCTTCTGCCGGCGGCGCTCGCCACGGCCCTCCACGCCGAGGGGCGCATGCCGGGACAACAGCCCGCCGGCACGTACGCACGAAAAGTGCTCGAGCCTCTGCTCATTGACCTCGCGTGGTCGTCGTCGAAGCTCGAGGGCAACCGCTATTCCCTGCTCGACACCCAGGAGCTGTTCCGCCTCGGCCGCGACGACGCGAACGCCGCCGATGCCGACGCGGTGATGCTCTTGAACCACAAGGAGGCGATCGAGTTCCTCGTCGATGCGGTGCCGGCCTACGGTCTCACGGTGCCCGTGGTGTCCAACCTTCACGGCATCCTGCTGCAGGGGTTGCTTGCCGACACGGAGGCGCTTGGGACGGTCCGGTCCAAGGTCGTCAACATCACGGGAACGACTTACAGCCCGTCCCAGGTGCCCGCGCTGCTCGGAGAGATGCTCGCGCAGATCGTCGCGCAGGCTGCGCGGACGAAGAATCCGGCGGAAGCGGCCTTCTTCCTGTGGGTGAACCTCGCGTACCTGCAGCCGTTCGAGGACGGCAACAAGCGCACGAGCCGGCTCGCGGCGAACATCCCGCTGATGCTCTACAACTGCGCGCCGCTCGCGTTCCTGGATGTCGACCCGGACGACTACGCCACCGCGATGATCGGGATCTACGAGCGACAGGACGCGACGGTCGCCGCCGAGCTGTTCGCGTGGACTTACCGCCGCTCCATCGACCGGTACGGGGCCGTGTTGCGGTCCGTGAGCGCCCCGGATCCTTTCCGTCTCCGTTACCGCCGACTGTTGACCGAGGCCCTGCAGGCGGTGGTGCTGGGCGAGCGAGTGCTCGCACAGGTGGTGCGCGAGCTGGACGTCGACGCGCCGGACCGCGCGCGTTTCCTGGCCATGGCGAGAGCCGAACTCGAGCACCTGGACGTTCACAACTGCGGGCGCTTCCGGCTCGGATTCGCGCCGGTCCAGCGGTGGGTCGCGCGGGGACGGCCGGCCTGATCGGGGCGGGCTTCTTGAACAGCGAATTGAGGACGACCACTTCGGTTCGTCTCAATCCTTATGGGTTTGGGTTAGCCGTGGACATGCGTCACGACCCCCGGTTTGGCCCTGGGCAATGCTTCGAGCACTGCGGGCATCAACGGCCGAAGCACTGAAATATCGTTACTTGGGGCGTCAACGACGATGACGGCGATCGTGACGCCGGAGAAGCTCTGCTGATACTCCAGGTTCCGATCGACCGTCAGGAGAGCGTCAAATCGCGTTGCCGCGAGCTGGAGCAACGCGCCATTCTTGACCCCGGCCCACCCTGCCACAGCAACGGTTTTGACTTCGTGGCCAGGGAGTTCGGTGCGTAGGGCTCGAGGAACGCACTCGTCAAGAAGTACGCGCATCCGCGAGTAAGTGCGCCTTGGCCTGCTCGAGGGCGGCTACCGCGACCTCCCGGCTCACGGTGGGGAAGTCATCCAGGAACTCCTCGAGGGAGTGCCCGCCCTCGAGGTAGTCGATCAGTGCTTGGACGGGCACCCTGGTGCCGACGAACACGGGGGTGCCGCCCAGGATGTCGGGATCCGAGTGAACCACGGACGACTGCGTCATGCGGCGGCCTCTCGACTTGTCTGATGCATGTTACTCCGAGTGCTCGACGCTCCGGTGAAGCTTGCCGTCCGCGCGACCGGTGATGCGGCGGCTGGCGTCGGCCCCGGGCCGGTGCGCTCGCGCAACGCCCGGGCCCCGGCCGGGTATTGCGCCAAAATTGCCGCGGTCATCTCAATCGAGGCGATTCAGATATCGGTATTGCCGTCGCGCGATCGGCGTTGCTTCATGACCGATCCGGTTTCTCACGCGTTGCCGAAGCCCGATTCGTGCACCACGCGAATCCGCGGCGCGCAGCGAACGGGATGGAATTGCCTGGCGCTAGGCTGCCTGCTGAAGCGAAGCCGTGTAGTGCTCCACAAGTCGGGGCACGTAGAGGTCTTCGTCGACCAGCGGCCAATGAATTCCCAGCCCGAAAGGAGTGAGCGCCATGGTACTGCGCTCGCGTTCGGAGGCATTCGAAAGGCGTTCGGTCATTGGCAGGGGAATGTCCAGCATGGCCCCGCTCACCAACTCGATGACGAGGCGCACGCGCTGCGCGTCATAGCGCACCGCTTTCGCGCGCGCCTCGGGCGGCAGGGCCGATGCCCTGATTTCGCCAATCGCGGACATAAGCGAACGCTTGCGCGGCCACGGCAAGCGCGAGCCACGCGACCGAAGCCAGCCGCATCACCCTTTCCAGGGGTCGACGATCTCCACACCGAACGGCTTGAAGTCCTCGACGTTGCGGGTTGCAAGCTTCAGGCCTTGCAGCAGCGAGGTCACGGCAATCAGGCCATCCGCCATTGAGGTGGCAATCCCTTTGCGGGAAAGCTCCCCTGAAAGCTGCCCCCAGCGCCGCGCGATGACGGCGTCCACGGGGATTACACGGGCACCGTACTGCGAAATCAGTTCGCCGATCCAGCGATCAAACCGCTCGCGCCTCGCGCCGGGCGGCTGCCGCGCCGCTCCTCT
>Ga0315278_10003553_pt1 | contig 13946 bp, 16 predicted proteins | sample YL17G06_0_MG_FD_203880 | JGI IMG/M metagenome (GOLD analysis project Ga0315278, IMG submission 203880) | Sediment microbial communities from Yellowstone Lake, YNP, Wyoming, USA - YL17G06_0 | ecosystem: Environmental > Aquatic > Freshwater > Lake > Sediment | place: USA: Wyoming | collected...
AGATCCCGAAGATCGCGCCCGAGGCTCCCACCGCCACGGGGGGGATGATCACCTGGCCGTTCTGGGTCTCGAAGGTGACGAGCGCGTAGGACGCCGCGCCCGCGAACAAACCGGTGAGCAGGTAGAGCAGCGCGAAACGGAGCCTGCCGAACTCGTCCTCCATCACACGCCCGAAGATCCACAGGGCGTAGCCGTTGAACGCGAGGTGGATCAGCCCGCCATGCAGGAACATGGACGTGAAGAGGCGCCAGTACTGGCCCTCGACGATCCCCACGGTTCCCGTGGGGGTGGGCCAAGCGGCCACGGAACCGCCGAGCTTGACGAGATCGTTGGTGCTGGGGCCGCCGAACAGCGAGCCGGGACCTCCCACGACGACCTCCACGACGTACATGGCCACGATGGCCCCCAGGAGGATCACGGTGACCGAAGTGGCCTTCGCCTCGGCGACGGCCATGCGGCGGCCGGGCCCCTTGCGGAACTCCCGCCGAGCCTCGCTCACGCAGGTGGGACAGTGGTAGCCCACGGGCGCAGGAACCATGCAGTCGGTGCAGATCGGGCGTTCGCAACGCGTGCAATGGATCCCGGTAGCGACCGTCGGGTGGCGGTAGCAGTACTCCGTGGTTGGCGGCGGCGGCATCGTGGACTGAGGATCCATGTGCACCATGCTACGGGGAGCTCACGGGTTACGCGGGACCGTGAGACTCGTGTTCGTGTGGGTCAACGTGCACCGACGCGTCGGCCAGACGCGGAACGTGGCCCAGCAAGGCCTCGCGAACCCGCTCGGCAACCTCGTGCCCATCGTGCACCGAGAGCGCCGGGTCCACGTCGATGCTCAGCTCGGTGAGCAGCTGGTGCCCGGTCCAGCGCGCGCGTGTGTCGCCCACGTGCTCCACCCCGGGGACCGAGGCTGCCACCTCCTGGATCAGGGTGATCGTCTGCTCGTCGGTCCCGTCCAAGACACGGTGGATCACCGCCCTGGCGGCCTGGATCAGCGTCCAGAAGATCACGATGGTGATCGCCAGGCCGATCAACGGATCGGCGCGCGGGAACCCGGCGAGCACCGCGAGCGCCGAGCCGACCACCGCCAGGGAGGTGAGCCCGTCGGTGCGGGCGTGGAGGCCGTCTGCCACCATCGCCGCCGAACCGATCGAGCGGCCCACGCGGATGCGGTAGGCCGCCACGGCCTCGTTGCCGACGGCCCCGATGACGCCGGCGGCGAGGAGCCAGCCCACGTGGTCGACCGGCTGCGGGTGGATCAGGCGCCCGATGGCTTCGATGGCCGCCACGACGGCTGAAACCAGGATCACCGCCACGATCACGACCCCGGCGAGGTCCTCGGCGCGGTGATAGCCGTAGGAGTAGCGCTTCGTAGGGGGGCGGCGCGCCAGCCGGAACGCGATCAGCAGCGGGATCGCGGTGAGCGCGTCGGTGAAGTTGTGGATCGTATCGGCCAGGAGGGCCACCGAGCCCGTGGCCCCAACGATGAGGAGTTGCAGCAACGCTGTGGCGAGGAGCCCGCCCAGCGAGATCCACGTTGCGCGGACCCCTTGGCGGGTCGCCATCGTTGCCGGATCCGAAGGCCCGAAGTGTTCGTGGCCGTGCGCGTCGGCCTCGGCTGGGCCGTGTGGGTGGTGATGGTCCTCGGTGGATTCGGGCATCGGGGGCCGATGATAGTCCCGAGGTGCCCGGCGCCCGGGGAGTTCAGTCCCCCGTGTTCGGGATGGCCGCGAGCGCCTGGAGGACTTCGTCGGGATCGAACAGGGGCGCCCATCGGTCGACGATCCGTCCGTCCGTGCCGATCAGGAACAACCATGGTTCCGTGAGATCTCCACGCCGGTAGAGCCAGTCGGCCGCCGCCTGGTTCACCACGCTCTTCTGGTAGTCCTTCCAGATCTCGACGTGGATGAACGCGGCTTCATCCCCGTGGGCGTCGGCGAGCTCCTGCAGCGCGTCGGCGGTGGGGCCGCAGAACTGGCTCGTGCAGTACACGGGGGTCGCGAACAGGGCGAGGATCGGCTTCCCGGCCCGCAACGCCTTCGCGATCGTCGTGGCGTGCAGTTCGGGGTCGGGGATCGGGGCGCCGTCGAGCGCGCGCGAGTCGATCGCCGACTTGGGCACGCCCTTCGAGTCGGCCGTCAGGTTCTGAGTCTGCAGGGCTTCGTCGCCGGGGGCGGGCAGCGCCGGCTTCGCAGCAACCTGGAACGGGGTCGTGAGCTCCTGCGGTCCCACACCCACGATGTCGGCCGACACCGCGGCCTGCCATATGCCCGCCGCGTCGAAGGTGATGTCCTCGGCCTGATAGACGCCGCGCGCGGTGGCCGGGTCGGTGAGCGCCGGTCCCGTCCCGTCCGAGCTGGTCCCGGGCGTGCCCAGGTACGTGGCGGTGGCGGTGGGGCCGGGTATGGGGGACGCGGAGCCGTCGGTCCCCAGGTAGGAGAACGAGAGCTGGACCTCGCCGTAGCTCACCAGCTGGACGCCGCCGTCCGACGTGGACGAGAGCACCCCCACCTGAACGCGCTGCGGCGCCCCCACGTACAGGTCGCTTGTGGCCACCTCGGCGGCGAACGAGGAGCTCGCACCGGCGCTCGACGCGCTCGACGTGCTCGACGTGCCAGATGCGCTCGAGGCGGCGGTGTCCGACCCGCCCGAGCAGGCGGCCGCCAGGAGCACGAGTGCGAGCGCGGGCATCAGGGTTCGACGAGCGGTCATGGGTTCATCTTCTCGTACCGGCGCTGCGAACGTCCGGGTCTCGCATCATGCGTGGGTTTCGAAGCGGATCAGCCATCGCTTGCGCTCGTCGTGGCGCCCGTAGCCGCCCATGCTGCCGCCCGCATGCACCACCCGGTGACAGGGGACGAACAACTCGATCGGGCAGATGCGCAAGGCGTTGCCCGCGGCGCGCCCACCGCGCGGGCTCCCCGCCATCCCTGCCAGGTCCCCGTAGGTCCACAGCTCTCCGAAGGGGATCGTGGCGGTCACCTCGAGCACCCGACGGGCGAACCCCGTCGGCCCCCACCTCAGGTCGACCGGCGTGGCGAAGACCTGCCTGCAACCGGCGAAGTAGTCGCGCACCTCCCGGCGGACGCTCGCGAGGTCCGCCCCGGACCGCCGGACGGGGACGCCATGGCGCTCCCCAAGGCGGTCCCCGAACGCGGCGCGATCGCTCTCGTCGTCGGCGAAGTCGGTGGCCACCACGCCATCGGACGAACACGCGACCTGGAACGGCCCCAGCGGCGTGGGGATCCGAACCAGCCGGAGCGGGTCGGTCATATCGGCGGCCACGGGTAAGGCCGGCCCAGGCCCGGCTGCGGGAGGACACCCGCGCCGATCAGCACCTCGATCCGGTGTCGCAAGGCCTCGACCTCCTCCGGCAGGAGCAGCGACTCGAGTTCCGCGCGCACCGGGTCCATCGGGTCGTAGAGGGATGCGGCGAAGGCAGCGAGGTCGTGCGCGCGACCTTCGTCGAGGGGCTCGCCCGCGTGGTCCCAGATCACGGTTCGCAGCTTGTCGTCCTCGTTGAAGCACACGCCATGGTCGATGAGGAAGATCGACCCGTCCTCACCGAGGAGGCAATGCCCGCCCTTGCGGTCGGCGTTGTTGATCACCGCGTCGAACAGGGCGACGTCGCGGAACGTGTCGGTGTGGCTCTCCTGCAACGTGAAGTAGTGCTGCCCCGGATCGAAGGGCACGAACAGCTGTGCCGAACCGATCCCTTCGGGTCCGTCGCGAAGGATCGTGGGAGGCACGTTGGGCCAGCCGAGCGTCCGCGCCACCACGTAGGCGGCTACCTCGCGCTGGGCGAGCGTCCCCTCGGGGAAGTCCCACAGGGGGATCTCCCCTCGGCGCGGCTTATAGATGGTGAGGACCTCCGCCTCCGACGTCTCCGCCTTGGCGAGGAAGGTGTAGTTGGAGGAGTTGGGCATCAGCCCCAGGATCGTCAACGCGCCCCGGGCGAGCGCTGACGGGACCGCCGGGTCGCTCAGTCCCGCTTGGAGTGCCCGTTCATCGCGGGACACGCGTGCCCTTCCGGATCCATCGGATTCCCGCAGTACTGACAGGCCGGACGGCCACGCTCGGCCGCCTCCGAGCCGTGGCGGGACAGCGCGAGCATCTGCTCGGTGCTGGCCCAGATCCGGATCGTCTCGGGCTCGCCGACCAGGAGCGAACGCGGGTCGTCATCCTCCACCTCCGGCTGGAACTCCTCGACCTCGATGAGGAAGAGCCGGCGGTCCTGATCGAACCCGATCGACAAGCGGCCCGCCCGCCACCGGGGGTCGATGGGCGCCTCGAGCTCCAGCTCCTCGCCGCTGGGACCGAGCCCGGTCTCCACATCGAGATCGGCGAGCAGGTCCAGGACCGAGGCGGCCAGCAGCTGCACCTGCTGCTTCTCCACGATCACGCTGACCAGCTGTTCGCCGTGCCGCGCCTGGAGATAGAAGGTGCGCGCGCCAGGTTCTCCGATGGCGTCCGCGGTGATCCGATCGACGGGTCCGAGCTCCATGGCCGACTATCCTCGCAGGTTCTTTCCCGAGCGCTGCCGGGGTGCGGGTTCCTCCCACGGCGGCGTGGCGCCGTCGGGCCCGAACCGGTCGAGTCCTCCGCTCTCGTTCATCAGCAGCACGTGGGGGCGCGCGCCGGACCGCAGCTGCACCACCGAGACCGAGGCGGTGTCGATCACGATGCGTTGGAACGCGTCGAGGGGCGCGCCGAGATAGCTGCCCAGGAGCAGCCGCGCGATGTCGCCGTGCGTCGCGATCGCCACTCGCCCCCTGGGGTGTCGGCGCGCGATCGCGTCGACGTCGGTGCCGACCCGATCCCATGCCTCTGAGAAGCTCTCCCCACCGCCGGGGAAACGGAAGGTCGAAGGCGACCGCTGCACCTCCGCCCAGGCCTTGGTCCGCCGGAGGCGGCCGAGCGGCTTGCCGGTCCACGATCCCGCGTCCATCTCGATGAGGCCCGGCCGCTCGGTGACCCGGAGGCGCTGCGCGGCCGCGAGCGGTTCCACCGTCTGGCGGCAACGCTCCAGGGGGCTCGAGTAGATCGCCGTGAGCCGGATCGCGGCGAACCGCTCCGCCAGGGCTCGGGCCTGCGCCTGACCCCGGTGATCGAGCGCGATGCCTTCGGTGCGTCCGTACAGCGTGGTTCCCGTGAGGCCGGTGAGGCCGTGACGGATCACGAAGAGCGTGGTCATCGCAGGAGCATACGCGGGGCGGGGCGGGGGTCAGATCGCCCGAGCGGCGGGAAGCCGGACCACGAACGTGGACCCGCCGCCGAGCTCGCTGGTGACGTCCACGGACCCGCCGTGGTTCTCCGCCACGTGCTTCACGATCGCGAGGCCGAGGCCGGTCCCCCCGGTTTCGCGCGAGCGAGCGCGATCGACGCGGTAGAAGCGCTCGAACACGCGGTTCAGGTCCTTGGTGGGGATACCGAGCCCCGTGTCGCTCACCCGGATCGACACCGCCGTGTCGTCGCCGGTGACCCGGACATCAACGCGGCCCCCCGGGCGCGTGTACCGCACGGCGTTATCTACGAGGTTGCGGACCAGCAACGCGAGGTCCCGCGCCGACCCGCGAACCGCGGGCACGCCATCGGCCTGATAGTCCAAGATGAGCCCGGCCTCCCGAGCCGGTTCCCGCAAGCGGTCGACCTCTTCGTTCGCCACCTCGTCCAGTCGAACCCGCTCGTCCAGGTCGCTGCCCGCTTCCAAGCGTGAGAGGTCAAGGAGATCGGTAACGATCCGCTGCAACCGCATCGACTCGCGTTCCAGCTGCTCGGCGAAGCGTCGAACCGCGGGCGGATCGTCCGCCGCGGCGTCGCGGATCGTCTCGGCGGCCGCTCGGATCGAAGCCACCGGGGTCTTGAGCTCGTGACTCGCGTTGGTGACGAAATCGCGGCGAACCGCGTCGAGTCGGCGGGCCTCCGTCACGTCTCGCACCACCACCAGCACGGATCCATCGTCGCCGACGGGCAGTGTGGTGATCCGCAACCAGCGGGTCGGGGACCCGGTCTCGACCTCGACGTAGGCCGTCGCCCCGGTATAGCCGGCACGCTTGGCCGCGCGCTGGAGCTCGACGGGTCGCAGCGCCTCGATCGTGTCCGGGACGCTCCCGAGGTGGCGTCCCAGCGCCTCGTTGGCGAAGGCTCGGCGCCCCTGGCCCTCGAGGAGGAGCACGCCCTCCTCCATGGATCCGAGGATCAGATCCTGCGTTCGCCGGTCCTCATCGGAGTCCCGCTGCTGTGCGGCCAGCGCGTCCAAGGCGGACGCGGCGCTCCGCTCTGCGGTTCGCTGCCGCCCGCGAGCTCGGCTCAACCCGATGGCGAGGCCCACCACGGCGGCCACGGCGGCCGATCCCAGCGCGATCGCAGGTCCCATGGTGGGGAGTGTAGGGATGACCGGCTGGGCCGGCGCCTTGTTCATCTTCCGTTCACGTGCACGACAGGGTGGGGACACCCCCGCTGCCTACCGTTCCCCTTGACCGAACCCGAACCGGAGGGAAGCAGACGATGAAGACCCGTAAACGTGTAGCCGTGGCCGCAGGGATCGTCGCCCTGGCGCTCGTCGCCGGCGCGTGCAGCAGCAGCAGTGACAGCGCGGACGGAAGTGCCAGCTCTTCAGCCGATCTCACCGGAACCATCGCCGTGTCGGGTTCCTCGACCGTCGAGCCCATCTCGTCGCTGGTCGCGGAGACCTTCTCCGCAGATAACCCGAACGTGAACATCAGCGTGGACGGCCCGGGGACGGGCGACGGATTCGTCCTGTTCTGTGAGGGCAAGACCGACGTGAGCGATGCCTCCCGCCCGATCGCGGACGACGAGATAGCGAATTGCAAGAAGGCTGGGATCAACTACGTCGAGCTCAAGATCGGCCTCGACGGAATCACCGTGATGACGAACCCGGCCAACACCGCCGTCACCTGCCTCAACTTCGGCGACCTGTACTCCTTGTTCGGTCCGGAGTCCAACGGCATCGACACCTGGGACGGGGCCGACAGCCTCGCCACCAAGGTCGGCGGCAACGGAGGGTTCCCGGCCGCGCCGCTCAACATCACGGCCCCCGGGGCGGAATCGGGCACCTACGACGCGTTCATCGAGCTATCCGGGTTCGAGGACATCGCGCTCGGGCAGGGTGTATCTGAGGCCAAGTCCGTCACGCTTCGAACGGACTATCAGTCGAGCGCGAACGACAACATCATCATCCAGGGGATGGAGGGCTCCGACTCATCGCTCGGGTTCGTCGGGTTCGCCTTCGCGGACCAGAATGCGGACCAGATCAAGGAGATCGAAGTCGATGGGGGAAGCGGCTGCGTCGCCCCGAGCAAGGAGACGATCGCCGACGCCTCCTACCCGCTGTCTCGGTCGCTCTACATCTACGTGAACACCGACAAGGTGGCGACGAACCCAGCGCTAGCCGCCTTCGTGTCCTACTACGTGTCGGACGCGGGGATCACCGCGGTCACGGACTCCGACTACGTCGCGATCCCGCCCGACCAACTGGCGACCACCCAGGCCGCTTGGGCCACCGCTTCGGGTTCGGCCGCCAGCTAGGCCGGGATGGCGGTTACCCAAGCGGATCTGCAAGGCGACGCGAAGCGCCGCCGCAAGGAAGGGCTCGTTCGCGGGCTCTTCTTCGCGGCGGCGCTCGTGTCGGTGTTGATCAGCGCCCTGATCGTTGTCTCGCTCGTGGGCAAGGCCATCGTGTTCCTGACGAAGATCGCTCCGAACTGGAGCGTCTTATGGACGGGGGGATGGTTCCCCCGGCAGGGTCAGTTCAGCATCCCCACGATCTTCGTCGGCAGCTTCATCATCGGCGGCATCGCCATGCTCGTGGCCGTTCCGCTCGGGCTCGGTTCGGCGATCTATCTGTCGGAGTACGCTGGTCCGCGCTCGCGGCGCCGGCTCAAGCCGATCGTGGAGATCCTCGCGGGGGTGCCCAGCATCGTGATCGCCTACTTCGCCATCACGATCATCAGCCCCGACTTCATCAAGAAGATCGTGGGCACCGCGAACTACAACATCTTCAACCTCGCGGCTGCGGGCATCGGCGTGGGGATCCTCACGATCCCTCTGGTGGCGACGATCGCCGAGGACGCACTCCATGCTGTCCCCGCGGCGCTGCGGGAAGCGTCGTACGGTCTCGGCGCCCGCCGGAAGACGACGAGTCTGCGGATCGTGTTTCCCGCCGCGATCTCCGGGATCACGGCCGCGATCATCATCGGGCTGGCCCGGGCGATCGGGGAGACGATGGTGGTGGCGGTGGCCGCAGGTGGAACCGGCGGGTCGCAGTTCACCACCGATATCTGGGGGCCCGGTCAGACCGCAACCGGCGCGATGGCGGCTCTCGCCACCGGCACCGACAGCGTGGTCGGAACGGGCGCCACCTTCGAGTCGCTCTTCTTCGTTGGGTTGCTCCTGTTCGCGCTGACGTTCACGCTCAACGTGTTCAGTGAACGGTTCGTGAGACGCGTGAGGCAGGTCTACTGATGGCGATGGGCATCGACACCGCGGCAACCCGAGCGCAGGTTGAGCAGCGCTTGCGAGGCAGTTCGCGCGACGTTGCTGGCAAGCTCTTCCGGGCGACGTTGCTCTTGTCCCTGCTCCTCACGCTGGGTTTGCTGGTCCTGCTCCTCGGCGACGTGCTGCGACGTGGGCTTCCGATCCTCTCCGAGCGCGGGGTGAGCTTCTTCTCGAACGGGAGCTCTACCTTGCCCGCTCGCGCGGGCATCAGCCAGGCCCTGGCGGGTTCGATAGCGCTCGTGGTCATCGTGGCGGTCGTCGCCCTTCCGATCGGTATCGCCGCCGCCATCTACATCGAGGAGTACGCGCGCGACACCCGGTTCACGCGATTCATCACGGCGAACATCCGTAACCTCGCGGGCGTGCCGTCCATCGTGTACGGGATCCTCGGATTGGTGATCTTCGTGGACTTCCTCCGCAAGCTCCTCACCGGCCTGAACACGACCGGTGGTCTTATCTCCGGCGGCCTGACGCTGGCGGTCCTCGTCCTGCCCATCGTCATCATCACCGCGTCGGAGGCGTTGCGCTCGGTGCCCTCCGGTATCCGCGAGGCCGCCTACGGCGTCGGAGCGACGCGGTGGGAGGTCATCCGAAGCCACGTACTCCCCTATGCGGCGCCAGGCATCCTCACGGGCGTCGTGCTCACGCTGGCTCGCGCCTTCGGCGAGACCGCGCCGCTCCTCCTCGTCGGTGCGGTCCAGGGGTTCTTCTCGACGGGATCCGGGTCCACGGGAAGCAAGCTCTTAGGGACCTACACCGCGCTCCCGGTCTTGATCTATGACTGGAGCGGCCGCATCCAGAAGGAGTTCAAAGACCTGGCGGCGGCAGCGATCATCGTCATGATGGTGGTGCTGTTGATCGTGAACGGCCTGGCCATCTACCTGAGGAACCGATATGAACGAAAGTGGTGAGCCCGTGGATCTGACGATCGAGCGACCCGGGGCCGACAGCGACCCCGATCAACCATCGCATCAAACGGAGACCAAGGTGGAAGAGGCCGGCCACCTCACGGTGAAGACTCCACGGGAGCCCTTGGAGCAGGAAGAGGCGCGTGAGACCGTCTTCGAGGTTCGCGACCTGTCCGTGTATTACGGCAGCTTCCTCGCCGTGCGCGACGTGAACCTGCCGATCCGACAGAACGAGATCACGGCGCTGATCGGATCCTCGGGCTGCGGCAAGACCACGGTGTTGCGATGCCTGAATCGGATGAACGATCTGATCGACGGCGCGCGGGTGGAAGGCGAGGTCCGCTACCACGATGTGGATCTCTACGGCGACGGCGTGGATCCCGTTGAAGTGCGCCGGCGGATCGGGATGGTCTTCCAGAAACCCAACCCCTTCCCGAAGTCGATCTACGACAACGTCGCGTTCGGGCCCAAGATCGCGGGGTACAAGGGGGACATGGGCCAGCTCGTGGAGGAGGCGCTGCGTGGCGCCGCCCTCTGGGACGAGGTCAAGGACAAGCTGAAGGCATCGGGCATGGCGTTGTCGGGCGGGCAGCAGCAGCGGCTGTGCATCGCCCGGGCCATCGCCACCAAGCCGGACGTGATCTTGATGGACGAGCCTTGTTCCGCGCTCGACCCGATCGCCACCGCGCGGATCGAGGACCTGATGCAGGAGCTGGTCGAGCGCTACACGATCGTGATCGTGACGCACAACATGCAGCAAGCGGCGCGGGTGTCGGATCGCACCGCGTTCTTCACGGTGGACGTGTCCGAGGAAGGCCATCGCACGGGGACGCTCGTGGAGTTCGACCGGACGGAGACCATCTTCACGAACCCGGGCAACCGTCAGACGGAGGACTACGTGACGGGGCGGTTCGGATGACGCGCACACAGTTCCACGACACGCTGCAGGACATGGAACGCAAGCTCCTGATCATGGGTGATCTCGCAGGAGCGGCCGTCCAGCAGGCGGTGGGCGCCGTGGTCCGCCGCGACGACGAGGACGCCCAGGAGGTGATCGACGGCGACGATCAGATCGACGACCTCTACCTCGAGATCGATCACGGGATCCTGCAGCTGCTGGCCCTGCAATCCCCGGTGGCCGCCGATCTCCGCCTCGTCTCCGCGATCCTGCACAGTTGCCTGCATCTCGAGCGCATCGGCGACCAGGCGGTGAACATCGCCAAGATCCACCTCATCACGCGGCATCTCCCTCGGAGCGAGCCGATGGTGCAGCAGCTCGACGAGATGGGCATCCTGGTGGTCTCGATGATCCGCACGGTCATGGAGGCGTTCGCCCGGCGCGACCTGTCGTTGTGCCTGAAGCTCCCCGAGCTGGACGACCCGGTGGATCGCTTGAACCGGCGCATGCACCTTGAGGCACTCAAGCTCGCGGACGATCCGCGGGGGCTCGATTGGGGGATGCACATGAACCTCGCCGCGCGAGCCCTCGAGCGCGTGGGCGACAACGCGGTCGACATCGCCGAGCAGGTGAGCTTCCTGCTGACCGGGGAGTTCCGCGAGTTCACCGATGCCTCGCACGAGGTTCCCGACCCCGGATGAGCCTGCCCGACGCCCCCCGGATCCTGGTGGTCGAGGACGAGGACGCCCTCGCCGAGTCCGTGCGATACAACCTCGAGCGGGAGGGGTTCTCCGTCCTGGTTGCCACCGATGGTCGCCGCGCGATCGAGCGCTTCCACGCAGATCGCCCATCCTTGGTGATCCTCGACCTCATGCTCCCGGAGATGTCGGGGCTGGACGTCTGCCGCTTGATCCGCCAGGAGTCCGACGTCCCCATCATCATGGTGACTGCCAAGGACTCCGAGGCCGACAAGGTCACGGGGCTGGAGCTCGGGGCGGACGACTACGTGACGAAGCCCTTCTCGGTGCGCGAACTGGTGTCCCGGGTACGGGCCCATCTGAGGCGCGCCGCGATGGGAACCGCGCTCCCGGCCGAGGAGATCCTCGCAGGGGGTCCCGTGCGCTTGGACGTCGCGCGCCACGAGGTGTCCGTGGGCGGCGTCCTCGTGGCGTTCCCTCCCAAAGAGTTCGAACTCCTCGAGGCGCTCCTGCGACGGAAGGATCGGCTGCTGACCCGCGCGTTCCTGATCGACGACGTCTGGGGCAGTGACTACGTTGGCGACACCAAGACGCTCGACGTGCACGTGAAGCGGGTCCGCCAGAAGATCGAAGCCGACCCGCACGACCCGGCGCACCTGCTCACGGTTCGGGGTCTCGGCTACAAGTTCGTGGACTAGCGACCTGCTATCGCGATGAGCAGTAGCCGTAGCGCCGCCGAACTGGCCACGTCAGTGCCTCGACGATGCGACGATCCTGAGCAGGGAACGAACGCCTCCACTCATCGTCGGCGATGAGCGGTGTCGGTCCGGTTGCCATCCGTCCCCGGCTCCCGGCCGCGATGTGCTGGGTCACCAGTTCGATCTCACCGTCTCCGACGAACCACAGGTCATCGGCGGACAGCGTGACCCCCGCCACTTCTGCGACCCTGCGAAGGGTTGGACCGGGTTCGTTAACGAGATCCTCGTAGCGCACATCGACGGTCGGCGTGCCTCCGCGGGCAAGTGCTTCGAACGCCACGTTGCACCACGACCATTTCACGGCACTCTTGCCCGGACTCCGTCGAGCCCGATAGGCACCGTCAACGGCTCCCTGGCGTGGGATCCATTTGGTGTTGGAGTACGCGTACCCGCGTGGATCGCGCGTGAGATGGGCAACGCGGATGTCGAGCCCCGGGAGGGTGCTCGCCAGGTAGACGTGACCGGGCAGCTTCATCGAGTCCACAATGATCCGTCCCTCGGTCACGCGATCCAATGCGCGGTAGACCCGGCCCAGCAGGGCTCCGTAGGCCATGAGGTCCTCGCGGAAGGAGGGCCAGGCTCCCGGATGAAGGATGAACGGTAACGCGGCGGCGTGGGGAAGCCGATGGGTCTTAAGCGTGATCGCGTCGCGCAGCCGGGTAGCCTCGAAGACGTCGATCTCCCCCCAGCCGCCGAACGCCTCCTGGCCGACCCGTGTCCAGAATCGGCAGGATCGAAACGGCGTCCCGCACCCGCAGGCCACGTCCTCTATCAACCCCTTGTCCCAGATCCGACCGACCTCACCGACAACGACGAATCCGGGCAGGCGTCCGAGCATGCGCGACAGGAGCGTCGATCCGCTCTGACCCGTCGCTCCGAGGCACAGGACGCGAACGGGAGGGATGGACGGGACCGGATCGAGGGACCGGAGGGGGCTGATGCCGCTTGCTTCGTCGTCCAAGAACATCCGGTGCTGTTGGGATGCCAAGAGGTCCTCCTGTCGTCGCGGGCTGATCCATCGACGTTGGCAGCACTCAGTGACCGGCACCGAGCCAATGGATGGACGGACGGCGAAGGAGGCGGAAACCCTCGGAACCGTGCCCGAGTCTCGACGACCGAGAGGGCGATGTTCGGAAGTTGTTCACGTCTCGTCTATCTCGCCTTTCCATCACCCATCGATGATGGTCGATATAAGAAGGGTTGTTGCCAATCGGGGAAGGGGCGGAGATGTCCACGGATCGGGAGTCCACGCCGGTACTCGGCGAGTTCGAATTCAAGCGCACCGTCGCAGCGCTGTCGCGAGAGTACGAGGGGATCTTCACCGAAGCGACGATCTCCCGATTCGTCGAAGAGTCGCTCGAACGGTGGCCGGCCCCCAAAGTGAGGGCGCATGTCGAGGTGCTGGCCTTCCGGTTCGCCCGTGAGCGGCTCCGTGCCCTCGGTCAGGCTGAGGGAACCATCGCGAAGGATCACCCTGAAGTGCTGTTCGTGTGTGTGCACAATGCGGGACGCAGTCAGATGGCCGCGGGGCTCCTCGCCAAGCGCGCGAGAGGCAGGGTGCATGTTCGTTCGGCCGGTAGCGCGCCTGCGGAGGAGATCAACGCCGCCGTCGTCGAGGCGATGGCTGAGGTCGGTGTGGATATCTCCGCCGAGTACCCCAAACCTCTTACGGACGAATTCGTCCGAGCTTCCGATGTGGTCATCACCATGGGTTGTGGGGACGCGTGTCCGATCTTCCCGGGGAAGCGCTACCTGGACTGGGAATTGGACGATCCGGCCGGAAGATCGATCGAGGAAGTCCGGCCGATCCGAGACGAGCTCGACCGGCGCGTAACGGCGTTGCTTGCAGAGTTGGTCGGCGCCGACGCGTAGAAAGCCACCTCTCAAGTCACAGATCGACCTCAGGTTCTATCGCGCGAGAGGACGTCGAACCACAGCCGTATCGAACGACCCAGGCTAGGTGCCCTGGGCCTCGGATGGCCCATTGCGGGCTTGGGCGGTTGCCCCCTACGATAGGGGGCCTACCCATGACCGATATAGCCTTCCCTACCCCCGCAGGCCCCGCGGTGAACCGCTTCATCAACCGCGAGCTTTCCTGGCTCGAGTTCGATGCCCGCGTGCTCGCGCTGGCCGAGGATCCGGATCGACCGCTGCTGGAGCGGATGTAGTT
>Ga0315278_10003555_pt1 | contig 13945 bp, 14 predicted proteins | sample YL17G06_0_MG_FD_203880 | JGI IMG/M metagenome (GOLD analysis project Ga0315278, IMG submission 203880) | Sediment microbial communities from Yellowstone Lake, YNP, Wyoming, USA - YL17G06_0 | ecosystem: Environmental > Aquatic > Freshwater > Lake > Sediment | place: USA: Wyoming | collected...
ATCCGACCTCAGCGAAGGTTGGCCCGGCCTGCCCAAATGAAGCGGGCAATGCATGAATGCAAGACCTGACCCCGGTTGTCCAGCTTCGTGACGCTGACAACGATGGGCTACGGGGACATCATGCCCGTCCATCCCCTCGCGCGCGCGGTGCTGGAGGCGCTGACCGGACAGCTCTATCTCACGATCATGCTGGCGCGGTTCGTGTCGCTGGAGCTGGGTCCCGGCACGACGGCTGACGCGAAGGCCGGCCGCCGCTTGACGGCGGTCTGCGGTCAGAGGTAGCGTTGTCACGACGTGAAACGCCTCCAGAGCTGTTCGCGCGATCGCGTGTGAGCCTCATCACGAGCTCGGGGCGTGGGTCCCCGGCCCCGGGCTCGCCCCCGTCTTCATCGGCCGCGCGCTCGGCCCTCCTCGCGCTGGGCGCGCTCGCTCTCACGGCGGCATTCCTGGCCCAGCACCGCGCCGAGCTGGGATTCCTGCCCGCTGCCCTCGGCGCGTTTGTGGACGGCGTTCGCCGCTACGGTGTCCTGAGCCTGTCGGGCGCCGGGGAAAGCGCGACGGGCACCCTCGCGGCCTTGACGGTGGTCGCCGGCTGGTACGGTCTCGGCGATGTCCTCCTGAGATCGATTTCGCCGGAGGGGAAGGTGCCGTCGGGCGGTCATGGAGGGCGTTCGCGGGCGCTTTACCTCGCGCGGACCTGCGGCCTCGGGGCAGGGGCCTGGTCGCTGGTCTGGTTCGCTCTCGGTCTTGCCGGCCTCTACGGCCCGCTCGTCGCGCTGGCGACGGCGGGGATGGGTCTCGCGCTCGTCGGGCGAGCCGTGATGGCATCGCGGAGAAGGCACGACACGCCGCAGGCGCGGAGTGAAAGCCCTTCGGAGCAGCCGTTGCTGGCGCGCGTCGCGGCTCCGCTGGCGCTGTTGCCTGTGGTGCTGGCCTTCGTTGCCGCGCTCGCCCCGCCCACGGCCAAGGACGCTCTGCAGTACCACCTGGCCCTGCCCAAGGCCTTTCTCGCCGCCGGCGGCCTCGTCGAGGTCCCGGGCAATATCGCCAACTACTTTGCCCTCGGTGCCGAGATGCACGGCGTGTGGGCGATGCTGCTGGGGCGGATCGTGAGCGCGCGCGCCGGCGAGGCGGCGTTCGGCGCGGTCATGTACGCATTCTTCCCGCTGCTCCTCGCCGCCGTGTTCGGCTGGGCCCGCGAGCTGGCGCTCGGCAGGGGATGGGCCTGGCTCGCCGCCGCGATGGTGGCTGGCGTGCCCACCCTCGCCGAGGTGGCGGGCAGCGAGTACGTAGATCTCGCCCTCGCGCTGTACGTGACGCTGACCATCCGCGCTGGGGCGCGCTGGTGGCAGACCCAGGACCCGGCGGATCTCCTCGAGTCGACGCTCGCCCTTGGGTGTGCGCTCAGCGTCAAGCTGACTGCGGCCTTCGTCGTGTTCGTCCTCGCGCTCATCGTGCTCGTCCGGGCGCGCACGGCCGGGCCCGGCAATGCGCCGAAGCAGGGGCGCCGCCTCACGGGTCTGGCGGCGCTGGCCGCCGTCGCTCTCGCCGCCCCGTGGTATCTCCGGACATGGGTGCGCACTGGGAGCCCCGTCTTCCCCTTCTTCGCGAACTTCTGGCCGGGCCAGGCGTCCGGCTGGGATCTGGAGCGCTCGGCGCTGCTCGTCGGATTTAATGCGCTCTACGGCGGCGCCGATAAGGGATTCCTCGACTACCTCCTGACGCCGGTCCGGCTGTCGCTCGCCGGACAGCGCGAGGTCGCGGCGGCCTACGAGGGCGTCCTCGGCGTGTCGTTCCTCGTCGGCGCGGCGCTGGTGGTATGGGCCTGGGCACGCGGCCTCCTCGACGTCGAGCTCAGAATCGCCGCCGTGTCGGGCGGCGCGTTCTTCGCCTGGTGGCTGGTGTCGGCCCAGGTGCTCCGCTACCTCTTCCCGGCCTTGCCGCTGCTCGCGCTGGCCGGCGTGGGCGGTGCCGCCGCGCTCACGGCGCGGGGCGCGGTCGGCCCCTCGCTCGGCCTCGCGCTGGCCGCGTGCGTCGCCGCGGGGGAGCTCGTTATGATCACCTGGTCCGCAGTGGACAATCCGCTGCTCGGCGCGACCGGCGCGGAGCCGCGCGCGGCGTACCTGGAGCGCCGGCTCGACTATTACCCGTACTACCGCCTGATCAACCACTCGCTGCCCGCCGGCGCGAAGGTCTGGCTCGTCGACATGCGCCGCGACACCTACCATCTCGAGCGCCCTTACGTGGGTGACTACCTCATCGAGGACCACACGCTGCGGAAGTGGATCGAGTCGTCGCCCGCGGGCCGGGAGGTGCGGCAGCGCGCCCTCGCCGCCGGCATCACTCACGTGTTGATCCGTCACGACATCTTGTTCGACGCCGCCCGTTCACCCCTCGTGGACGACCGCCGCCCGGCGCCGGAGGGCCTCGCACGAATCGAGCGTCTCCGGGCATTCCTCAGCGAGGGCACGCGCATTCTGCGCGCGGACCGGAAGTTCGCGCTGGTGGAGCTGGCGCCCGGCCCCGAGCCGATCCCGCCGCCAAGTCCCGGCCCCAGGGACGGCAAGACGCCCCGCGGCCCCGCTTAAGGTAGGCGCGGGGGGAGCATGCCTCGCATGGGAGGGTCTCAATCCATGTCGCGAGTTCGACCTATTCGTCAGTGGGTGCCGCTCCTCTGCGCCGCGCTGGTGCTCGTCGGGGCTTCAGGCGCGGGGGCGGCGCCCGAGGGCACGCTCACCTTCGCGATGCACTTCAGTCCCGTCACGCGCTGGCTCGACCCCGCGGAGGGCGAGAGCACCACCACGCCCAATCTTCTGTTCTACGCGCTCCACGACGGCTTGCTCAAGCCCATGCCCGGGAGCGGATCGGCCCCGAGCCTGGCCGAGTCGTGGACGATGGCCAAGGACGGGCTCAGCGCCGACTTCACCCTGCGGCAGGGCGCCAAGTTCCATAACGGCGATCCGGTCGCCGCCGACGACGTGAAGTTCTCCTTCGAGCGCTACCGGGTCGGGGGAGCGAAGATTCTCAAGGACACGGTGAAGGAGATCCAGACGCCCGCGCCCAATCGCGTGCGGTTCGTCTTCAAGGAGCCGCGGCCGGATCTTCCCGCGTTCTACGGCAGCTTCGTCGCCAGCACCGGCTGGGTCGTGCCCAAGAAGTACGTTGGGCGCGTGGGTGAGGAGGGTTTTCGCAAGGCGCGGGCCCCCACAAGTTCGTGAGCTTCAACCCGGGCGTCGAGTTGGTGCTCGAAACCTTCGAGGGCTACTGGCGCAAAGTCCCCTCGATCAAGCGTCTGGTTTTTCGGAGCCTCCCCGATGAGACGACGCGCGCGGCCGCGCTCAAGAACGGAGAGGTCGACGTCGCCTTTCTCCTGACCGGGCCCACCGCTGAGGGCATCCGGCGCACGCCGGGACTGCGCCTCGTGGTGCCGCTCTTCGGCATTTTCTGGCTCGACTTCCCGGATCAGTGAGATCCCAAGTCGCCCTGGGCCGTCAACTCCTGGGGCGGCTGGTGTCTGAGTCTGGCACCTGAGGAACAGAGCGAGGTGACCCAGGACGGTGTAGCAGCCGAGGTCCTGGTGTGGCGTCATGAGTCCCCGTGGCGCAATCTCATGACCGCGATTCTGCAGGCCCCCGCTAAACGAGTCGCAGACTGGCCACCGACCGGCTCTCTTTCGAGCCCCGCACGCCTCATGATCCCGCCTCGCGCGCTACTCGGCGAACTGCGCGGCGCGCCAGCGGAGGGCAGCGACGAGGCCGTCCCGCTCCCGGATCTCGTCGAACGTCACGCCCACCTCGGTCTGCGCGGCATAGAGCGGCGCCAGGACGTCAAGGCCGGCGCGGATGGCGTTGCGAAAACCCGCGGCGTCCGCACCGCGATTGATGGCGAGCTTGGTGGCCGCGAGCGCCTCTGGGGCGATCAGGGCGAGGCGTGTGGCGAACTTCATGGTCGCCGCCTCGAGATCGGCCGCGGGCACGACGCGGTTCACCATGCCGTAGTGGAGCGCCGTCTGCGCGTCGATCGGGTCGCCGAGATAGAGCAGCTCACGGGCGCGCTTCAGACCGATGACGAAGGGCATGATGAGGGCGGGCCCGACATTGGAGAAGCGGATCTCGGGCTCGCCGAAAAGGGCATCGGCGGCGGCGATCGTCAGATCGCACATCATCACCAGCTCGCAGCCGCCGCCCAGGCAGTGCCCCTGGACGGAGGCGATCACCGGCTTGACCATGTCCCACGGCGTCATCTCGAGGGCCACGTCGTCGGTGAGCGACTGGTGCCAGGCGAGCGCGTTCCCGCGCCGGGCGGCCCGGGCCGGGCTCGGGCCGATGTCGTAGCCCGCGCAGAAGCTCCGCCCCTCCGCGCGGAGCACCACCACGCGGGTCGCGGGATCGCGATCGGCCTCGTGGAAGCGCTCGACGAGCAGACGCTTGAGCTCAGGACTGATGGCGTTCAGCTTGTCGGGCCGGTTGAGGCAGACAATGCCGACGTGTCCGTCGACGGTGTAGGTGACCAGCAGCTCGTTCATGGCAGGCCCTCCCGGGCGAGAATTTACCGGTACGAGGATAGCCCTTCTAGCCCGGGGACGGGCCGACCTTCCGGACTCGCAGCAGGCCTCCGATCTCCCTGCCGATGGTCAGAAAGGTGACGTGGTTGAGCGGGAACTCGAGAAGCACGTGGCCCAGGCTCAGGAAGAACAGCCACCGGAATCCCATCGAGTTGTCGTAGGCGTACAGTCCGATCGAGGCAATCCACACCACCACCACCACGGCGAGGCGCACCCGCGAAATGTCGTTCCAGCGGATGACCGACGTCTTGGAGAACCAGTTGAGATAGTGATAGAGATACGCGAACGCGATGAACGCCATCAGCGACAGCGCGATCGGATGCTGGTAGAGGTAGGCGTTGATGCCGGCCACGAATTGCTCGGCCGTGGTCTGTTGCACGCCGAAGTCGTGCATGCCGAGCCCGGTCAGCAGCAGGTAGTTGAGCGTCATGAACCCGGGGCTGAAGGCCCCCTGCACCGTCGCCGCGCCGTAGGCGCTCCGCGCGTACCCGCTCGCCTGGTAGCCGGTGGAGGCTGGGTGGGCCACCGCGAATACCACCGCCACCGCCAGGAACACGGCGAGCGACAGGATCCCGGAGACGCTCCGCCCTCGGAGGGCGCCGACCAGGATGAACAGCCCGGTGAAAACGAAGACGTGGATGATCGTCGGGAGAAAGATGCCGAAGACTCTGTCCAGGGTGGGCAGCGCGGCCATCTGGCCGCCCACCACGAGGCCGACCACCGCCACCAGCACGCGCATTGAGATGCTGTCGGTGAGCACGAAGACCAGTGCCGTCGCGAAGGCGGCGAACGAGAGCGCGACGACCGTCCCCGATGGCGTGTCGGGAACCGGAACGAAGGTCGCGACCGTCACCAGGAGGGCGGCCACGACCAGCACGAGGTAGTCGCACTTCCGCTTCGTGAAGTAGTGGCGGTCGTGGAGCCAGGAGATCTCGGTCAGGTAGTGGAGGGGGCCCAAGAGGATGTACGCGAAGAGGAACGTCTCGAACGGCCACCGGAAGGCGATGGCGGCGGAGGCGATCATCAGGCCGATGTTCAGGTAGTTGACGTGGTCGGCCGTCCGCTTGGTGCTCGTGGCGATCATCAGCCTCGCATGAGGTCCAGGCTAGAGGTGAGGTAGGACCTTCTGGGCAAAGAGCTTCGTGCCGTCCGGCAGGGGCGCATCGGCGAAATTGACCGTGAGGCGGCGGGCCCCGCGCTTGATGATGGCGCGCAGCGCCTCCGTCACCTGGGCCGGCGTGCCGGCCACGCGAATGTCCCGCATGGGCCGGACATGGGGCTGCCCCTTGAGCCGCTCGACTTCTGCCTCGGTTTCCGCGATCAGGATGCCGACGCGGATGACCTGCGTGATCCCATCATAGTCGCGGCCGACCTCGCGGCAGTGCTCCCTGAGCACCTCCTGCTTGTGCGCATACGTCGCGTCGTCGCGGAAGCTGTAGTTCCACCAGTCCGCGTGCTTGGCCACGGCGCGCAGGAGGTATTTCTCGCCGTGGCCGCCCACCACGACGGGCGGGATGGGATTCGGCTTCGGCTCGCAATAGGCGCCGGTGATCTGGTAGTGCTCACCCTTGTAGGTCGCCGGAGACGTGGTCCACATGAGCCGGATCAGCTCGATGGCCTCGCTCATCTGGGCGATGCGGACGGGCGTGGGCGGGAATGGCCAGCCGTAGGCGCGATACTCCTCTTCGTTCCAGCCCGCGCCGATGCCCAGCATGACCCGCCCGCCGGACAGCGCCTGCGCCGTGGACACCATCTTGGCCAGATGCGCCGGGTTGCGGAAGCTATTGCAGAGCACTTCGTGGGTGCAGAGCTTGTCGGGGTAGCGCGCGAGGGCAAAGGCCAGCAGCGTCCAGCCTTCGGCGACCTTGTTCGCGCCGTACTGGACATGGTCGGGGAACCAGAGCGAGTCGAAGGGGGCGACCGTCTGATCCAGATACGGGAAGAGCTCCTCGACCAGCCTGGACCAGACATTGAGACCTACGGGCACGGGCATGGCGGCTCCTCAGAACCAGCGGGACTTGTCGACCACGTTTCGCAGCGGCTGTCCCGCCAGGAAGCGCCGGCTATTGTCGAGCAGGATCTCGTAGCGGCGGTCGTCGAGATAGGGACCGAAGCCGGCGGTATGCGGCGTGATGAGGACGCCGGGCATGGTCCAGAGCGGGTGCTCGCGGGGCAGCGGCTCCTGCTCGAAGACGTCGAGGCCGGCGCCGGCGATCTCGCCGGCCTGAATCGCGGCCGCGAGGTCGTCGAGCCGGGTGGTCATGCCACGGCCGATATTGATGAAGAAGGCGCTGCGCTTCATGAGGCGAAAGCGCGCGCGGTGCATGAAGCCTTCGGTGGCCGGCGTATGCGGCACCGTGAGGATGACGAAGTCGGCCCGCGGCAGAAGAGAGTCGAGCGCGTCCTGCCCATGCAGCTCCGCGACGCCGGGCGGCGCCTCCCGGCGGCGCGCGTCCACCCCGATCACGCGCATGCCGAAGGCCGCGGCGAGCCGCGCGGCCTCCGCGCCTATGCCGCCCACGCCGACGATCAGAGCCGTGGCCTCCGGCAAGTGAATGACGCCGGTATCGGCCGGCGCCGGGCGCCACTCTCGCCTGAGCTGCTGCGGGAGATAGTGTTGCAGCCCGCGCGCGAAGGCCAGGACGAAGGCCATGATATGCGCGCCGATATGGTCATTGTAGATCTCGCGGAAATTGGTCACGACCGCCGGGTGGGCGATCAGCTCCGGGTAATACCATCCGGCGGGCGGCGCCGCCTGGGGCGCCTGGAGCCAGCGGAGCCGCGCCGCGTGCTCCAGGAGCGCGCGCGGCATGGTTCCGTATGCGGCGTCGGCCCGGCCGACAGTCCGCGCGGCCTCGTCACCATCCTCGGCGACGACGACAGAGAGCTGGGGCAGCGCGGAGACGAGCCGCTTGGCCCATTCGCGTGTGGTCGGGGTCTGAGGCGGCAGCACCAGGAGCGTGACGGCCATCGGGCTCGACACTACGCGATCCCGGCGCCTGCGGTCAATGCGGTGTTGCGGCCGAGGCGCGGGCCGGATACTCTGGCGGCCGGTCACGTCGCGAACCCGGAACCGAAGGAGCCCACGATGCCTGATGTCTCGACGCCGATGCTTACTGACCTCGTGCCGGAAACCGCAGCGTGGCAGGGACCATCCCTCGCGCGTGATCAATACCTGATGCCGATACCCGACGAGTGCGCGAAAGAGCTGGACGCGGTGCTGGCGGAGCTGCGCGCGGCGCCGGTGCCGACACTTCTCCTCCTGCCCGAGCACTTCAGCCTCGATGCCTGCGCGCGCTGGATGTCGGAGGTGCGCCGGCGGCTCGACGACGGCCCGGGCTTCGTGGTGCTGGACCGTCTGGCGCTCGACCGCATGAGCCGGCAGGAGGCGGTGGATCTCTACTGGATCCTCGCCAATCTCCTGGAGCCTCCCGTGGCCCAGGAATGGAAGGGCACGGCCATCTATGATGTCCGTCACGAGGGACAGCCGTTCACCGCCGATACGCGGGGCGCGCTGACGCCGGCCGGGCTCGAGATGCATACCGACAGCAGCATGGGCGAGGCGCCTCCGAACTACGTCGGCCTCCTCTGCATGCAGACGGCCATGTCGGGCGGCATGAGCATCGTGTCGAGCGCGCTGGCTGCGCACAATCATTTCCTGCGAAGCGCCCCGGAGCTCCTCCGCCGGCTCTACGAGCCCTTCTACCGCGACCATCAGGAGTACCAGGCCACCGACGCGGCGGCGACCAATTTTCGCCCGGTCTTCGCCTGGGACGGTTGCCTCCGGACCCGCTTCAATGCCCGGCACACCTTTCGCGGCTACGAGAAGACCGGACGCGTCCTGGACGAAACCGGCGCGGCGGCCGTGCGGCTCATGGACCAGTTCCTCGAGGACCCGGGGAATCGGCTCGATCTCTGGCTCGAGCGGGGCCAGATCCAGATCCTGAACAACCGGGTGATAGTCCACGGCCGGACTCCGTACGAGGACCACCAGGAGGCTGAGCAGCGGAGACACCTGGTGCGTCTCTGGCTCCGCGCCGGAGACCGCCGCCACTTCCGTGGCTAGCCTGGCCCTTCGACTCCGCTTGACTCCCCACCCAGGGCCGCCCTAGGCTCCGGGAGGCTGGATCGCCGGTGACGCTGGTCTAATCGAGGAGGGTACCGCCGTGGAACTGACATTCCGCAAGCTCCATCCGCACTTCGTCGCCGAGGTGAGCCCGGTCGACCTCCGTAGGGTTCACGACGCCGGGACGCTCGCCCGGATCCGGTCCGGCATGGACGAGTACGCCGTTCTCGTGTTCCGCGACCAGCCGTTCGCCGATAGCGAACAGCTCGAATTCGCCCAGCGCCTCGACGGCCTACTCCACACGAAGCTGGGGATCCACGCGCTTCAGAAGAACCGCTTCGGACACGAGGCGCTCGGCGACATCTCCAACCTCGACGAGAACGGCGAGATCATGCAGTCCGACAATCGCCGCCGGATGTACTCCCTGGGAAATCGACTCTGGCACACCGACGCTTCGTTCCAGGATCCGCCGGGCCGGTACTCGATACTCTCGGCGAAGGTCGTCCCCCCCGTTGCGGCGGATACGGAATACGCCGACATGCGCGCCGCGTACGATACCCTTCCGGCGGAGATCAAGGCCCAGTGCGAGGGGCTGCGCGTCCACCACTCCATCGCCCACTCGCGCCAGACCCTCGGCTTCGAGTTCACCGAGAGCGAGCAGGAAGCCCTGAAGGGCGCGATTCATCCGCTCATCCGCACGATCCCGCGCTCGCACCGGCGGTCGCTCTACGTCGCCTCACACGCCTCGCGGATCGTCGACTGGCCCGTGCCGGAGGGGCGGCTCCTGCTGCGGGACCTGATCGAGCACGCGACCCAGCCGGAGTTCGTGTATCGCCACGAATGGCGGGTCGGCGACCTCGTGATCTGGGACAACCGCGCGACGATGCATCGCGGGCGGCCGTTCGACGATACGAAATACCGCCGCGAGCTCCGCCGCGTCACCACTCTCGATATCGCAGAGCCCGCCTTCGCCGCGTTCGGAGCCTGAGAGCGGGCGTTTCAGCCGCCGGCCGCGTCAACCCGCGCCGGGGTCGCGTGCAGGACGTCGGCCCGGCTCTGGCGCAGCCCCCGCTCAGCGCGCAGCAGGACGCGAACGCCTAGGCCGGCGGGGCGAGGTCCTTCAGAAAGACTTCTTTCCCCGTCCGTGACGACTCGTAGATCGCCATATTGATGGCGAGGGAGACGCGCGCGTCCTCGCCCGTCAGCACGGGATCGCGGTCTTCCCGGATCGCGTCCACCATGTCCTGGAGCTGGATGCGATGGCGCACCTGCGGATAGGCCCAGGGGTCGTCGACGTCTCCGATGGCGAAATGCTGCTCGACGTCGGGCACCGTCTTCCCGCCCACGTTCCAGAACAGGATCTGGTCGTACTGGGCATTGGCCACGATGGTGCCGTTGTCGCCGTGGAGCTCGAGCCGCGACTTGAGGGCGGGCTTGATCGAGGACGTGCTCTCGATGACGCCCATGGCGCCGTTCTCGAACGACACGAGCGCGGTCGCGGTGTCTTCCACCTCGATGGCGTGCTGGGCGGTCGCGACGCGGCCGATCACCGAGCGCACCGGCCCCACCACGTATTGGAGCAGGTCCACGATGTGGATGGACTGGGTCATGAGGCAGCCGCCGCCCTCGAGCGCCTTGGTCCCGCGCCACTCGGCGGAGTTGTAATAGGCCGCCGTCCGGCTCGACTTGTCGACGGCGTCGGCGAGGAAAACACGCCCGAGGGCGCCGGATTGCACCGCCTCCTTGAGGCGCGCCGCCACCGTGCCGAAGCGCATCTGGAAGATCACGCCGAGCTTGGTGCGATTGGCCCGGCAGAGCCGTATCAACTCGTCGGCGCGCTGCAGGTTCACGTCAAGCGGCTTCTCGATCAGGACGTGCTTGCCCGCTGCCGATGCCGCCCGGGCGACCTCGAGGTGGGTCCCCGTCGGCGTGAGCACGCAGACCACGTCCACGTCGGGATCGCGACACAGCTCGCTGAAGTGCGTGTACGAGCGCGGCACCTCCCACTGGCGCGCAAAGGCCTGGAGCCGGCCGGGATCGCGCGAGCACACTGCGGCGAGCCTGGCCCCCCTGACGTGTCTCAGCTCCTTCGCGTGAAAGCCCCCGGCCATGCCGGTGCCCACCAAACCGAATCCGATGTCCCCATTCTTCACGGTCGCGGCTCCTTCAATGGAGGATCTTGTCGAGGAATGCTCGGCCACGCTCCGTCCGGGGCCGGCTGAAGAACTCCGCGGGAACCGCCTCTTCGACCACCCGGCCTTCGTCCACGAAGACGACCCGGTCGGCAACCGCCCGCGCGAAGCCCATCTCGTGCGTCACCACGATCATGGTCTTGCCCTGCTTGGACAGCGCCACCATCACGTCCAGCACCTCACTGATCATCTCGGGGTCCAGCGCCGAGGTCGGCTCGTCGAAGAGCAAGACCTCGGGCCGCATCGCGAGCGCGCGCGCGATGGCCACACGCTGCTGCTGCCCTCCCGAGAGCTGCGCGGGATACGCGTCGGCCTTCTCGGGCAGGCCTACCAGCGCCAGGAGCCGTCGCGCCTCCGCCGCGGCGCTGTCGCGGGGCTCTTTCAGAACATGCACGGGCCCTGCGGTGATATTGCCCTGGGCCGTCAGATGCGGGAAGAGATTGAACTGCTGGAAGACCATTCCGATCCGCCGACGGTGGCGCGCCACCTCCGCGTCGCCCAACTCGGTGAGTCCCCGCGGCGTTTCGCGGTAGCCGACCAGATCGCCACAGACCCGGATCGACCCCCGCTGGACGGTCTCGAGGTGATTCAGGCAGCGCAGAAAGGTGCTCTTGCCCGAGCCGCTCGGACCCAGGATGACGACGACCTGCCCTCGGCGCACCTCGAGGTCGATGCCGCGCAGCACGTGCTGGGCGCCGTAGAACTTGTGGACGCCCAAGGCCTGGACGGCGAGCTCGCCCGTCGTCATCGCGTGTCCTGCTCGAGCAGGGCGCCCTCGATGGCCCGCGGGGGCCGGCCCGCCGAGGGGTCGTATGGCCGGCCGAAGTGGGCCTCGAGCCGCCGCTGGACCATGCCCCAGAGGCTCGTCATCGCGAGGTAGTAGCACGCGGCCACGATGAAGATTTCGAGCACCTTGAATTCGAGCTGGATAAGCATCTGCGAGCGGCGCAGCAGCTCCTCGAGCGAGATGACCGAGGCGAGCGAGGTGGTCTTCAGGAGCCCGTTGAAGTTGTTGCCGAGCGGCGGAATGATCACGCGGGCCGCCTGCGGCAGGATCACCACCCGGAGCATGGTCCAGTACGGCATGCCCACGGCGCGCGCGGCGTCGAATTGCCCGCGCGGCACCGAGAGGATGCCGGCGCGGATGACCTCGGCCAGATACGCACCCTCGTTGAGCCCCAGGCCCAGGAGGGCGGACTGGATCACCGTCAGTCGAATGCCGAGCTGGGGCAGCCCCGTATAGATGATGATGAGCTGGACCAGAAGCGGCGTGCCGCGCATGAGCCAGATGTAGAAGCGCGCGAGGTCTCGCGGCACGCGATGGCGCGACATGCGCATCAGTGCCGCGGCCAGCCCCAGCAGGAGGCCGATGGCCATGACGGCCACCGACAGCCACACCGTCGTCCACGCGCCCTCGAGCAGATACGGATTGAGCAGATACTTCTGGAACGCCGCCCAATCCCAGCCGGCCATCGAAGCTCCCGCTCAACCTACGGCAGGTCGGGGCCCTTGAGCTCGAGCGTCTTGCCCGCCATCTTCGACACGCCGTAGCGGTCGAAGAGCGCATCGTAGAAGCCGTCGGCCTTCATATCGTTCATCGCCTTGAGCACGGCCTGGGCGAGGTCCTTCGACTTGGCCGCGATGGTGGCGGGCGAGCCCGCGATTCCGGACATGGCGCGCTCGAACTCGCCCTTGTCCTGGTAGAACTTCGCCACGGCGTCCACACTCACCACCGCCTCGACCTGGCCCGCGCGCAGCACCTGGTAGGACTCCGCGAACGTGTTGAAGGTCCGGATGTCCATCGGCTTGGCGCCGGCCTTGACCTGCTCGTCACTGATGCGGCGGATCTGGCGCTCCTCGTAGCCGCCGATCTCCACGGCGATCGGCCGCCCGGCGAGATCCGCCGGCTGCATCAGCTTCTTTGCATTGCCCTTGGGTACCGAGATGCTGATCGCCTGCAGCTCGTAGGGGATGAGGTACATGAGCTTGGCGCGCTCCGGGGTGAAGAAGAGGCCGGTGACAATGAGGTCCCAGCGCCCCCCTTGCAACCCGGGGATCTGCGCGTCGAACTGGATATTGACCCAGTTGATCTCGAGACCCAGCCGCTTGGCGATCTCATTCCCCAGCTCGATCCGCATCCCTTGGAGATTGCCCTTCTCGTCGATGTACTGGACGGGCGGCAGCGTCGCATTGGTGGCGACGACGAGCTTGCCGGACCGCACGACGGCGGGCGGCGCCACGGCGGGCGAGGTCGGATATTTTGCGCCCTGCGCGTGGGCAAAGCCCGGAACCGCGAGCGCGCTCAGAACCAGCAGATGCACTACAAGAGACCGTCGGGATCTGCGCATCAGGCTCCCTCCTGTCGGCTTACGGCATGGGGTCGCTGGATCCATCCGGCTGGTCAACGACTACGCTGGCGGGCCAGAAGGCCCCTTCTATCTACCACGAATCGAGAGAGGCGCGCGACTGGGTAGCGCCACCCCGAAGATCGTGTGATGACGCGTGGCCGCCGGGGCACTACAATGCCGGCGTGAACGGCCGCTCCCTCCGCTCCGTGCCGTCCCGGTCGAGATAGGCGACGATGCCGCTCGAGACACCGGGGACACGGCCGCCTTCGCTGCGGCAAGCCGCCGCGGACTTCGGTAGCCTCTACGGCGTCAATGCGCTGGTCGCGTTCATCTTCGCCGCCACCGGGCCGGTGGCGATCATCCTCACCGTCGGCACGCGCGGCGGCCTCAGCCCCTCCGATCTGTCCTCCTGGCTCTTCGGCGCGTTCTTCGTCAACGGGCTTGTCAGCATCTTCTTCTGCTGGTTCTACCGCCAGCCCCTCGTCCTCTTCTGGTCGATTCCAGGGACGGTGCTGGTGGGCCCCGCGCTGGGCCACCTGACCTTCCCGGAGGTGATAGGCGCCTTTCTTGCGACTGGTGCGCTGATGCTGGCGCTCGGATGGAGCGGCTGGGTGGCCCGCAGCATGGAGGCGGTGCCGATGCCTGTCGTGATGGGCATGGTCTCCGGCGTGTTCCTGCGCTTCGGGCTCGACCTCGTCTACGCGATACGCGATGACTTCTGGATCGCGGCGCCGATGGCCGGGGTATTCCTGGTGGTGAGCGCCACGCCGCCGCT
>Ga0315278_10003558_pt1 | contig 13936 bp, 13 predicted proteins | sample YL17G06_0_MG_FD_203880 | JGI IMG/M metagenome (GOLD analysis project Ga0315278, IMG submission 203880) | Sediment microbial communities from Yellowstone Lake, YNP, Wyoming, USA - YL17G06_0 | ecosystem: Environmental > Aquatic > Freshwater > Lake > Sediment | place: USA: Wyoming | collected...
CGGGAGACTTTTCTCTCCCCCGCCCATTCCTGCGTATATTTATTCTCTTTCAAGAAAGAAGGTAGCCTACGAGTTTTTTGACTAGGTGACACTTGTTGATCGTAACCCACTGTAGCCACAGTCAGTAAAAGAAACCGCTCTGCGGCAGGGCAGCCTACGAGTTTTTTGACTGGGTGACACTTGTTGATCGTAACCCACTGTAGCCACAGTCAGTAAAAGAAACCGCTCCCGTGCTTGTTGATCGTGACCCCCCTTCGGCGGCGCAACGTCGCAGCGTCGCAGCGTTGTTTCGGGCTCCAACGCCGCAGCGTTGTTTCGGCGTTTCGTCGTTTCGTCGCAGCGTTGTTTCGGGCTCCAACGTCGCAGCGTTGTTTCGGGTCCCTCCAGCGTTTCGTCGTTTCGGCGTTGCGTGCGATATTGCCCTTGCGGATTCAGCCGTCTTCGACTATGTTACGGTAGAAACAAACACTACTACCATGAGAGATGCCAACTGCGACTGCGACTGCGACTGCGACTGGTGCCGCCCGCTCGCTCCCCTGCCTTCTAAAGCCGATCACTTCACCGCTCCCGACGCGATTGTGGAAGATGTCGGCGGGTCCACGGGCTTCGGCTACCTGGCTTGCCCGTATTCCTCCTCGGACCCGGATGCTCGCAAGTATCGGGCCGAATCTGCCACCGCCGCCGCAACTTTGCTGTTCCACCATGGGTTAGTGGTTTTTTCCCCGATCACGCAGTCGCACGCGATGGTTGAGGAGGACTCGTCATTGCCCGGCGACTTCACCGGGTGGCGGGACTGGGACTACGCCTTTCTCTCGCGCGCGTCGTATCTCGTGGTGCTGTGTCTGCCGGGCTGGAGAACTTCTGTCGGGGTGGCGGCTGAGATCAAATACGCGCGCATGCTCGGCCTGCCGGTGTTTTACATGCCGTGAGCACATTCGCGTTAATTTTGGCGGCCGTCTGGTTCGTCTCATGGGAATACGAGGCTGACTTCCCCTCCGACACGCTGGAGCTGTCAGTTGACACGCAGTCGTGGGTTACGATAGCGCCGTCCTCATACTCCGTCGTTGGCAACTGCGAGTTCCGGGTTGACGTCACCGAGTTCGTCCGTGTTTTTCCGCGCGCGATATTCCGAGTTAGGAGGGAGCTGTGACAGACGGCGGCCTCGGGGTGCTGATGCTCGGTCGATATGGCGACATTATTCAGATACTGCCCGCTGCGCGACTCGCGGGTTCGCTCCGTGGACAGCGGACGAACCTGATCGTCAGCAAAGATTTCGCCGATGTCCTCGACGGCGTCTCGTATGTGACCTGCCGCCAATACCAGGGACCATACAGCCAGTTCAAGAACGCCTATCGGCTGGCGCGGTCGATGTTTTCGGACGTTCTTGCGGCGCAGGTGTATCGCCCGGGGGACAATTATGTCCCAAAAACAGAGTCATACACCCGGGACAGCTGGGCGAACTTGTTTCTGGAGCAATACTATGACACGGAGCCGCTTATCTTCGACCGGCGCGACCACAACCGCGAGCTGACGCTGATCCGCGACACTAATTTGACCGACCGGTCCACCTTCCTTTGGTCGGGAGCCGGCATTACGTCCCCGTTCGCCCAGGCCGCCGAATGCCGCGCCGCGTTGCTGGAGTCAGGCACTCGAATTCTCGACATTTCGCGGATCAAGGCGCGTCGGGTCTACGATTTGTTGGGCTTGATGGACGTCGCCGGCGGTTTGATCACCATTGACACGGCACCGTTGCATCTGGCCGCCGCGTCGGGCATACGCGTTGCCGCGTTCATCTCGACTATGCCCAATTTGTGGTGCGGGAGCGCCCCCCGGTGTCGGTGCGTGGCTTCCATGCGATACCCCAACGCCCGAGCCGAGGTAGCTCTCGACTTTTTGCGGGAGTTGGCCGCGCAATCCGCGTCCGACCGTGTTTTGCACGTGTTTCCGTGGCACTACATGAAGGACCCCGATCATGCCCGGCACCGGACCGCCCGCGCAACGTGGACATCTCTCTACCGGGCCGGGGTTATGCGGCCGATGCCGTATTTTGACTGGTTTTCCCCGGCCGATAACCGGTCGCTCAAGCTGCCGTATGTCAGCGAGATATTCGACTGGGCCGCCGCGCGCGCCACTCCCGGCCAGGTGGTGCTGTTTTCCAACAGCGACGTGTGTTTCCTGCCGGCGCTGGTTCCCTCGGCGGCGGCGGCGGTGAACCGTTTTGGGTGCTTCTACAACAAGCGGGTTGACGTTCCCGACGCGTCCAAAAAGCCGTCGCCTCCGTTTACCCTCTTCGCCGGGGCGGACGTTTTCGCGTTTAGCGCGCAGTGGTGGCACGCTCATCGCGAAAAGTTTCCCCCGAACCTGCATGTCGGGCGGGAGGGCTGGGACGCGGTGATGAAACTGCTGATGCAAGAGTCCGGGTTCAACCCGCCGCACAGCGTTTTCGTTACGGATCTGCTATCGTATCACCAGCAGCACGTGTCGGCGATGTCCCAGCACACGGGCGCGTTGCTGGCCGACGCCGGAAACCGCAACAACCGCTCGGTGGTATACGACTGGATGTGCCGCATGGGATATTCCCGCCACCTTCGCAGCAAACCCGGGCATAACGACTATTTGATCAATGAGTTTTGAGGAGTTAACCAACGAGCGGCTGACCCGGTTTGCCGAGCGCATTTACATGCTCGAACGCGAAGTCGAACGGCTCCGCAACATCGAAGCGACAAATTATGAACCGAAACACGATAGTATTATCCCTGCCTCTTCAAGCCGCGCCGGACGTCTGGAGTAGCGTCGCCGAGGTGGCGGTCGCCAGGGCGAAGTCTTGGGACGCGCCGCTGGTTGTTACCGGGCCGGCGGACGAGCGCGTCCAGTCCGTCCTGGTGGAGTGGGGGAAGCGGGCGGACGTCGCATTTGTTTACGTCCCGTGGATCGTCGGGGATCCGTGTTTTGTCCCGTTCTACGCCGACCGCATTCTGCGCGACTTGAACCTGTCCACGCCGTTTGTGTTTCATTCGCCTGCCGCAGAAGCAGCGCAAACGCCGGAGAACGACTGCAACCTGGTTTACGACTGGGGCGGGACGTCCCGGCTCGTGATGGAATATGACCCCGGCAGCGCGGATAACCCCGAGCACGAGGACGCCGCCCGGCGGCTGCGGATGCTGCGGGTTGGCGGGCGCGTTCACTCGTTTACATACTTCAAGTCCCCCTGGCCCGCCGAGATCCGGGCGGTTTTGCAAAAGAACGGCCCAAGCGGGGTGAAGCTGCTCGACTTCCTCAACGACCCGACGCCCATGTCGTGGCCGGATGCGCTGCTCATCTACGCGAAGTCCGAGCTGAAGCGCCAGACCCAGCTCCGAGTATGCTCGAAGAAGCCCGCCAGAAACTGATCACGGAAGTTTCCGGGTGTCTTCGCGCCGACCGCATGAAGGATGCCTCCGCGTTGATCGCGGAAGTGGGGAAAGTCAAGCCGCCCCGGGATCGGACCGCGCAGAATCATCTCGTGTGGACTCTGGCCGCCTGGTGTCTGGACAAGGGAGAATACTCCCGGGCGGCGGAGATTCTTTGGGGCCCCGCGCTGTTCTCGAACGACCCAAGGCAGGTTCAGCTTGTTTGGAGAGCCATCGAAAAGTATCCGCTGTGCATGTTTGTCGGCGGATCATCTGTGGGCAAGTCGTATTCGGCTGGCGGGTGGCTGATGCTCGACTGGCTCCGGGACCCGATGGGAACGACCGTCCGTGTAGTGGGACCGACAGAAGATCATCTTCGGGACAACCTGTTCACTCATCTGGTGACACTTCACAGGGAGTCCTATGTCAAACTTCCGGGAAACATCGGGGATCTGTTTATCGGAATGGACGCGCGCCAGCGCAAGTCGTCGATCATCGGCGTTGTCATCCCGGTGGGCCGCAAAGCATCCGGCCGGCTGCAGGGTGTGAAGCGGTTTCCCCGGCGCGGCGCGCCGCACCCGATATTCGGGCGGATGTCCCGGATGCGCGTGTTCATCGACGAGATGGAGAACGTGCCGTTGGGCATCTGGTCTGATCTTGACAACATAGTCGCCAACGTGGAGGGGCCCGACGGGTTTAAGCTGATGGGGGCGTTCAACCCGAAGGATTCGAGCTTGCCCTGCGGGCAGCGGGCCGAGCCGCCCATGGGTTGGCCGAGTGTTCAGCAAGACCAGGATCTGGAGGAGTGGGACAGCAAACGCGGGTGGCACGTTGTCCGGATCGACCCGGAGAAGAGCGAAAACGTCCTGACCGGCAAGGTTATTTACCCCGGGATGCAGACCCGCGAGGGGTTGAAGCTGATCGAACAGAACTCGGGAGGGCGCGAGTCCGCCGGCTACTATACGTTCGGGCGGGGGCTTTACCCTCCGTCTGGCGCGAGTTTCTCCGTGATTCCCCCTGGGATGCTCCACAACATCCGGGCGCGGTTCGTGTATGCCGGGAAGCCCGTTCCGCTGGCTGGGGGCGACCTGGCCCTATCTGGCGGGGATCGGATTATCCTAGCTCACGGACTTCTGGGGGATGCCAGCGGGATCGAGCTGCCTCCGTCCAACTTCAATCCCCGGGGCCTTATCATACCGTTTGTGGACGCGCAGGGCCGGCGGATTGTCAAAACCTGCGCCCAGCTTTCGGGGATCGTAATGTTGCCGAGCGGTAACACGTCAAAAGTTGCCAAGGAGCTGATAGCCCACTGCCGTATCCTGTCCATCACGCCGGATCATCTGATGGTGGACCGAACTGGACACGGCGAAGGCGTCCGGGATTACCTTAACGAGTTTTGGGGGCCGGTCAGCGCGGTGAACTATTCTGAATCCAGCACGCATACCAAGATCACGGATCAGGACAAGTCTTTTTGCGACGAGATTTACGACCGGATCGACAGCGAACTGTGGTTCGCTATGAAGTTTTGGGCTGAATTCGGGCGGTGGCTGGTGGATCCGGACATCGCTTGGGAAGATACCCGGGAACAGCTTATCGGACGCCACTTTAAGCCCGGCAAGAAGAACAAGGTCGAACCCAAGCCGGACTACTGCATGCGAACGGGCCGGCATTCTCCTGACGAGGCGGATGGATGCGCCCTGTTTATCCACATGGCCCGCAAAATCGCGGCGTCGCCTATCAGCATGATCACAACGGAGGGATCACTGCCCGGCGAACAGCTGGGCGACGACGACGAAGACCGGGATTCCTGGAGCTCCGGGGCTGACGCAACAAACTCCTACGACAGGCTCTAGCCGTCAAGAGGCTGCCCGGGCTATCTTTATTGACATGAAAACCCCTTCGGGGAGAGTTGTTGAGAAAGTCACTTTTAACGTCAGCCGGGAATATGTGAGAGAGCCTAACGAAGGTCTTTACCCTAGCGGAGGATATGTATTTCGCGAGACGGACGGCGTAACGATCACGTCCGACAGCTGGAGTTCGCTGGTCGTGGCCGTGTCCGCTTACCGGGTTCGGCGCAAACTAGCGCCCGGGGCTCCCTGGGAGGAGATTTGCAACCAGTATTGCGCCTCCCGCCCGCACGTGTGTTCTCAGGTATGGGGCGACCGAAGGCAGCCCGAGTTCAACGGGACAACGGCAACCGTTATTTCGTGGCTCGCCGACATGCGGGCCAAGAAGAACTCCAAGGAGCTGGTTTACGTGAGCGCTTCCGAGGCGAAGACCCGGGCGGCGATCTGCGCGAAGTGCCCGATGAGATTTGAGTGGCCGAGTTGTAAAAGCTGCAACAAGCCGGTGGAAGCGCAGCGGTGGAAATGTTTGCAGGGCGGGTCGAAGGCGGGCATGGGCCTGGGGGCGTGCGCGAAATTCAAGGTGGACCTTGACGTGGCCGTGTCCCTCGACGTTGATTACGTTTCTTCCGCCGGGGTGCCGGACGTGCCTGCGGCCTGCTGGAAGATATGAGAGCGCCCAATTTGTTCACGTTCATTGGGTCTATTTTCTCCGCCATCGTCTACTGGTGGAAGTTTGAGCGTTTTATCGCGACCGAAAGAACGAGAAGAATTCGCAACGCGATTTGCGTTACGTGCCCGTTTTACAAGTGGGGACAGTGCCAGAAATGCACGTGTGTAGTCTCCCTGAAGATCCAACTGTCGGCGGAAGAGTGCCCCTTGGAAAAGTGGGGCCCGGAAGAATGATGCTATGCCCATTGATAAACTGACAACCGAGCCCGTTTCACGGGCGGGCGAGAACCGGGACACCACCGGGTTGACCAACCAGCCGGAGGCGGTAGTGAGCGGAAACAAGGTCAAGGCCACAAGCCGGGCCGTGACTGACGTTGGGCAGATGAAGGCTATCGGCACGTCCTTAATGAGGGCGAACAGTGACCGGAACAAGCTAAACGCCCGGCTCATGGCGAAATACAACGCGGAGAAGCCGTATGAGCAGGCCGAGCTGGATGCCGAGGGGTTGGGCTGGAAGGCTAACTTCACCACCAAGCCGCTGGCCACGCTGGTAGATCGGGTTGCTCCCCGGTTCCGCATGGCGGTTGAGTCTCTGAAATTTTTAACGGACGCCTCGCTTCCCGAGGACTGGCCGGGAGCGTCCTCGAAGAACGACTACTTTCGGAGGTGCGTTACGGAAACAATTCGATCCCGGCGAGGGTGGAAGAACCTGCTGGACGAGCTTGCCCAGGAGAACGCCCTCTTCGGATACACGATCACGGCCTGTCTAGACGACGTGTCCTGGTTTCCCCGGAATTTCCGGCAGGATCAGGCATATCTGTCTCGCGGCACCCGGCAGAATGTCGAGGAGTGTTCCGTTCTGTGGATCAAAGAGACATACCAGCTCCACGAGTTTTTCTCCAAGTGGGGCACGGACCTGGACGCCGCGAAAGACGCCGGGTGGGACACCGCCGAGTGTCTCGAAACGCTGAACAAGTCGATGCCGACTGACAAGGTATCCAAGAACTCCGAAAACGATCGAGTTTACGAGGATCTGCGGCGCGAGTGTTCGCTTTCCTCGAACTACATGGACGGGGCTCGCGCGATTGTTGTGTATCACCTTCTGGTCGTGGAACTGGACGGTCAAATCTCGCACTACATGGTCGACGAGAAGATGGAGAAGCAGCTATTCGGGCGCTACGATCGCTATCCGGACATGAAGTCGTGCGCCTCGTTTTTCTCGTTCCAGCTTGGCAACGGGACGATGCACGGGAGCAAGGGTATCGGGCGCGAGATCTACAATATGGCCAGTGTTGTCGATCGGGTTCGGAACGAGACCGCCGACCGGCTTATTTTGTCCGGAAAAGTTATCGTTCAGGGGGACGGAAAACTGCTGAAACGATTTCGGGCGAAGTTGCACGGCAACGCTATCCTTATCGACAGCGCGTATACGATTTCGCAGCAGCGAATCGACGGAAACGTCGAGCCGTTTTTCATGCTGGACAATTATTTTCGGGATTTGCTCGACCAGATGGCGGGATCCGCGTCTCCGAAGATCTTGAAAGGCGAACGCGTCACAAAAGCGGCGGTGGATTTGTATGCGGAGCGCGAGGAAGAGGGGCGGGACAGCGTTATGGGTCGCTTTCTGACCCAGTTTGCCGACATGATCGGAACCATGACCCAGCGGCTGCTTTCTTCCGAAGTCGGGGCTGTAGATAAGGATGCGGCGGCCCTGATGAAGAAGCTTTTGACGAAGTTGACAGCGGAAGAGATCCAGCTGTTGGCCAAAAAGCCGTGTATTCAGACCGTATCCGACTATACGGAGACGGAACGGCAGCAAATTGTTGTTTTGGCGTCCGAAGCGAGGGGAAACCCTCTCTACAACCAGCGGGAGATCGAGTTTCGGAAGATTTCGGCGCTCGTCGGCGAGGATTTCGCAGCCGCTGTGCTGCTTCCGCAAAATGATCCAACCGAGGAAGCCGAACAGACCCGCCAGCAGAATTTTGAGCTGCTGTTAATGAGGACCGGCCAGGAAGTGGGCGTGTCTGTCCGGGACTCGCACAACATTCATATGCAAATCGTTTTCGACGACATCGAGAAAGTGTTGCTCCCCGCCGTAGCTGACCAGAGTGATCTGACAGCGCTGCCGATAGCTCGAATCGAGCTTGACCATGTGAAGGCGCACCTCCAGGTTGCCATCCAATTCGCCGCCTCGGGGCAGTATGACGCCCAGATGCAGAAAGTGGCCGAGATGGAGCAGTTACTTACCCAGATGGAACAACAGGTTCAGCAACAGCACGCCGCGCTCGACGAACAGACGCAGGCTGCCATGGATACCGGAATGGTGACGCCCGATCAGCTTACCGCCCCGCCGGTTCCGCCCGAGGGGGCGGCCCCCGGGATGGTGTAACTTTTTGTGTGTCCAACTTCGGGGTCCGGGGCTATGTTTTGATGAGCGGATGATAAACGGATGAACAGGATAGCTTTAATCGAGGCGGCTCTAAACGAGCCCCCAAACTGGAGCGCCGAATACGCCCAGGTGTGGAGAGAGTTCCTTAAAACCCCGGTTGGAGAGCGGTTGCTTGCGGTAGCCGCCGCGCACCGGCCCGTTCTTCCGGAGGGGGCGGACAACCTTCAAACGACGGTGCTCATTGCCATCGGAGCCATGAAAGGCTACGAGCGGGCGCTGGCTATTCTCCTGTCTCTCAAAGAACCGGATAGACAACTAAAGGACCTGAAAGAGCAGTATCCCGGCCTCGACGACGAGGAAGCGTGGAGATCTGCCACAGGCCCGGATATACAACACTGATATGCCGCCTGACAACGACAACTTGGATTCGATCACCGACGCGACTGTAGGAGAAGTTTCTCAATCCGCCGACCCCGGGCTAAGCGGGTCGTTAAACCAGAGCGCCGCTCCCGGGTTATCTGACGATGCGTGGGACGGGCTGCTAGCCGGCGCGGGAGCGGACCCGGCCCAAAAAGACAAGCCGATCGACAAGCCGATCGACAAGCCGATCGACAAGCCGATCGACAAGCCGATCGACAAGCCGATCGACAAGCCGGGCGACAAGCCGGGCGACAAGCCGGGCGACAAGCCGGGCGACAAGCCGGGCGACAAGCCGGGCGACAAGCCGGGCGACAAGCCGGACGAGTTTGACGGTGTCAGCCTTCCTCCGGGCAAATCCGGGCAGGTCCGGGAGAGTTTTGATAAACTCAAGGCTATCGGCAGAGCCAAGGTCAAACTTTCTGACGAAGCTCGAATCGCCGCTGTTGCGCGGGTGGCCGAACTGGAGAAGCAAGTCAACGCCGGGCTTCCTCCGGAAGTCCAGAAAGAACTGGATGATCACAGACAGTGGCGGGCGAAACTTGACATTGACGCCGACCCGGAATTCAAGAAATTCGACAAGCAAGTAGCAACCAACGACAGCCTGATCTTCGATACTCTCAAGACCGCCGGGATGTCTGACGAACAGATCAAAAAAGTCAAGGATATTGGGACCGCAGCTCTGAACTGGGCCCCCATCCTGGCCAAGATGTCCGAAGAAGACAAGTCTTTGGTGACTCTCAAAATCGCGGAAAACCGGGGGATCTTGCACGTGAAGAAACAGGCCCAGGACGAGGCCCGCGTGAATATCCAGGACTACCTTGCGAAACGGGACCCCAACTCTCGGGCAGCCCTGACCGTGGAGGCAAACGAACTTGTGGCGCACTCCAAGGAGTATCTTTCCGACCAGGAGTGGTTTTACAAGAAGGAGATTCCAGCCACCGCCACCGCCGAGGAGAAGCGCGTTCTTGAGCGTCACAACCAGGTGGCTGGGGAGGCGTTTGACATGCTGAAAGAGGCGCTGGGAGACCGATCGCTGAAGATGAAGGCGCAACTCGCCATCGGGACAATTAAGGCGCTGCAGCTGCACTACAAGCTTGAAGATGCAGCCGCGCAGATTGCCGGGCTGGAGAAGAAACTCGTCGAGAAAGAAGACCATATCAGCAAGGTCCGCAAAGCGTCGGCGACTGGATCCCGGTCCACCGTCGATAACAAGAGCGGACACGCGTCCGGCGACACGCCGAACGAGTTTGGTTTCACCAAGGACGGCCGGATCAAAGACACTAATTCCGCGCTGGACGACCTGCTCCGCGAGGCAACCGGCGGAGGAGACTGACCGTGTCTTGGATCCACGACGCGGCAATGCGGGAGCTGGAAGCCCTGGGCGACGGGGCAGCCGAAAAGCTGGGAGTAGAACCCGGCATGATCACCCTCTGGAAAACACGGGCTCTTCCGTTCCCGTTGTGGATTGCGGAAGCGCTTCTTCCGGAGGCCAAGTTTCACAACCCGGTAGCTCTGCAGCCCGCGAACTGGGAGGGGCGAAAGGTATGTCTGCTCCTGCCGTGGTATAAATCGACCCACCCGGTCACGGCGTTTTCTGTGATGGGTTTGTTTGAGCGCGGCAAGACCGCGTGCCTGATGAACGCGGGCGATGCTTTTGTGGCGCATGTCAGGAATTCTTTGACGCGTCAATTTCTGGATACAGGCATCGAGTGGGCGCTGATGATCGATGACGATATGGTTGTCCCCTGGGGGAACTCTTCCTGGTTCAACCGTATGTCGGGACTGAATCTTCCTGACAAATTCTCCGGGGTTCACGCCATAAACCGGCTTCTGTCGCACGGTAAAAATCTGGTGGGAGCGCTCTACTACGGAAGGCAGCGAGGAGGGAAGCCAATGTATGCGGAGGGTTTTTCCAACCCCGGGGAGTTCGAGATGCTGTTGAAGCACGCTCCCATGGACCAGGTTAAAACAACTGCCTGGGTGGGGACCGGGTGCATGCTTGTCAATCGCCAGGTATTCCTCGACATCGAGTTGACTTTTCCCCATCTGGCTCGCCGCCCTGAATCCCGCTCGACGCTGGATCAGAATGGCCACTGGTTCACGTCGTCCGAACACGAGCTTGTTCTGGCTTGCAACACCGCCTTGTCGTTGCTAGCGGCGACCGAAGGGTCGGACACGGCGAAAGTAGCTACAGCTGAGCGGGTGCTCCGGGAGTCGATGATCAAGTCCACCCGAAATTCGCAGCTCGGGATGGGCGAGGACGTCCAGTTTTGCATCCGCGCCGCGCAGGCCGGGCACCAGCCGCATGTTGACCTGGGCGTTATGTGCGGGCACCTGGGGTCCATGAGTTTTCCCTTCAAATGATCGTCCGGTATAACGCTGATTTATCCGGCGGGGACGGGCGAGTATACGTTCCAGCGGCTCCTGTTGCGGCCCCAAAAAGTCTGGCGGGCGGCAGTGGCCGTATGCTGGTGGTCCTTCAGTTTTATCACGAAGAAGAGGAGCGGCTGCGGGAGTTGGTGCGGTTGTTGGTTGACCTTGCTCCCAGCGGGCAGAAGAATACCGATGTAATGCTATCGGCAAGATACGATACCACCGCTCCGAAGGATGTAGTTGAGAACCTAAAGCGCAAGTTTAATGTTTGGGTGCACGTTTGTCGCCGGCAGGCCGTCGGCTGGCCGTTCGGCCCCAATGAACAGTGGTTTGATACTGTGACCCGGATAAACGAGCTCCGCCGGACCCGGGTGATCCCTCAATACGATTGCATTTTGACTACCGAGACCGACACGTGCCCCATGGTTGTTGACTGGGACCGGAGACTTCACGCGGCGTATCTGCGCGCCGGCAAGTCGTTTGTGGGGTGTCTTATAAAGGCTGGGACAGGTAGCCATATCAACGGCAACATGATGATCAGCGGATCCCCCAAGATTTTGGACTGGATCGCCCGCAAAGGAGGCTGCCGGGCCAACGAGGGCTGGGATTCGGTTCTTTCCAACGAATTCCAGTCTTTGGGGTGGGCTGGCATCCCGGAAATTATGAGCCTGTGGCGGTATGATTTTTATGGGGGGGAATACCGGGAAGAGTTTGTGGACACCTTGCTCGACAGCGGAGTGGCCTGGTTTCACGGGTGCAAGACCCTGGACCTGATCAAACTGATGCGGGGCCGCTTGGTTGGACGCACGATTGTTCGAGTTTGACTCTTGCACTTCCTAACTTTCCCGGGTAGTTTTATCGAAGGCAAATGGGCCCGGAGCAGCCTTCGCCGGGAATAGACCTACTAGCCGCTGGTCTGGCAACCTAACCCGCGCCGCGCGCGGAGCCAGACAGAGCTTTTCTGTTGTTTTAACCGTAAAGGTTACAGTTTTATGCCTGCAGATTGCAATTCTCCCGCAACCCTGTCCGATATTGCCGTAAAGGACACCAACCGCCTCGTCGGCCAGGTCGCCCGGGCTTTGGCGGCCAACTCTCCGTTCATCAACTTGCTCGACGGCGGCACTTTCCCGTCGGGCGTCTCCGACACCGTCCGAACCGTCGTGCAAATGCCGGCGGCTCCCGGTGATTCCCTTGCCATCCCCACGTTCATCAACGACACGGACGTTTGCGGGACCCTCGGCAACCAGGATCTCACGGGGAACATCGAGTTCACCTACAGCCTCCAGACGAAGCGCGGCTTCGGTCCGAGAGTGTGCGTGAAGAAAGGTTTCTCGGCCTTCAAGGGCAGCTACAACGCTGCGGAAGACGCGCTGGTGAAACTCATCGTCCAGTATGTCAACGCGGACGTCAAAGCGCAGCTGTATCTCAAGAGCGCCACCAAGTTCGTGATGGCGAAGGGATACTGTTTTGACGACCTCCTGACCGGCGGAACTGAGACGGACATCAACGTCCTGTTCGCTCCTGTCACCCCCAACAGCCCGCTTACGTTCAGTGCGTTGCATCTCCTCGCCGAGTGGCTTCAGGAAGAGGCGTTCGCTGAAATGTGGCCGGCCAACGGCAAAGGCATGCCGCACTACCGATTTATCGGCTCGTCTCGCATTATCGAGACGTTCCGCGCCGAAGTGGGCGTGCAGAACGTTCTCATGGCTCTGACCGCCGGCGGATACCGTTTGGGCGAAGTGGCTCTGAGCGCTTACAGTTTCGAGCAGAGCCCGGCTTATCGCGGGCTCGCGTTTGGTATTGACCAGACTCCGCTGCGGGCCTCTGGGTTCACGTCGACCGGAACGTTGGCCCTTGTTGACCCCAAGATCACTGTCTATGACCTGGCCAAAAATACGGCGTATAGCAAAGTCAATCCCGCCTGGCGAACCGCTCCCTATGAACTCGGGTTCCTTGTGGCCCCGGGGTCGTTTAAGCGCCTCGTCCCAGAACGTTACGTTGGAGAAGGCAGTTTTAAATTCGCGCCTCAGCTCCACATGGGCGAGTTGGAGTGGTTCTATCAGCGCGATGCCGACTGCAATGTGTGGGGCGATTTCGGCTTCCACATTTACCAGATCATCCGGGCTTACCAGCCGGTGCGCCCTCAGTTCATTATCCCGATCCTTTACGCTCGGTGCGAGCCGAACATTGGCGCAGTTGACTGCCCGGTGACCTCGTGTCTCCCTTACACTGGCGCGATCCTGTAATCATCCGTCGCGGCAGCGAAACCGAAGGGGCAGCCTCAAAAAAGGGGTTGCCCCTTCTCCTGTTTCAAGACTATCTTTTCTGCAGCAACTTTAGCTACTGATTTAATTTATGAGCGACACAGTTTACCACCCCGGCGACAACGCGCAGGTAATTCTCCGAAAAATTCTTGATGTCCTGCGGGCAAGCGGTGGCGGGACTCCGCCAGCCGGAGGTGCCGCTTCGGAAGCGACAGCTTTGGCGTCCAACGCGAACTTGGTCGTCCTCAACAACGCCGCTGCTAGCGGCGCGGTAACGCTGGGGGCTATCGATGCCAGCAACGCCGCCATTGCCGCCTCGGTTGCGGCCATAGACTTCCGGGATTCCTGGTATTACGTTACGCAAGAAGCGTATCTCCTGGCGATCTGGAGTGTTCTGACGACCATTGACGCCGACACCGGCAACATGGAGGTCCATCTTGGGGCCATTGATACCAACATGGCTGCTGCCGAGGTTCACCTGGGCAGCATCGACACCGCCGCCGGCGCGTCGGAAGTCCATCTTGGGTCCATCGACACCGCCGCCGGCGCGTCGGAAGTCCATCTTGGGTCCATCGACACCGCCGC
>Ga0315278_10003562_pt1 | contig 13934 bp, 9 predicted proteins | sample YL17G06_0_MG_FD_203880 | JGI IMG/M metagenome (GOLD analysis project Ga0315278, IMG submission 203880) | Sediment microbial communities from Yellowstone Lake, YNP, Wyoming, USA - YL17G06_0 | ecosystem: Environmental > Aquatic > Freshwater > Lake > Sediment | place: USA: Wyoming | collected...
CTCTCGCTCTCTTGCCTTCGCGGACGAGGTGATGGAGCGCACGGGGGGCCGTGGGGTCGACGTGGTCCTGAACTGCCTGTCCGGAGAGGCCATGGCGCGCAGCCTCGACGTCCTCTCTCCCTACGGCCGTTTCGTGGAGATCGGCAAGCGCGACATCTACGACGACCTCAAGCTGGGCCTGGCGCCTTTCCGCAAGGCGCTGTCCTACTTCGCCATCGACCTCGACCGGATGGCGCGCGAGCGTCCCGATGTTCTGGGCCGCCTGCTCCGCGACCTGGTGCGTCGGGTCTCTGAGGGGGAGCTGAAGCCGCTGCCCTACGTCACGTTCGGCATCGGGTCCGCCGCCGAGGCGTTTCGGCACATGGCCCAGGCCCGGCACACCGGCAAGATCGTGATCACCGCGGACTCCGATGCGGAAGTCGAAGAAGAGACACCCCCGCCCTTTGCCGAGGGTGCTTATCTCGTCACGGGTGGGCTCGGAGGCCTCGGCCTCGCGGTCGCCGACTGGTTGGCCGACCGCGGAGCGCGCCACCTCGTCCTCGCGGGGCGGCGCCTGCCCCAAGGCGCCGCCCTCGACTCGGTCGCGGCGCTGCGCCGGCGCGGGGTGTCGGTGCGGACCCCAAGCCTCGACGTGGCCGACGCGGCCGAAGTCGCGCGCGCCCTCGCCGTCATCGCCCGAGAAGGGCCTCCCCTGCGCGGCATCGTCCACGCCGCCGGAATCCTGGACGACGGCGTTCTCACCAGCCTCGACGCGCGACGGCTGGCCGCGGTCATGGCCCCCAAAGTGGAAGGCGCCTGGAACCTCCACGCGCTCACCCTCGGGCTGCCCCTCGACCTCTTCGTCCTCTTCTCCTCCGTCTCCTCGGTCCTCGGCTCGCCGGGCCAGGGGAACTACGCCGCCGCCAACGCGTTCCTGGATGCCCTGGCGGCGCACCGCTACGCCCAGGGCCGCCCCGCCCTCGTCGTGGACTTTGGGCCGTGGAGGGACGTCGGCCTGGCCGCCGCGCAAGAAAACCGCGGCGACCGTCTGGCCAGCCGCGGCCTGGGTAGCCTGCGCCCCGAAGAGGGCATTCGCGCGCTCGATCGCCTCGTGCGCGCGGGGGCGGGTCGCGGGGTGGTGATGCGGTTCGACTGGCCGCGCTGGCAGGCCGCCCTTCCCGGGAACGCCGCCCGGCCGCTCTACACGCGCCTGGCCGCGGAAGAGGCGTCGAGCCAGGACGCTCCCGCGGAGAGCCGGAGGGGAGGCACGCGCGAGGCGCTCCTTGCGGAGGAGAACGGACTCGCCCGCCGCGCGCTCCTCGAAAAGGCGCTGCGGGAGCGGGTGGCCCAGGTCTTGAGGCTCGGGATAGACCGAGTGGACGTGGAGCGGCCCCTGCGCGCCCTGGGGATGGACTCGCTCATGGCCCTCGAGCTGCGGAATCGTCTCGAGGCCGACCTGGGTCTCCGTCTCCCCGCCACCGTCATCTGGAACTATCCGACGATCGCCGCCCTCGTGCCGCACCTCGCCTCGCGGATGGGCATTCCCCTGGAGGTGAAGGCTTCGCCCGGGGCCGAGGCGGACGACGTGGAACGCCTGCTCTCCGAGATCGAAGGCCTGTCCGATGAGGAGGCGCGGCAACTGTTGTCCGGGGAGGGCATCGCGTCCGAATGACCGACCTCGCGAAACGCATCGCGAACCTCTCCCCGGAGCAGCGCGCCCTCCTCGAGAGACGGCTTCAACCGCCGAAGCCTTCGGGGCGGCCGGCGGCGGAGCCCATCGCCGTGGTCGGCATGGGGTGCCGACTTCCCGGAGGGGCTTCGAGCCCCGAGGCGTTCTGGCGGCTTCTGGAGAGCGGTTTCGACGCCATCACCGAGGTGCCGGCCGAGCGCTGGCCGGCGCGCGAGCTGTACGACGCCGACCCTGAGCGCCCGGGCAAGGCGGCCACCCGTTGGGGCGGCTTCCTGGAGGGGATCGACCTCTTCGACGCGTCGTTCTTCGGCATCTCTCCGCGGGAGGCGCGGCAGATGGACCCGCAGCAGCGCCTGCTGCTCGAGGTCGCATGGGAGGCGCTCGAGAGCGCGGGCCTGCGCGCGGACCGTCTGGCCGGAAGCGCGGTGGGCGTGTACGTGGGGGTCCACAGCCTGAGCCAGGACTACTTTCTGCGCCAGGCGGCCACCCTCGAGAGAGTCGACAGCTACACCAGCACCGGAGCGGCGCACAGCATCGTGGCGAACCGCCTGTCCTATCTGCTCGACCTGCGCGGCCCCAGCCTGGCCGTGGACACCGCCTGCTCTTCCTCGCTCGTCGCCGTGCACCTCGCCTGCCAGAGCCTGCGCCTCTTCGAAAGCGACTTCGCCCTCGCCGCGGGGGTCAACCTCGTGCTCTCTCCCGAGGTCACGGTGGCGTTCTCGCGCCTTGCCATGATGGCCGCGGACGGACACTGCAAGACCTTCGACGCCCGGGCCGACGGCTTCGTGCGCGGCGAAGGCTGCGGGGTCGTGGCCTTGCGCCGGCTCGCCGACGCGCGCCGCGACGGCGATCCCGTGCTCGCCATCGTCCGCGGCTCCGCGGTCAACCAGGACGGCGCCACCAACGGCATCACCGCGCCCAGCGGCCTGGCCCAGCAGGCGGTGGTGCGGCAGGCCCTCGAGAATGCCGGGGTGGCGTCGTCCGCCGTTTCCTTCGTCGAGACGCACGGCACCGGCACCGCTCTCGGCGACCCGATCGAGGTGGAAGCGCTGGCCGAGGCCCTCGGCCCCGCGGGCGGGCCGTGTCTGCTGGGCGCTCTCAAGACGAATATCGGGCACCTGGAAGGCGCTTCGGGGATCGCTGGCCTCATCAAGGCGGTCCTCTGCCTGCGCCACCGAAGGGTGCCGGCGAACCTCCACTTCCAGCAGCCAAACCCGCATCTGGGACTCGACCGGACCCGCTTCGTGGTGCCCACACGCAGCGAGGCCTGGACGTCGCCCGAGGGTCGGCCGCGCGTCGCGGGGGTCAGCTCGTTCGGCTTCGGGGGCACCAACGCCCACGTGGTCCTGGAGGAGGCGCCCGGGGAGGCCGTGCCTCCGCCCGACGAGGCCCGGGGCCCGTTCCTCCTGCCCTTGTCCGCCCGGAGCGAGTCTGCGCTCCCGCGCCTGGTCGATGCCTACGCGGCCTTCCTCTCCGATCCCGAACAGGGAGGCGGGCAACGCCTGGCGGACCTGGCCTATACGGCGGCCGTGCGCCGTAGCCACCACCGTCACCGCGCCGCCGTGGTGGGAGAGACCCACGCGGAGTGGACGACCGCCCTCGCGCGCGTCGCCACCCTTCCCGCGGCCCGAACGGCCCACGGTCGCCAGGGGGTCGTGTTCGCCTTCTCCGGGGAGCCGCCCTTGGGTCCCGCGGCGGGCCGCGAGCTTCTCTCTCGAGAGCCGGTCTTCCGCGGGGCGGTCGAACGCTGCGACGCCGAGTTGAAGCGACAGGCGGGGTGGTCGCTGGTTTCGGGGTCGGGCGGGCCGGAACCGTCGATCTCGGTGGAGCGCCCGCGGAGCGCGCTCTTCGCGCTGCAGGTGGCGCTCGTGGAGCTGTGGAAGTCCTGGGGCATCGAGCCCGCGGCCCTGGTGGGCCAGGGATCCGGCGAAGCGGCGGCGGCCTACGTTGCGGGAGCTCTCGCCTTCGAGGAGGCCTTGGAGGTCGCGGTCGCCCGCGATCGGGAGACGACGGCGAGCGCCCCCGCGGGTCAAAGCGGGGCGGCGGAGGGCATCGGGAGGGGCCAGACGGCAGGAGTCGAGGCGATGCTCGCGCGGGTGGAGATCGAGCAGGCCCTCAGGCACCTGCGTCCGAAGCGGCCCACGCTCGCGCTGGTGTCGACCGTCACCGGTCGCCCGGCGGCCGAGGGAGACTATGCCGCTTCCTACTGGGGCCGGAGCCTTCGCGAGAGGAGCCGCTTCGTGGAAGCCGTGACCGCGTTGGCGCGCGAGGGCCACCTCGTATACCTGGAGATCGGCGCCGGGAGAGCCCTGGCCCCCGCCATCGAGAGGTGCGGCCCCAACGTCGGCCGCGACCTCGTCGCGGTGACCTCGACGACCTGCGGTCCGAGAGAGCAGGTATCGCTCCTGGAGGCGGTGGCCGAGCTCTATCGCCTGGGTCTGCCGGTGGCCCTTCAAGCGGTGGCCCCGCGCGCCGGCCGCCACGTGTCGCTTCCCACCTATCCCTGGCAGCGCAGCCGCTACTGGCTGAACGAATCCGCGTGAGCCCTCTCACTCGCGGCCAGGCTGCCGTCGCCGCAGGAGCAGGCCGACGTGATCTGAGCCCCCGAAGCTACAGCCGCAGCCGGAAACCCCCGTACAGCCGGCGCTGGTTGATGTTGTCGGGGTCGGACGTCTCGAGGGGGACCCAGTCGTAGCGGGCGGCAAAGAAGAAAGCGACACTGCGCGAGATCTCGATGTCCAGCCCTCCGAGGGCCGCGATCCCCACCCGGGTCAGGGAGCCGGACGCCACCGAGAACCCGTAGGACGCCACGTCGCCGGAGATGTGGTGGATGGAGGGCCCGGCGCCCGCGTAGATCCGGACCGGCCGCAGGGGCAGCAGCACGAGGGCGGTCGCGCCGAAGGAGAAGTCCGAGGCCGACACGGAGATGCCGGTGACGGTCTCGCTGCGCTTCCAGTAGCCGATGTCGGGCTGCAGGGCGAAGTGCTCGCCCAGCCCGAGCCGCAGCTCTCCGCTGAACGCGACGGTGGCGTTCACTCCCTCCGGCTTCACCTGCCCGATTCCCAATCCCAGCCAGTTGTCCCCGGCGTCCGCCGAAGTCCCGGCCAGGAGCCCGAGCCCCACCAGGGCCAGGGCCCTCCGCTTCCACGCCTGTCTCGTGCTCATGCGTGCTCCAATTGCCGGTTCGTGACCAGATCGTGACCGCGTGGCTGCCCCTGGTTCTCGGCGTGAACCCGGGACAGCGGGCTCATCTCGTACGCGGTGCGGAACCTCTCGAGCACCGCGATCTCCCCGGCCGAGAGGCACGGGTGCCAGAAGTTCATGAACAGGACGATGCGGACATGGTCGCTGTGGTTCCAGACCTCGTGCTCGAAGGAATCGTCGAAGACCAGGACCTTGCCCTCCTCCCACGTCCTCTGCTCGCTGCCCACGCGAATGAAGCTCCCCGGGTGGGCGACGAGGGCCAGGTGTCCCCGGATGATCCCGTTCATGGGCCCGGTGTGGGGCGGGATGTGGGCGTGAGGGTTCAGGGCCGAGAACATCACGTGGTCCCGCTCGAAGCGCGGCAGCGACTCGAGGACACGGGTGGTCTCCGGACAGCGGGCGCAGTTCTCCTCGAACTTCCTCCCGTAGAAGAAGAAGTTGAAGGTGTTCCACCCCGCCAGGCGCTGGTTGCCCTCGCTCATGTAGCCCCCGAAGCCGGCGCCGTCGTCCTTCAGGACACGCAGGAGCTCCTGGCGGATGGCGGGAAAGGCCGTCTCGAGCGGCCTCACCCATTCGAACTCGGCCGGATCGTAGAACATCCGGGCGGGGACCCCGGGCAGGTAGTACGGGGGGTATTGCAGGGAATGAGTGTAGGGAGAGGGAATCCGCGGGACCCCTCGCGTCGGGATCTCGAAGACCGAGAGAAGGCCGAGCGCCGCCTTCCCCTTCTCGACACAGGGCAACCGATCGACCTCGACGAGGACGTCGCGTAGCGCCTTGAGGTGCGAGAGCTTCACGGACCGGAAGGCGTAGTCCACCTCGCCGGACAGGGCCCGACTAGAGCCCAGCTTGCGACGGACTGCGAGCACCCAGCCGATGACGCGGTATCCGATGACGTAGGAGTATGGGTAGCGAGCGGGTTGCTCGAGCCAGCGGCGCACCCGCGGCCGGTTCAGGATCGCGCCGAGGACGACGAGCGCCGTCGACAGGGCGACGGCCGCCCAGACCAGCACCCCGCTGAGCCAGAAGAGTGTCGCCATACCCGCTTTCCTGCTGAAGACTTGGGGGGAAGCTTAGCACGGGGGACGTGATCCGGGCGGCAGTTCGTGTCGGGTGAGGCTGCTCACAGCGTGAAGGGCCCTGTGAGGACCGTCACCGCCTGGGGCTCCCGCCCAGCACAGAATCATCCGGCCGGGGGAGGGCCTTCTGCTTGCCCCGGCACGCCGTCGGTCTCTCGCCTCGCGCCTCCCTCCTGGGGCCGATGCCGCGGCCCGAGTGGCGCCCCGTGTCCGGGCTGAGGCCGTTTCGCCTCGCGCCGCTCGAGCGAGTCACGCCGATCCCACCCGGGACCGGCTTCTCGAAGGGACGTCCCTCCCATGCGCAAAGCGTCTTCATTCTTCCTCATACCCGTTCTGCTCCTTCCCGCCGCCCCGGCCGCTCCCGCCGATCTGTGCCAGGGGCTGGTCACCGACAAGCTCGTCCACCCGATGACGACCCTCGCCAAGCCGGCCCTGGGCCAGGCCGTCCGCGATCCCCAGCTCGGCGGGACCCTGCGACGCATCACCGCCGCCGGGCCCCTCTCCGGCAGCGACGCCGCCGTCGTCCCCATCTACTCGACGGTGTCCGCGTGGAACGCCGACGAATCGCTCCTGCTCCTCTACCATGTGGGGCGCGGCCACGAGCTCTACGACGGCCGCAGCTACCGCTTCCTCCGCGCGCTGGACATCGCCCCGAACGACGTCGAGAGCGTCTACTGGCACACGTCGGACCCCGACGTGCTCCTCTTCCTCTCCGGCACGAGCCTCGTGCGCTACCGCGTGGCGGCCGGCGCCCGGGAGACCGTGCGCAGCTTCTCCTTCTGCACCGGCCCGCTCACCGCGGGGGGCGACCCGGCGTTCACGTCCTGGGACTCGGACACGCTCGGGCTCAAGTGCGGACAGACCGCGTTCTTCTACCACGTCGCCTCCAACTCCCTCACCGGCACGGGAAGCACGGCCGGTGAGCCGCCGAAGCCTGCCCCGAGCGGAACCCTGGGCGTGGCGGACGGCTGGGTCGTCGATGCGACGCGCAGGCCGGTGAGGCGCCTCGACCTCGCGGACCCCTACTCGCACGCCTGTCCCGGCCGGCTCGCGAACGGCCGCGACGTGTGGGCCACGGTCGCCTTCGACCCCGGCCCCGGCGGCAGCGGCGTCGGCTCGCTCGTGACCTTAGACCTCTCCGACGGCACGTCCCGGGTGATCGTCGGGCCCGCCACCGGTTGGCCGTACCCGCCGACCGCGACGCACGTCTCGACCCTCGCATACCGTGCACCCGGATGGACCTTCCTGTCGATGGTCGGGAGCGGGACCGGCTCCGGCGTCCTCGACAACGAGCTCGTCGTGGCCGACGCGAACACCGGGAAGGTCTGCCGCGCGGCGCACCACCGCAGCCTCGGCAAGGAGAACACGCACCTTGGGACCCCTTACTGGGCCGAGCCCCACGTGGTGCCGAGCCCCACCGGAACGCGCGCCGTCTTCGCGAGCGACTGGGGCGGGGGAGCGAGCGTCGACACCTACGTGCTCGAGCTGCCGGCCGACCCGGGGGTGACGCTCACGATGGGCACCAACCGCTCTGCCTACCGAACGGGCGAGACTTCGGCGACTTGGTTCGCGATCGCCAACGCGGCGCACACGGCGACCGTCGACCTCCTGCTCTTCGCGGTGCTGCCCGACGGCGACCAGGTGTCGCTCGTCACTCCCCAGGGATCGAGGATGGGAAGGCTGTCGCAACCGTCCGGCCTGGTCCCGGCCGCGTCCGGGGTGAGCCTCGCGTCGGCGTTCAATACCCGTTCGGCGCTCGGCTCCTACACCTGGACCGGCGCGGAGACGCCGGGCACCTACACGTGGATCCTGGCGGCCATCCGGCCCGGCTCGCTCGCCGACGGCCGCTACGACACCGGGGACGTGATCGCGGTGGGAAGCGCCGCCTCGACCTTCACACGCTGAGCCGCCGCGCATCGGCGGGAGGGCGGCCTCGGCCGCCCGGCCGCCCTCCCGCGCTTGACGCCGGGGCCGGCGACGGTCTAGCGTAGAATCAGCGTTTCCGAAGGATACAGGAGTCGAGCGATGCACCGCGGCCTTCGCACCGTGCGCTGCCTGACCTGGATCGCGTGCGTGCTGGTGGCCGCCTGTCGGCCGCAGGACGACCTCCCCGCCCCGCAGCCCGGCATGCCTCCTCCCCCCGAGGCGACCCCCACTCCCGGACCGGGTCCCGTGGGTGGTGTCGACCTGTGCGCGGGCCTCGTCCAGGACCTCGCCCCCCATCCCATGACCCCTCTCGCCGCCCCGCCGGTCGGCCAGAGCGTCGTCGATCCCGAGTTCCGCACCCGCATCCGTCGCGTCACGGCCGTGCCCCATTCGGAGGGCGAGAACGCGGTCATCAAGCCCGTGTACAGCACGGTGCAGGCATGGAACGCGGACGAGTCGCTGCTCCTGCTGTGGCACCGCGGGAAGGGGCACGAGCTCTACGACGGGCACACGTACCGGCTGATCCGTTCCCTCCCGCTCCTTTCGCCCACCGACCTCGAGCAGGTCCTATGGGACCCGGTGGATCCGGACGTCCTGTACTACCCGAGCAACTACAACGCGGTGCCGAACCTGATGCGATACCGGGCCAGCCGGAACGAAAGCGTCGTCGCGAAGCGCTTCGACTTCTGCCCCAGCGGGGACTGGGGTCGGCTGCTCAGCCTGGGCAGCGACCCCATGTACCTGTCCTGGGGCCCCGGCTCGCGTGTGGTGGGCCTCTCGTGCGGGGACACGAAGTTCCTCTACGACATCACGAGGGATCAGGTGCTCGGCCGCACCACCGTGTCCACCCGCGTCACGGCCCAGCCCGGCGCCAGCGGCCGGGTGGCCTGGTTCTTCGACTCCCGCGTCTACGACATCGACCTGCGGCTGCTTCGCACGATACCCCTCGGAGATCCTTCATCGCACTCCTCCCTCGGCCTTTCCGGCACGACCGGCCATGACACCCTGAACTCGGTGGTCTTCGACCCGCCGCCGGGCGGCAGCGAGGCCGCCGACGTGGGCACGCTGGTCAGCTTCGACCTGCAGACCGGCGCACGCAAGGTGGTGATCGGCTTCGCCACCGGGTACCCCTATCCCCCGAGCGGGACCCACGTCTCGGCCGTGGCCCATCGCCGCCCCGGCTGGGTGGGTGTCTCGGCGGTCGGCAACCCGGCGGGCCGGGGAGTGCTCGACCAGGAGCTGCTCCTGGCCAACGTGGACACCGCAACCGTGTGCCGGGTCGGCCACCACCGGAGCTTCGCTCGCGAGGGCGCCTGGGGATACTGGGCGGAGCCCCACGTGGTGATCAGCCCGACCGGCACGCGCCTGCTGTTCGGCAGCGACTGGGGCAACGGCGCCGCGGTGGACACCTACGTCGTGGAGCTGCCGTCCTACCGCGCACCCTAGCTGCCGCGAGCCGGTTCGTGGCCACCGCGCCGTCGAGTCGAGGGTTCATGCCGAGACCGGAAACGGGGCCGTTCAAGAAGGTCCTCCTCTTGGCCCTCGCCAGCGTTCTCATCACGGCCCTCGTCCTCGAGGTGGTCTTTCGCACGGCGATCCCGGCCTCCGACGAGCCCTTCGCCTACTTCGACGCGCCGGAGGAGCTCCTTCGCTACGACGCCACCCGGCATCGGGAAGGGACCTACACGGTTGGCCCCCTGGCCCGCTCGCTCAGCCACTGGCATGTGAACAACTGCGGCTGGAACAGCGATATCGACTACCTCCCCCGCGAGAGCCGCACGTTGCCGCTCCTGGCGATCATCGGTGATTCCTTCGTCGAGGCTCTCAACGTGGACACCGACCGGAGCCTCGCCGCGCGCCTCCGTCAGCGGCTCGTCGGCCGCTACGACGTGTACTCGTTCGGCATGTCCGGAGCGCCCCTGTCCCAGTACCTGCAGGAGGCCCGCTACGTCCGGCGTCGCTTCCACCCGGAGGTCCTGGTCTTCGTCCTCATCCACAACGACTTCCACGAGTCGTTCCGCCCGCAGAGCGTGCACCCCCACTTCCTGCACGTTCGCAAGGCCGGCGCCGGGTTTGCCGAGGAGGACCCCGAACCCTATCGGCCCAACACGATCCGGCGGTTCCTCGCCCGCAGCGCCCTCGTGCGTTACGTGTGGTTGAACTTGAAGACCGACGCCATCCGCAAGGCCTGGTTCCGGGCCCGGGCGGGCCAGACGGGGGCGCCGCGCCCGCCGGCCGTGGCGGAGATCCCCCCGGTCGTGCAAGGCGCGACGGCCTTCCTGATCGAGCGCATCGTCCACGAGAATCGAGACTCGCGTGTCCTCTTCGTCACCGACGGCCCGAGACGCGAGATCTACTCGGGAACCGTGGCGGGGAGCGACGGGGAGAGGTACAACCGCCTCGTGCGCAGCGTGTGCGACCGGCTCGGCTGTCCGTTGCTCGACTTGACTGTCCAGTTCCGCGCGTGCTACGAGCGGGATGGACGCCGATTCGAGACACCCTACGACGGCCACTGGGACGCCCACGGCCACGAGGTCGTGGCCGACGCCCTCTACGACTGGCTCGAGAAGCAGGAGTGGCGGCCGGCCGCCGTCGTGCACCCGCCGTGAGCTTCGGGGGCAGCGAGGCCGCGAACCCTGGCGCCGCCGCGTGCACACCTCGACAGGACGGCGCCGCCCGTGGTAGCTTGCGCCCTCTCCCTCCGGAACCGGCGGCTCGAGTGCGCGGACTACCTTGAAGCCCTTCTTCTTCGGCGACTCGCGTCGCCCCCTCTTCGGCGTGCTCCACCCGCCGCGCGGGTCCAGCCGCCGCCCGGGCGTCGTGATCTGCCCGCCGTTCGGGCAGGAGTCGCTACGCGCGCACCGCTCCCTGCGCGAGCTCGCGACACGGCTCGCCGACGCCGGCTTCCCGGCCCTGCGCTTCGACTACGGCGGCTCGGGCGACTCCGCGGGCGAGCCCGAGGAGGCGCGGCTCGAGGGCTGGGTGGGGGACGTCTCGGCCGCGGTCGAGGAGATGCGCGAGTCGACCGGGGAGTCGCGCGTCACGCTCGTCGGGCTGCGGCTCGGGGGGGCGGTGGCCGCGCTCGGCGCGCGCATCGTGGGGGGCGCGGAGATGCTCGTGCTGTGGGAGCCGGTTGTCGACGGCGCGACGCATCTCGCCGAGCTGCGCCGCGCGCACGCGGAGTGGGTGCGCGACCACGCGCCTGGGGCAAAGGTCGCGCCGGACGAGGTCCTGGGTTTCACCCTGCCCGCCGGGCTCGTCGCGGATATCGACGGCCTGCGGCTCGACCAGATCGAGCCCGTGCCCGCCCGCCGGACCCTGGTGGTCACGAGCGGCGAGGCCGGGACCCGCCTCTGGGAGGGTCGTCCGGGGGTGGAGCAGCGGGTGGTGCCTCCCGCTCCCGTGTGGCTCCACGCCGAGGGCATGTCGCGCGCGCTCGTGCCGGGCGCCCTGATCGAGGCCGTGGTGGCGTGGGTCGAGGGGGCCTCGGCGTGAAGGAACGGGCGCTCCTGTTCGGCGAGGAGAAGTCCCTGACCGGGGTGATCACCGAGCCCGCGTCGCCGCCCGATCTCGCCCGCCCGGCGGTCGTCTTCCTCGACGCCGGCGTTCTCCACCACGTGGGCCCGAACCGCGTCCACGTCCGCCTGGCCCGGGAGCTCGCGCGCGAGGGCTTCCTGTGCATGCGCTTCGATTTCTCGGGCCTCGGGGACAGCCGGCCCCGGTGCGACGCGGTGCCGTTCGCGGAGTCGGCCGTGGCCGAGACCCGGCAGGCCATGGACGTCCTCGCGGCGCGAGGGGCGCGCTCGTTCCTGCTCTTCGGGATCTGCTCGGGCGCCGACGCCGCCCTGCGCGTCGCGCGGCAGGACCCGCGCGTGGCCGGGGCCGCTCTCGTCGAGCCGTATCTCGTGGCCGGGCCCGGCTACCTGCTCTACGCCTACCGGCGCCAGGTCCTCAACCCGCTCAGCTGGCTGCGCCTGGTGGGCGGCCGCAGCGAGCTGTGGGCCGCCCTCGCCGCGCGCCGCGCGCCGCCGGGCGAGCCGGCGACCCAGCCCGACGGGCCCGAGGGTACCGCCCCCGCTCCCGCCACCGACGAGGTCCCCCTGATCCTGCCCTCGCGACCGGAGATCGCGCGGCAGGTGCGCTCGCTCGCCGACCGGGGAGTCGGGCTGTGCTTCGTCTACGCGCGCGAAGGGCCCGCGTACCACAACTGGCTCGTGCTGCTCCGCCGCGAGGTGCGGGGCGCGCTCGCGCGGGGGACCGCGCGGGTCGAGGCCATCGCGCGGACCGATCACGTGTTCACGCCGCGCGCGGCGCAGGACCGACTGGTGGCCGTGGTCCGCGACTGGGCCCGCGACGTGGCCGGCCGCAGGCCGGCGGGCTGAGCTACGGCGAGCCGGAGGACGGCGGCGGCTTCCCCTCGAGGGCCCAGGGGTGCGCCGTGAGCCAGGCGTGGATCTCCTCGGCGGCGAGACGGTGCCCCTCCGCGTTGAAGTGGGAGTCCTCGAGCGAGAGGCGAAGCCCGACCGCACCCGGAGCGTCCTCGAACCGGGGAGAGAGACGACAAAAGCCGATCCCCTGCTCCTGGCAGAACTCGGCCATCTCCCCACGCTGCCGGAAGACGTCCTCGCCCCGCAGGAGCCGGTCGGTCAGACGCAGCAACGGGGGGCGGGCGTAGGCGGCCGGGTCCTGGTCGGGGATGAAGACGACCACGAGAGGGACGCTCCGCTCCGCGAGCACCGTTTTCATCTCGACGAGGAGGGCCTTCGTCTTCTCGACCGACGCGCGGAATGCCCGCTTCTCGCCCAGGCGGGACCACTGGTCGTCGAGCAGGGTGAGGAGCGCGCTGTGACGCACCACGAGCCTCAGCCGGCCCCCGCTCCCGGCCGGCTTCAGGTCGGTCAGGTAGCCGTCGACGACGGCCCGTCTTCGAGGGGCAGAGGCGTTGTTCAGGTAGTCATTGCCTTCGTAGAACGCCAGGATCACGAGATCGGGCTCGTAGCCGAGGCCGACCGACTTCAGCAGGCGCAGCGCCTCGCAGGTCCCATAGCCCGGGATGCCGGCGCTGACGACCTCGTGGTTGGCGCCAGGGTGCGAGCCATCCAGAAGAGGCTTGAGGCGCTTGAAGAAGCTCGCCTCGAGAGGCACGCCCCACCCGAAGGCGAAGGAATCGCCCAGGCCGAGGATGCGGAAGGCCCCCGGGGCCTTCGCCTCCGGTTCGTGGTCGCGCAGGCCCCGGCGGTTGGCCCGGATCTCGACGTCGAACGCGGGGCGCACGAAGCGACCGGTGAAACCGGGGGTGAGCGTCCAGCACGACTCGCCGTCCATGCGGTAGAGTCCGCGGGGATGGATCTCCACGCGCCGCTCGGCGACGGCCCGAAGCGCCGCCGCGCGGCGCGCGAGGGGTGGGAAGCCGCGGACGATCAGCTCGCCCGCGACGAGGGCGACGGCCAGGCCGAAGAAGGCGACGGCCAGGTTGGCCAGCCAGGCCCGTGGCCTCACGCCCGGGACCGCAGCCGTGGCACGTGCGGGAGGCGGAAGGGCATGAGCCCGATGCTGTCAGACGATCCCGCGCGAATCAAGGTCGCCCCGTGATCCGCGTCGCCCACGTGATCTGGTCGCTCGGTCTCGGGGGGGCGGAGCAGGTCGTCATCCGCCTGGCGGCCGGCCTCGACCGCCGGCGGTTCGAGCCTCTCGTCTGCTGTCTCGATCGGCCCGGTCCCTTCGCCCCCCAGGCCGAGGCGGCGGGAGTCGAGGTGGTGTCCCTCGACAAGCGGGGCCCGCTCGACGCGCGGGCGGCGTGGCGCCTCGCCCGGCTCCTGCAATCCCGCGGCGTGGACGTCGTCCACACCCACCTCTGGGGAGCCAGCTTCTGGGGCCGCCTCGCCGCGGTCGGGGCTCGGGTCTCCGTGATCGTGACGACCGAGCACAACGTGGACACCTGGAAGAAGGCGCACCACCTCGCGCTCGACCGCGCGCTGGCCCCGGCGACCACGCACCTCGTCGCGGTGTCGCAGCAGGTGCGGGAGTTCTACGAGGCCCGCGGGGTCGGCCGCGGG
>Ga0315278_10003563_pt1 | contig 13931 bp, 7 predicted proteins | sample YL17G06_0_MG_FD_203880 | JGI IMG/M metagenome (GOLD analysis project Ga0315278, IMG submission 203880) | Sediment microbial communities from Yellowstone Lake, YNP, Wyoming, USA - YL17G06_0 | ecosystem: Environmental > Aquatic > Freshwater > Lake > Sediment | place: USA: Wyoming | collected...
GTCTTCCCCCCCCCCCTCCTCCTCCTCCTCCCCCTCCAGCTCCAGCTCGATCGACGTCGCCCTGCACTCGCAAGCAGCGACGCTGTGGCTGGGGCTGCCGCTGCTGTCGAGGCTTGCCGGGGCCTTTGACCCGCAGCAGCCTTTGGCGACGACGGCGACGGCGGCGGCGACGGCGAATCAGCAGCAGCAGCAGCAGCTGTCCTCTCCTTCGTCTTCGTTCCCGTCGATTAATCTCTCCATCTTCCTGCCGCACGTCACCGCTGTCCTGCTCCTGCCGAAGGAAGAGGTAGCGGAGGAAGGAAAGAAGAAGGGCGAGGCTGCTGCTCCTCCTCCTCCTGCTCTTCGCCGCCGCCGGCCTTCTCCTCCCCCCTTCTACCGAATCCTGGCTCTCGACCTCGCGGCGCCTCCTCCGCCAGAGAGGGGCGCCCCCGAGGTGCCCACGCTGACGGCAGAAAACGCCCTCTCCTCGGCCAGCTGGGACGCGAGGCTGCGAGTAGGGTGGGCAGTCGCGTTCCTGCTCGGGAGGAGGAGGAGCTTTTCTTCGTCTCTTCCTCCTCCTCCTCCCTCTCCGCTGACCGCCTTCCGCATCGCCGACGCCCTCCCTCCTCCTCTTCCCGGGGACGATCTTCGTTCTTCTGCTTCTGCTTCTGCTGCTTCTGCTTCTGCTTTTGCATCATCTTCTTCTTCTGCTTCTTCTTCTTTGGAGTCGTTGTCGGCAGCGGTCATCGCCGACGTCGGCTTCCGCCCGCGCGCGGCGGCCCCGGCAGCGCCCTCGAGGCTGCTGTCGCTCGCCTGCGCCCGCGCGAAAGAGCACTCTTCTTCTTCTTCGTCGTCGTCGTCGTCGCCCTCGCCCTCTTCCTCTTCTGCTTCCTTCGAGCGCACGGCCAAGGAGCTCTCCGGCTTCTCTCTGCGCGTCCGGGCCCCGGACCTGCGGCTGAGGCTGGCCAAGAGGGAAGCCGAGGCCCTGTGCTCCGCGGCGGGCGCGGTCGCGGCCGCGGGCGCTGCTGCCGTCGCCGCGGCGGCTGCCGCCGCGGAGGCCGCCGGGAGGCCGGCGCTGCCCCCGCCTCCCGTGGCGGTCGTGGAGATCGAGGCGGGAGTGGTCGCGAGGCTGCTGAAAGAGGGCTCCGCGAGGGGAGGAGGGTCGGGACTGCCGCTGCTCTCTGGTGGAGAAGAGGCTGCTGCTGCTGCTGCTGCTGCTGGGGGAGAGGAGCGAGGCGAAAGCGACGACGACGACGACGATGCACCCCCTCGTCCTTCAGCCTTTATCGCCCGCGCTGGCCGCGTCCGCGCCTTCGCCGCTGCCCCCCTGGGGACAGAGGGGGGAGTCGCGGCCAGGCTGAGCGTCGGGAGCGGCTCCCTGGTCGAGAAAGGGAGCGCCGGAAGCGGGAGCGGAGACCTGGTTTGGTGGCCGACGACGACGAAGGCGGCGGAAGCGTCGGGAGAAGAAGAAGAAGAAGAACGACAAGGCCTCGAGGTCGTGTTGGCTTCCCGTCCTCCCTCTTCCTCTGCTCCTCCTCTCACCGTCGTCAGCGTCGTGGCTTCGAAGGTGGGAGCCGCCGTCGTCGCCGGTGACCTCTCCGTAGGGTGGGCGAAGAGGGTGGCGAGCCTCTTTTCCCCGGAGGAGGAGGAGGAGGAGGAGAGCGAAAGCGGCGGCGGCGGCGGACTCGCGCGACCGCCGTCGCCGCCGGTCCCGCCCGACCGGCTCCCCGCCGAGCTGCCACCCCCGAGCCTCGCTCCCGACCTTCCTCCTTCCGCCGCCCCTCTTTCGCCGTCGATTCTCCGGTGGAGCGTCTCGGCGAGGGACTGTGCGGTCCGCTACGAGCCCCCTCCTCGCTCTTCGCTTCTTTCTGCTTCTGCTTCTGCTTCTGCTTCCGCCGCCGACGGCAACGCCGGCGCAGGGGCAGCAGCATCAGCAACAGGAGCAGCAGCAACAGGAGCAGCAACAGGAGCAGCAGCACCGACCCCCGCCGCCTCCTGCCGCGTCGCCGCAGCCCTGCTCCTGGGCTCCTCCCGCGCCTCCGGCTCCTCGAACCTTCCTTCTTCCGTGACGGCTTCGGCGAGCGACGTCAGGCTGCTGCTGGTGGCGCAGGGCAGCGGCGACGTCGCCGACGGCGATGGCAATGCTCGCTCCTCGTCTCCTTGCGGCGCCTGGGACTCATCTTCTTCTTCCGCACGTGCTTCTTCGACCTTGGAGGAATCTCTGAGGATCGTCGGGTACCTGCGGGTGGCGAGCGAGGAGCACGCGAGCGTGCGAGTGGAGAAAGAAGAGGAGGAGGCGACGGAGGAGGAGAGAGGAAAGGTCGGAGAGGGAGAAGAAAACGGTGGCGGCGGTTCTCCTCTGGCCACCACCGCCGTCTCCCTCGAGCAGCGCAAGCTCCACTTGATCCTGGAGCCGAAGACGTGCCGGATGCTGAGCGTGCTGGGGGCGCAGCTTGGAATGAGCAACCGTGGAGCTGGGGAAGCGGGAGAGAAGAAGAAGGGCTCGCCGCTGCTGCCGCCGCCGCCGTCGTCGTCGCAGCAGCAGGCGACTTCTTCTGCTGCTGCTGCTCCCCTCTCTCCTCCTCCGAGACACATCCTCTCCTCCATCGTCCACGACGCCTTTCCGACAGACACAGCTGCTGCTGCTCCTGCCGGGGTCTCTTCCTCTTCTGCTCAGGCGAGACGGAAAGAGAGCGGCAACGGCGGCGGAGGCAGCAGCAGCAGCGACGACGCTTCGTGGCAACCGGTGCGCCGCAACGACGAAGAGACGAAAAACAACAGCGGCAGCAGCAGCAGCAGCAGCACGCGCCTCGTGGACGGCTTCGTCCCCGTCGGTTGGGCCCCCTCCGCTGCTGCTAGAAGAAACAGCAGAGCGGAGCGGCAGCAGCAGCAGCAGCAGCAGCAGCAGCAAGCGACGACGACGAACAGCGGCAGCGACAGCGGCAGCAACAACTCTTCCGCGGCGGCAGCGGCGGGGGCGGCGGCGTTTGCCTCGGCGCTCGCCGCGGCCGACGACCCGGGCCTCGCCGAGCAGGCCGCTTCTCGGAAACCCTCGCTGCGTCTCAGGCTGCTCGGCGCGAAAGTGCTGGTGTCTCTGGAGTGCCCGACCGCCGGTCGGGCTCGAGCTCCCCCTTCTCTGAGCTCGAGCGCCTCTCCTCTCGCCGCGGCCGTCGACGCCGAGTTCCGCGGGACCGCCGCCACGTTCGAGTCTTGGAAGGGCGGCGGAAAATCTCCTTCCTCCCCTCCTCCTGCGGCGGCAGCGAAACTCTCCAAGAGGCTCGTGGTCTCGGTCGCCGACGCAGACGTTCGAGACCGCTTCGCGGCGCAGGAGAAACGAAGGGTCGTCGTTGGGAGGCTGGAGCAAAGGTCGGAGGGAGCGAAGGCGCCGCCGCCCCCTCTGTTTGCCCTCGCGCTTCACTCGGTCGTCGTCGGCCGCAGCCTCGGAGGCGACGACGAGGAGCTCCGCCTCTCCGCTGCGACCCCGTGCCCGCTCCGTGTCCGCCTCGACCAGGATCTCTGCGAGGCTCTATTTGAGAGCTTCGGGGTCGTCCCCGGGCCAGGGCTGGAGTTTGGAGACGACGAGTTGGTCGGCGATGACAGCGACGAGGAAGAAGGCGAGGAGGAGGAGGAGGAGGAGGAGGAAGAAGAGGATGATGATGATGATGATGAGACCGATCTCGACGCCGCCGACGTCAACGGCCCGTCTTCTTCCGCTTCTTCGGCCTCCACCGCCCCTCGAGCTTTCTTCCAGCGCGTCCAGGTCTCTCCGCTCGACCTCACCCTCGACTACAGGCCCCGGAGGCTCGACGCCCGCGCCCTCGCCGCGGGGAACCTGGCCGAGCTGCTCAACGCCGCGCCGCTCCGAGGGGCGCGCCTGAGGCTTCCCCGGGTCGTTTGCCGCGGCGTCGTCGGGGTCGAGGGCGTGCTTTCCTCGCTGTCCCTGAGCTGGTCTGCGTACGCCACGAGCGGCGCCGGCGTGGCGGGCCTGCTCCGTGGGTTTCCCGCGGCTGCCTCCCTCGGGCGTGTCGCGCTCCCCGCCGCCGACGTCTTGGCGGGAGCCGGAGGGGCCCTCTTGGCCCTTCCCTCTGCCGTCGTTTCGTCCTCGACGTCGACGCTCGTCGTGGCGAGGGCAGCCGCGGTGTTTAACGGTCGGAGCGGCGGAGGCGGAGGCGGCGGAGGCGGAGGCGGCGGAGGCGGCAGAGCAAGGGGACAAGCACGCGAGGACGACGACGACGAAGCAGACCTCGCGACGCTGCTCCGCCGCGCCCGCCGCCGCCGGGCCCTGACGGAGTCGGCCACGAGGCTCCGCCGGGGACTGACGGCCCTGGTGCGGGCGACGGTCGCCGAGGCCCTCGGGGCGACCTCCGCCGGGGCGCTGGCCGCGGCGAGGGTGCTCGTCTCGAGGTCGGAGAGCGGCGGCGATGGGGGAGGAGGGGAAGGGGAGGAAGGCGACGAGGAGGAAGAAGTGGTCGCTGTTGCTGCAGCAGCACGCGCCACCGCCACCACCGCCACCACCTCCTCGAGGGCGAAGCAACGCCGCGAGGCTGCGGCGAGGGCGCTGGGAAGAGCCGCGGCGCAGGGGCTGAACGCCGGGGGCAGGGCCGCCGCTGCTGCCGCCGAGCTGGTCCGCGGCGGGGAGAGGAGGAGGTAGGAGATTCTGTTGATGCATAAACCCTTGAGTAAAATAAGAGAAGCACGGTGCATTCCTATATTCATTTTGCACGACTCTGTTGTCGTCGGCGGTCTTGGAGAGCAACGAAAACGATACAGGCGTCGAGAGGGAATCAAGACTGGCAAGGAGGAGGAGGTCGAGGGCGGGGAAAAAAACAAGAAAATAAAAAATCAGCTTCTCCCCAGTTGCCTCTCTCCCTCTCGACACTTTTTCCTTTTTCCTTTCGTCCTTTTTCAAATGCAAACAGCCATGGCCTCGCAGCCCCTGTCGCTGCCCACGCCGCGCTCGTCCACGCCGACGGCCCCGCGCTCCGCCGCGGGCTCGCTCACGCAAAAGAGCTCGGTCGTGCCCTTTGTGAGGCCGAGCTCCCTGTCGGCAAACGACGAGTTTGGAGGAGCGGGCTCTGCGACCCATGTGTCGCTGCCCTCGAGCCTGAGGGCCGCGAGGGCCGCGCGCTCGCTCTCCAGCAACAACAACTCGCAGAACGGCGGGAGCAGCAGCGTGAGGGTGACCCCCTCGTCGTCGCTCAGAAGGCCGACGTGGCGCGGTTCGCCCGCGGCCGCGGCGGTGGCGCCCCCGGCCGTGCGAGTGAGCGGCTTTGCTGCCGCAACGTCGTCGGCGACGAAGACGACGTCGACATCTGCGCATGCTGTCCACGCTCCTGCCTCCTCGTCCGGGGCGACGGGACTCTTGTCCCGCGTCCTGCACGTCAGGGAGGGTTCCAGCTTGGCCTCGCAGGTGAGAGAGAGGAGTTTGCGTGAGCGACAAGCTCGAGGGTCGCAAACCCTTTTCTGACATCGAGGGTTTTTTCTCCCTTCTCCTTCAGCAAACTGCAAAGCGACCGAAAACCGAAAAAAAAGAGCGGGAGCGCTGACGACGCGTCTTTTTTGTTTTTCCCGTTTCGAAACCGCCCCACCCTCCCTCATTCACCAGCCTCTGTCCTCGACGTCGACGAGCTCGGGAAGCCCGCAGCCGTCCCCCGTGGAGGTCGACGCGGACGCGCTCTACGAGAGCTTGCAGGTGAGCCTTTTAGATTTGGCCTTTTTTTTGTTTCTTCCCTCCTCGCTCCTTCTCTCGTGTCTCCGTCGCCGTTGTTGAGCTGACATTTTGTCGGGCGCCGGGCTCGGCGGCAAAAACCCTCCTCTCGTTCGCTGCAAAACACGCCGTCTTGCGCCTCTCTCTCGCCATAGAAGCACTCTCGATGGTGTTTGCAATCGTTCACAAGGGAAGAGGCTCGGGTTTTAGGGGCTGTGCCTGCGAGACGCGTTGCGCCCTAGAGCGTTGCAATGCGAGAGGCCTCTCCGCTCGCTCGCTCTCGACGCGCGCTCGTCTTTCGACTTTTTTTTTTTCGAGCCAGCGAGCGAGAAGAAAAAACCTCCTTGTCTTCTCCTCCGAGAGAGGGGGACAGCAGGGCACTCTTTCTTTTTGTTCTCCCCACTCTTCCTCTTTCGCGGAGGAGGGAGCAGCACTCCGAGCAGCGCCAGCGTGCGGTTCCCAAGTCTCCATTCCGCGCCGCTCACCTGGTTCTCGTCATCATTGAAAAAAAAATGTTGCAGGCCTCGCACCCCATCTTCCGCTCGCCCCTCGTCCGCCAGGCCTGGTCCGTCGCCAAGGTCGCGCACAGGGGCCAGGCGCGCTCCGCGGCCGCGCCCTCGCAGTCCCTGCTGGAGCACTGCGCCAACGTCGCGAGGGCCGTCGCCGAGCTCCTCTCGGGCGACGCCGAGGCCGTCGCCGCCGCGGTCTTGCACGAGGCGCTGGGCCGCGGCGTAGCGACGGCCGGCGCGCTGGCTGAGGTCGGCGTCCCGGACAGGGTCGTCGCGCTCGTGTCCTCGGTCGCGCGCATGTCCGATCTCTGTGCAGTGCGCAGGTTTACCACGGGAGAGGCCTCGGGCTCTCCCTCGGGCTCCCCAGTCGGGAGCTTGGCGGGAGGTGGTATCGGCGGCTTTGCGTCGGCGGCGACAGCAACGGCTCCTGCTCCTCTCGTCCCCCACGCCAAGGCCGACGCCTCCGCCTTTGTCGCGATGCTGCTCTCGATGTCCGACGTCAGAGCCGTGGTGATCAAGCTCGCGGACAGGCTCTGCGACCTCAAGAGCTCGGCCGCGGCTGCCGTTGCCGAGGCCGAAAAACACGTTGACGCCCCGCCTTCGTCGTCGCCCTCTTCTTCAGCAGCAGCGAAGCCGTCGTCGCTGGAAGCCCGCCGCGCCGTCGCGGACCCCGCCGCGACGACCCTTCCCTCTGCCGTGGCGGCCCGCGACGCCGCCCGCGACGCGCTCAGCCTCTACGCCCCGCTGGCCAACAGGCTGGGCGTGTGGTCCCTCAAGGCGGCGCTCGAGGACGCCGCCTTTGCGCTGCTGCACCCGGACGAGGCCGAGGCGCTCGCCGCGGCGCTGGCCCCCCCCGAGCGCGCAGCCGCCTCCCTGCAGCACGCGCTGGACGCCCTCAGGGGCACGCTCGACGAGGTCGCGAGCTCGAGCGGGACGGCCGCGAAGGGGCTGGCCAACGCCGACCTCAGCGGCCGCCCCAAAAACCTCTACGGCGTCTACCGCAAGATGCTGTCCAAGGGGCCCGGGGCGACCCCCGCCTCGATCCACGACGCCAGGGCCGTGCGGGTCCTGGTCCCGGCCAAGGCGGACTGCTACGCCGCCCTGCGGGCCGTCCACGCCCTGTGGAAGCCCGCCGACGAGGACCAGCCCTTCAAGGACTACATCCGCAGACCCAAGGACAACGGCTACCAGTCGCTGCACACGGTCGTGCTCGTGGCGGACGAGGAGACGGGCGAGCTGGCGCCGCTCGAGGTGCAGATCAGGACCGCGAAGATGCACCTGGTGGCCGAGTTTGGCGTGGCCGCGCACTGGAGGTACAAGGAGGAGAGCAGCGGCGCGAGCGCGAGCGCGAGCGAGGCGAACGAGGCTGCTCTGGCGACTGCCGCGCTGGCCGGAGCGACCCCGACGGCGACGGCGAACAACGAAGCTGCTTCGACGTCTTCGTTCGACGCCGACGACGCCCCCCTCTCCTCCTCCGACTTCGAGGACGCGCAGGTGGCCTGGGCCCGCTGGCTCATCACCTGGGCCCACGAGCTCGAGGACAAGAAGGCCAAGGCCAGCGAGGTCGCCGGAGCCGGGTCGGGGCCGCTGGCGGCGCTCGCCGGCGCCGTTGGGAGCGCCGTCCCGACGGTTGCCGCCGCGAGTGCTTCTTCTAGTCCGCACTCGCACCACAACCACCACCACCATTCTTCGACCTGCGCCTTCCCCGCGCACTCGGCGGACTGCGCCTTTGTCGACTTCATGGCCAACACGCTCAACGGGCGCTCGTCGAAGAAGGACAAGGAGGGAGCTGCTGCTGCGAAAGCCGCCGCGGCGTCGTCGTCGGTTTCTTCTTCGCCCTCGTCGACCGTCGCGACGGCGAGCGCTGTCGCCAATGTCGCCGCCTCTGTTCCTTCTTCTACCGAGCGAGTCCTCGTCGCCGTGCTCGACCACACCGGGAGCGGTGACGGCCCGGCGATCCCGCGCGTCGAGGCCGTGCCCGCCGGGACGACGGCGGCGCAGCTCGCATCCCGCTTGGCCGCTCGAGCTTCAAGCGGCAACGGCCTCGTCGGCGCCGTCGGCAACGGCAGCCACAACTCCAACGGGCGCCCCCCCTCGGCCTCGTCCGCCGCCGCCTACCGCGCCTCCCGCGTCCGCACGCGCGTGCTCGTCAACAACGGCGAGCTCGCGCTTTCCGTGCAGGGCGGCGTGGCGACGCTCGAGGAGGACCTCGAGCTCGACGGGAGGAGCAGCTTGGGCGACGGAGCGGCCGCTGCAGCTGCAGAGAGAGCCGCCGCTTCCCTCTCTGCTGCCCTCAGGCCCGGAGACAAGGTCGAGCTGTTTTTCGTCCCTGCGGGTGGCCCTTCGAGCTTTGACGGCAGCGAGAACAGCAGCCGCGGGGGCTCCATCGACGTCGAGGTCGAGCGGGTCCGCCTCGCGAGGTTGTTCTCTGCCGACGTCGCGGCGCGCGCGGCGACGACGTCTGCAGCCTGAGGAGGTCTGCCAAAGGGGGGAAGAAAGGTCATTTATCAATCATTCAACACCAGATCTTCCGTCACTTTCGTTCTCCCAGTGCCTTTCCCCATCCTCCTCTCCTCTATTGGGAGAGCGGTGCTGGCGGGCGACGGGCGAGGGAAGAGAGAGAGAGAGAGATTCTTACCTGTACGTGTGCCAACAAACAACAACGACGAGAAACCTCGAGTCCCTTGCTTACATTTTACAACTAGTATGTCCTCTATTCGCTGTGCCAACAACATACTCTCCCGAGTCCCTTCCCCCCTTGACAACAACAACGATCGCACGCAACAAAAGAAAAAAAGGAAACAAAAAACAAAAGAGAAGAGGTGCTATATTTTTAGGAGATGGAGATTATTAAGTGTTCAAAGAGATGAAAGAGTCGAGAGAGCAAGCATTCACTGTGTTTCGCCTCGAGCTTTGAGTCTTCATTTGTGTTAAAGTGTGTGTGTGTGTGCGCGAGTGTAAAAAACAACGGAACATCAACAACGTCAACAAGCGAGAGAGGGAGCTCGAAGGAAGAGAGGGAAAAGAGACGAGGTCAAGGTCGCCTTGACCCGAGAGCTTGATCCAAAGAAAGAAGAAGAAACTCGAAGCTCACGCTTCCCCCCCCTCTTTCACTCTTCTTGCTCCCTCGCTCGCTCGAGAGACAATTTGCTTTGGCCTTTCAAAAGCGCGAGTGCTCTTTCTCTTTTCTTTTCTGCTCACGCGAGCACGCGAGGCCCCTCTTCTCTGAGAGAGCCAGCCGAGCGCGTCGAAGAGAGAAAAAAAAGGAGGAGATCGAGGAGCAAAGAAGGGGGGGGGGCATCCACTGCCGCCGCTTTCTCGGTCGTTCGTCGCCCGTTGCCGGTTCCCTCTTTTTTTTCTTCCACTCGCGCCTGAGACCCGCCCTGCTCCTCTGAGCTCCAACACTTTGTCGCCATGCCTCCCACTGTTGCTTACTACTACGATGAGGAGATTGGTGGGTTTTGGTCTGGGGAGAGGAGAGCGTGGAGTGCGAGAGAAAGCAGAAGAACGATGGAGGCGGAACGACGTCAGGCAAGCCGATGCTTGATGCTGGCTCGAAAAAAAAACAAAGAGCTAGAAGATGCCGTGGTTCTCTTTTCACGCGTGGAGGAAAGGACCATCATGCGAAGCCCTCTCGCGCTCGGATGAATGAGATCGGCACCGCGAGCTTGCTCGGTTGTGCCCTTCGCAAAGATCGAGAGAAAAAGAGGGAGAGGGAGACTTTGGAAAAGCGAGAGGAGAAGAGGGCGCCGTCGATTCATCGCCCGAGAGCCCGGCAAGCGGAAAAACTCAACCTCTTCTCGGCCTCCTCCCCCCCTTTTTTTCTCAACCCCGACCTCGCTCTTTTCTCCTCAAAACAAAAAAAACACCACCACCACGACCGCAACCTCTCATCGCAGGCACGTTCAACTACGGAGGGGGCAACCCCATGAGGCCCCACCGCGTCCGCCTCACCCACTCGCTCGTGTCCCACTACGACCTCGAGAAGTCGATGGTGCTCCACCGGCCCACGCCGCGGTCGGAGACGCAGATCGAGGAGTTCCACGCCGACGACTACGTCAAGTTTTTGAAGGCGGTCACGCCGGACAACCAGGACGAGTTCCTGACTCAGATGCGGCGGTTCAACATGGGCAGCGTCGGGGAGGCGGATTGCCCCGTGTTTGACGGGCTGTTTGAGTACTGCTCGGTGCGTTTTTTTTGTGTGTGAGGTGTTGTTTTGGAGTGCAGCGAGCGCGATGAGAGGCGAGGCGAGGAAAAAAACCCGTTCTTCTTCTCTCCCTCTTTTCCCGATCTTCCCTGCTTGTTCCATCTCTCTTCTTTCTGCAGCAGCTCGTTTGACCTCTTGGAACTGTATTCGATCCGCTCGCCCATGGCTCGCTCGATATCCTCGATCACTCACACGCACCCAAAAAGAACATCAACAAAACTCAACCATCACAGCTCTACTCTGGCGGCTCAGTCGGCGGCGCCGCCCTGCTCAACAACAAGGGGGCGGACGTGTGCCTCAACTGGTCCGGCGGGATGCACCACGCCAAGAAGGCGGAAGCCTCGGGCTTCTGCTACATCAACGACATCGTCCTGGCCATTCTGGAGCTCCTGAAGTCGCACGCGAGGTAAAGAGTTGATTGTTTTTCGAGCTTCGAGTTTTTTCCAGGAAAAAACGCGTGCGTTTTTCTTCTCTTTTTCCTTTTCTCCCCTTCTTCCATCATCGTCGTCTTTCTCTTTCCTCTTTTTTTGTTTTCCTCTTCCACCTCTTCATCCTCTTCTTTTCTCTGACGATGCCTCTCTCCGTTGACCCGACTTGAAAAAAAAAAAAACATAAACAAAAAAACTCCAGGGTCCTCTACGTCGACATCGACATCCACCACGGCGACGGCGTCGAGGAGGCCTTCTACCTGACCGACCGCGTCATGACGGTCTCGTTCCACAAGTACGGCGACTTTTTTCCGGGCACGGGAGCTCTGGGCGACGTGGGCACCGCAGGCGGCAACCTCTACGCCGTCAACGTGCCCTTGCAGGAGGGGATGGACGACGAGTCGTACCGGTTCGTGTTCGAGCCTGTCATGCAGAAAGTGATGGAGACGTTCCAGCCCGGCGCCGTCGTCGTCTGCGGGGGCGCCGATTCGCTGTCCGGGGACAGGCTGGGATGCTTCAACCTGTCGCTGCAGGGCCACGCAGCGTGCATGGACTTTTTGGCGCGGTTTGGCGTCCCGCTGCTGATTTTGGGCGGCGGGGGGTACACGATGCGCAACGTCGCGCGCTGCTGGTGTTACGAGACGGGAAGGCTTTTGGGAGTTGAGCTCCCCGACGAGCTGCCCGAGAAAGCCTTGGACGAGTTCGACTACTACATGGACACGCACAAGCTGCGCATCGCGACCTCCAACATGCGCAACGCGAACACGCGCGAGGCGCTCGAGTCGATTAAGAGGACGGTGCTCGCCAACCTGTCGAAGCTTCCCGCCGCGCCGAGCGTGCAGATCGGGGAGCAGGCGCCAGAGCACAAGCTGGCCGAGAAGGGCGAGGTGGAGGGGGACCCCGACGTGCGAGGGGGAGGGCAGGCCGCCGAGGACGCGAGGACGGTGAAGCCCGAGGAAGGGTTTTACGGGGCCGAGGCGGATCGAGGGGCGAGGGATGTCTCAGACGGCGGGGCGGCGGCGGCGTCGGCGGCGGCGGCGGGAGGTGGTGCTGCTGCTGCAGCGGCTCCGAAGGTAGAGCCCGCTGCTGACGCCTCTGCTGCTGCCGCTGCCGCTGCCTCTGCCGCTCCCGCAGCTGCTCCGGCTCCTCCTCCCTCGGACGAGGCGTACCTGGGCACGATCTCCGGCGGAGCGCCCCCGACGGGCATGGAAGCGGCGGCAGCTCCGATGGAGGCTGCTGCTGATGCTCCGGCTGCTGCTGCCGCTGCTCCGGCTGCTGCTGCTGATCCGGCTGCTGCTCCGGCTGCCGCTGCTCCGGCTGCTGCTCCAGCTGTTGCTCCTGCTGCTGAGGCGGCTGCAGCAGCGCCTGCTGACGGTGGTCCCGCGCCGATGGATTCGTAGGGAGAGACAGGGAGGGGGAAACAAGAGAGAGGGAGAGAGAGAGGCGGAGAGAGAACGAGTATGTGTTTTCGAAGAGGACGACGTTTTTTGTGTTTTCTTGTTCTTTTCTCCATATGCAATCTAATGCTCACCCGCAAGATAGGCTGCTAAAAAAACTGATCGCCGCGGGGCTGAAAGAGAGAGACAGAAAGAGAGATGAAGAGGAGCCTCGGCGGGCACGGTGCGGTGAACAGCGCCGCCCGAAGAAGAGTTTTTTTTCTTTTTCTTCGAGGTCGAGAAGAACGAAAAAAATCAAAAAAGAAGAAACGTTTCTGCGTCCGGTCTCTCGTCGATGAAACAAACACAAGCTCTCTTCTCTCCCAGAGTCGGTCCCTTGCGCAAATAAAAAGAAAAATGCAACCAGACGCCTTTAAGAGAGATGCGTTTGGCCGTCGAGAGAGAAAGCGAAAGGTTTACTCGGTGTCTTTTTTTCTTAACTGCTCCTCAACCCCGAACCCTAATGCTTTTGTGAACTCTCCTTAAATCCGAACGGCGATGATTCGACTGCGCTCTTCTCTCCTCGTCTTGCCTCGCCTCGAGTATCCCAGCATTACGCGAGTCTGAGACGAGGAGCAAAAGGGCTGATTGTGCGCACGATTTGTAGGAGGAGGAGGCGTCGGAGGTCGAGGTCAAGTTTTTTTTCCGCCAAAAGGCAAAATCATCTCGACTTTCAAAACTCTCAAAGAACATCACCTTTTCGAAAAGCTCCGGCTCGTCTCGAGTCTTTTTTTAGTTTTACAATCGGCTTGGCAGCATCGCTTTAAGGGGGGGGGGTTGAGAGGAAGAATCAGGCAGGATTAGTGGTTGAGTTGGGTAAAAGGCAGGGAAAAAAGGAAGAATTTAGCTGAAAGCCAGAAAGGACGGCAGGAGCAGCGGCAGCGGCGAGAGGGCAGAAAGAAGGTGGACAAGGATTTCGGGTTCTTCCTCCCCCTCCTCCTGCGACTGTCGCACGCGCTCGCGCCATCGGCGCGCCTGAGATATACAAAAGAATGCAATAAAGGAATTTGAAGGAGGGACAAGCAGAAAGAGCTAATCTCCGTGATTTTTTTATTTTGTATTATTATGTTTTTCTCGACGAGAAAATAAAAAAAAAGGCAAACAGCAGCAGCAGTAGCAGCAACACCCGCTGCCGGCGCACCCCTCTCTCCCCTCCTCATCGTCAACCGAGCAAGTCGATGACGTCGCCTCCATCAGCCGCAGCCGCAGCAGAGGCAGCCCTGGCCGCCACCTCCTCCTCCGAGGGCCTCGCCGCGGCCCTCTCGGCCGCCTCGGCCGCCGCGCCCGCGTCGGGCCCGACCCAGCCGGCTCCCGCCGCGGCCATGCAGAAGGACCACTTGTCGGTCGCGTCCGCGATGTGCTTGGCCATCGGTTTCCCGCCGCCGTGGCCGGCCTGGGTCTCCACACGCAGGAGCAGCGCGTTGCGCTGCGGGTCCGTGGAGTTCGAGGCGAGATCGTGCTGCAGCGTCGCCGCGTACTTGAGCGAGTGCAGGGGGGGGACCCGGTCGTCAAACTCGGCCGTCGACACTAAAACGGCCGGGTAGTTTTTGGTCCCGGCCGTGGGCGCCTCGACGTTGTGCAGAGGAGACCAGGCCTGGATGAAGGGACGCTCGGTGGCCAGCTCGGGGTCTCCGTAGTCTGACTTCCAGAAGACGCCGACCGTGA
>Ga0315278_10003564_pt1 | contig 13926 bp, 8 predicted proteins | sample YL17G06_0_MG_FD_203880 | JGI IMG/M metagenome (GOLD analysis project Ga0315278, IMG submission 203880) | Sediment microbial communities from Yellowstone Lake, YNP, Wyoming, USA - YL17G06_0 | ecosystem: Environmental > Aquatic > Freshwater > Lake > Sediment | place: USA: Wyoming | collected...
CACGCTCGGAGGGAAGGCAGGGGGGATGGGCGGGGACACGGGATGGGATAATATATAAAAAGGGGGGGGGGGGGGAAGGGGTCTCCCAAGAGCGACCGGCTACGAATACACAAACACAACGTCGCGCTCCTGCCCGTGCGCTAGGTGCGCATGTGGATTCGCCGTGGCCTTGAAGAAAAAGAATAAATAGGAAGGAAGGAACACGCAAAAGCAAAATCAGTTCCAATTCCATCCATCGTTTTTGTTGTTTCCGATACCGCGTCGCGCGCGGTGCCGCGTTGGGCGAGGTAATAATATGATGATATATATACCCGTCCGTGCGCGCTCACTCATCTTGCGAATATGTCTGACGACAAAAAAAGCGAATTGTGCACAAAATCCATGTGCCCAACATATTTTGAAATAGGAAAATTGAATCGATATACGAGGAAGTCGAGAAGAAAAAAAGCCTCAGCCGCGGCCGCCAGCCGGGCCACCAGCCGCCCCCGTCACAGAGCCCGCCGCCAGGAAGGCCCGCACCCGGCGGGCTTCGTCCAGGGAGATCGACGCGAGGGCGGGCTGGGGTCTGGCGGCGGGCGCGGCGGCCCCGACGAGCGCGGGGTGGGGGTGGGGGTGGGGGTGGTATTGACGAGCGCCGCCCCACCCACCCGCTGCACCCGGGCGGGGCGGGGGGCCCGAAGCCTCCAACAAGGCGGCCCGGGCCTCTTCGTCCTCCGCCATGGCGACCTGGAGGCGCAGGGAGGCCAGGCGCAGGGAGACCGGGGCGGTGCCGTCGTCCGCATCGGGCGGCGAGGGCGAGGGCGGGGTGGTCACCCTAGTGGACAGGTGGCGGGGCGGCACCCCGCCGCGCCCGGCCAGGCTGGCCGAGTGGCGGCGGGACGCCTCCGCCTCCAGCGCGGCCGCGCCCACCAGATCCAGGGACCGCGCGTCCGGCGCGTCCGGGAAGTCGGCGGACGCCCGGCCCGGGCGAGGCGCCGCCGCCGGCGCGCCGAGGAGCGGGTGCGGGGTGTGGTGGGCGTTGTGGGTTTGGAGGCACTGCCACGGCCCGCCCCCGCCGCCGCCGCCGCCACCGCCGGACGCCCACTGCTGCTGGTTGCCGCCGCCCCAGGACGCCCGGCCGCCGGGAGGAGGGGCCGCCACCGCCGCCGACAGCGGGCGCGGCGCTTCGAAGGCCGACCGGCGAAGCGGGGGGCTGCGAAAAAAGGGCCCTGGGGCCGCCCCCAGGGACGCGCTCCTCAGGTCGGCCGCCAGGTCGGCCGCCGCGGCCAGGCTGCCGTCGCCGCCGCCGCAGCAGCCGCCGCCCGACATGAGGGATAGGCCGCCCAGGGAGGTGGAGGCCGAGCGGAGGGCGTCCGGCCCGTCCCACCCCCACACGCTGCCGCCCAGCCCGCCGTCCCAGCTGCCCACAGCAAACGGAGGCCTGCCCCCGCCGCCCTTGGCGCCCGCGCCGGCCGCCGCAGCCGCCGCCCGGGCCGCCGCCGCCCGGGCGCGGGCCCCGCCCCGTGCCCCCCGCGCCCGGGGGCGGGAGGGCGCGGACGGCGCGTCCGCGGCGGGCGTCCGGGAGCCGCCCGACCCGCCCGACCCGCACCCGCACCCGCCGCCGCTGTCTTCGCTCGAGGTCGAGACCGACAAAGGGCCGGCCGGGCGGGGTGGGGCGAACGAGAGGGAGGCTGACGGGCGCCCGGCGCCCCCCGCCGTCGGGGACAGTGGCAGCCCCCACCCCAGCCCGAGCCCCAGCCCCGCGGGCAGGCTGCCGCCGCCCGCCCGGTGGGCGGCGGCCGCGGCGGCCGCGCCCGCGCGCGCGGCTCGCCCGGCAGCGTCCGCCGCCAGCCCCGCCGCCGCGTCGGCGGGCAGGGCGGGCTTGGGCGCGCCCGACCGCAGCTCGGCGGGGCTGTGCGCGAAGAAGCAGATGCGGCGGGCGCAGTGGAGGCCGTCGTTGCACATCTGGGTGCGGTAACTTGACGGAGAGAAGAAAAGAAAAGACACAAAAATGAGGGATCGAGGTTTTTTTCTCTCCTCCACACCCACCCATCCATCTTTCTCTCTCTCCTTCTCTCTCCTCCCCACCCAACTCACCGCGTCGGGTGCAGCCAGTACTCGAAGACGGAGTGGCAGGCGTAGCACCGGTCGCCCCGGTGACAGAGGCCGGTCTGAGGAAGGGGGGGGGGCGTGAAGTGGCGTGAAGACCAACTGGGGAGCGTGGTGTGCTCCCTGGAGGGAGGGGGAGGCGCGGTGTGTCATAGGGGGGGGGGGGGGGGGGGGGGGGGGGGGCGGGGGGGGGTTTGGGGGGGGGATTTTGCCAGGGGGGGCGGGGGGGGGCGGGGCCAAAATGAGGCCCCCCCCCCCCCCCCCCCCCCCCCCCCCCCCCCCCCCCCCCCCCCCCCCCCCCCCGCCCCCCCCCCCCGCCGTGGACGCTGCTGCTGTGTGGGAGAGACTTTGCCCTCTCGGGCCGGGCGGCGGCGTGACCAAAAGTCTCGCCGCACACCCACCGCCCCCCCCTTTTTTCTTCGCCCCACCTTTTTCATGTCCGGGCAGGCAATGCCGGTGTAGATGCCGGAGCGCGGGTCCCGGCGCAAGGCCTTCTCACCTGGGAAAGGGAAGGGGCGCGTTGTCAGAGGAAATTAAAAAAGCGCCGAGGCGGCTTCTTCGCGGGCGGCGGCGCGCGTCCTCTTCTCTCCGCCCGCAAGGGGGGCCCGCCTCCCATCCCTCCTTTTCACCCGCCCCTAGGCTAGATCACCTCCCCGCCTCCACTCACCCGGGTGCGCAAAGGGGCAGGTCGTGTAATCGTGCTGGTAGGACTTGGCGCAGGCGACGACCTGTGTGAGTAAGGGGGGCATGAGAGGGGAAAAAAAGGGTGAGAGCAGTTGCCGCATGCAAAAAGGGCCCGCCCAGCGCGCCCGCCTGCACCCTTCCTCACCGCCTTACCTTGAATCCTTGGATGCGAAACTCATCGGAAGCATACAGGGGGTGGGCGTCATCGTGCGGGGCGGCCGGCCAGCGGGGGTCCAGGCAGGCGGGGCCGGCGACGGAGGCGGAGGAGGGCGCAGCCGGAGCGGGGGCGCCGGGCGCCGGGCGCATGAGGGACTCCTGAGGCGGGCTAAAAGCCCCCCAGTCGGCGCCCCCGGCCCCGGAAAGGGTCGCCCAATCAACAGGCTGCATGATGTGGGGGCGGGTTTGGTGAGGGGAGGCCGGGGCGCGGGTGTGGGCGCGCCCGTGGAGCGAGAACGGGGGTGTGGTGAAAAAGTGGGCTGTCGGTACCTCGAGTCACACAATCTTCAGCTCACACTCACACAACCACACACGCGGCGCACGCCCCTCTCTCCCTCTCTCCCTTCTGTCCCCTTCTGTCCGCCTCTCGTCTCGTCATTCCATCTCTCAGTCCGCCGACTCCAGGCGGTCATAGTAAAAGTCGCGCCCGGACGTCCAGCCGACGCGCAGGAGGCGGACGGTCCCGGCGTCGACATCGTAGACCGCACCCGCGACCAGCACCTCGCGCGCGGACGCGGGGGGCAGCGCCCGGGCGACCGCGCGCAGGACGGCGGAGACGGTCAGCTTGACGTGGGCGGCGACGACGTCGTTGTCGTCGACGGGGGTGGCGGCGGTGGCGGCGGCGGCGGCGGGCGGCGGCGGCAGCGGCGGCGGCAGCGGCGGCGCAGACACCCCCGGCGTGCCCCCCTTTGTTGTGTCGCCCTCCCGCCGCTCGCTCGCCTTCCTCTCCAGGCGGGCGCGCGCGATGGCGAGCGAGTCCTGCGTCCGCAGGCGGGCGCCCCGGGCGGCCCGGGCGGCCGCGGCAGCAGCCCCGCCACCATCCTCAGAGTCGGAGCCCGCGCCGGCCCGGCCGTGGCCGTGGCCGTGGCCGTGGCCGTGGTGCCCCCCGCCGCGCACGCCCCGGGCGACCGCGTCGACGGCCGCGGCCAGGCCCTCCGTCAGCGCGGCCAGCGGGTTGGCGGAGGCGCGGTACAGGGTGGGCGGCGGCGGCGGCGGCGGCGGCGGGGGGGCGCCGCCCTCCAGGGGGGGGGCAGCAGTGGGCGGCGTCGCCGCGCCGCCCGTGCCGCCCGCGCCGGCGCCGGCCTTGCCGCGGGACAGGGCGCGCCGCAACCAGCCGCCCAGGCCCCCCGACCCGGCGGCCGGCGGCGGCGGTTTCCGGGTGGCCACCGCGGCGGCGGCGGCTGCAAAGGCTGTCGTCCCGGGGGGCGGGCAGGCCGCGGCGGCGCGGGCGGCTTCCAGGCCGCCCCCGCCCGGGTGCCGCCCCGGCGAGGGCGACCGCCGGGAGAAGGAGGGGCGGCGGGAGGGCGTGCCGCCCCCGCCGCCGCCACTCTCCGCGCCCGCGCCGCCCCCAGCCCGCGCCGCCGCCCAGGCCTCGATCGCTGCCGCGACGGCCGGGCACCGGGTGTGGCCGAGGACGAGGACCAGGCGCGTGCCCAGCCCGCGCAGGGGCTCCACCACGGACGCGGCGACGACGTCGTTGGCGGGCGGGCGGCCGGAGGGGGCGGCCGCGGGGGCGGACAGGACGGGGCCCGCGACGCGCACAACGTGCAGGTCGCCCACGCCCGCATCGAAGATGAGTTCCGGCGGGACGCGGGCGTCGGAGCAGGCGAGGATGACGGCGATGGGGTCGCAGGGCGCGCCCAGGAGGTCGGCGAGCGTGTGCGGGTCCGCCCGGCACCGGCGGAGGGCGCCCTATGGACAAACGGAGATTGAATGACGAGGTCAGGTGTCGTTTTTTTTTTTTTTTTCTCCGTCGCCGAATGGGGAGGTCGCTCCTGCTCTCTTTCTCCCTCCTACGCGCGGCCCGTCGTCCTCCTCCCTCTCTCTCCCAAGCCCGCACCTGTTGAAAGCGTTCGTGCCCCTCCATCAGCTGAGCGAGGGCCTCGCGGGCCCGGGCCCGCAGGATGGCGTCATCCGTGCGGGAAGCCGAGTGCGGCAGTAGGCCGCCCGCCGACGGGCGGGCAGACGCTGGCGCGGTGACAGCACTGCCGTCCGTCAACCGCCGGGCGGAGGCGGGCGTGGAGGTGGCGTTCGTGGCTGCCACGCCTGTGGCGAAGCGGACAGAGGAGGAGGGGCGGTCGTCGTCCGGCTGGGGCGACATGCTGGGGCGAGTGTGGGATATGAAGATTTTTCTGCTAGACGAGAAAAAAAAAAGGCACTCTGTCCCTGACCACTCTTCTTCCTCCCCACTCTTCTCGCGCGCGCGCCGTGTGTGTACACGCCCTTCCCCCGCATCTCATCCAATGCGTGCCACCCTAGTCTCCTCCACTCCTGCGGCCACCCGCTCCCTGCGTGCGGCGTCCTCTAACGCCGTCCCCCGCCCACCGGGCGCCCGGCTAGCGCGTGCAAGCCCGCGTCGGCGCCTCCCCCACGCGCCCTCCGCTGCCGGGCTGGATGCGGCCTTGGCGGGCGCGCCGCCCGAGGCGGTGGCTGCGATCGTGGCTGGTGCGTGATTGGGGGGAGAGAGTCAATCAAGGGGATAGAGGGAGAGGGTGGGAGAGCCGATGGGCCGAATGCGGGAGAAAAAAGCTGGGGAGCAAGCGCGAGAAGCACGGCGTGTGGCTGAACCCCCAAACCTCACACACATCACATCCCCTGAATCACGTCTCCCCACCATCCCCCTCTCTTCTCCACCGCCCAGTCCTTGCCGGCCTGGGCGTCACCGTCGGCCTGGCCGTCAAGGGCGCGGCGTCCGAGCCATCCACGCCCGCCGCTCCCTCCAGTCAAGCCGCCGCCGCCGCGAAGAAGGAGGACAAGCCCCGCCCCCTGCCCCGGGGCGCGGACTCTGTCCTGGTCGTGGACGCGAGCGGCAAGCTGGGGCGGGCGGTCGTGGCCGCCGCCCTGGCGTCCGGCCGGTCCGTCGTCGCGGCGGGGCGGGACGCCGGCCGCATCCGGGGCGCCCTGGCCTCGCTCGGCCTGGCCGAGGGCGTCCAGGCGGGCGCCCCGGGCGGGCCCACGCTGGTCGTCGCGGGTGGGCTGGACGTGACGGACGGGGCGTCCCTCGCCCGGCCGGCCCTCTTTGACAGTGTGGCCCAGATCGTCCTCGCCACCGGCCCCGTCTTTGGGCGCCTGGCCGAGGGCGGCATGGGCTACCCGGACGGCATGACGCCCGAGCTCGTCGACGCGAAGGGTGTGGCCGCCGTGGCGGCCGCGGCCGCGGCCGCCCTGCCTGCCCAGCTGCCCCCGACCGCCCCGCCCCCGACCACGCTCGTCCTCCCGCTGACCACGCCCGCTGACGTGGCGGTCTGGGAGCCCCTGGATGACGTCATCATGGGCGGCTCGTCGGCCTCCACCCTAGAAGCCAAGGAGGACGGCAGCTCCGTCACCTGGGGCGGGGAGGTCGTATTTGAGGGCGGCGGCTTCTGTGGGGCCCGCACAAAGAAAGGCGCGCTCGGCACGCTCGACCTCTCGGCCTCCTCTGGCCTCGCCCTCACGCTCCGGTGCGCCACCGGCCAGACCTTCAAGGTCAACATCAAGACGGACGCCCAGGAGGACGTGCCGGAGGCGACCTACCAGGCCCTGCTGGACACGAGCACGGACGGTGGGTGGAGCACGGTTTTCTTGCCCTGGTCGGCGTTTGTGCCCACCAAGCGCGCGCGCTTCGACCCGGCCGCCCCACCCCTGGACGGGCGCGGCATCCGTTCGCTGGGCTTGGTCCTCTCCCGGTTCGAGTACGATGGCGCCCCCAACCCCCGCTGCCTGGCCGGCAAGTTCGAGCTGGAGGTCAGGGGCGGCGTCAGGGCCTTCACAGCGCCCGCCCCGGCCATCCTCCTCCTGTCGTCTGCCGGGACGGAGCGCAACGCGCGCATCGGCGACGACGCGGCCGCCCGGGCCGCCGACGTGCCCATCGTCCGCCTCAACCCGGGCGGGGCCTTGAACTGGAAGTACGTGGGCGAGGCCGCCGTGCGCGGGTGCGGCCTACCGTACGCGGTGCTGCGGTGTACGGGCTTCCGGGACGACCTCGATGACGCCCCCCGCAAAAAAGAGGCGCCACCGTCTGAGGAGGCGGGCGCGGCGCCCGCTGCGGCGGCGGCTGGCGGCCCTCCGCCACCCCCGCCCCTCCCGCCCATGGGCCCGCTGGAGCTGCGCCAGGGGGACGCCGTGTCGGGCGTGCTCACCCGGGCGGACGCGGCGGCGGCGGCGGTGTCCGCACTGCGCACGCCCGCGGCCTGTGGCAAGACGGTCGAGGTCCTGCGCGGCCCGCCCCTGTCCAACGCCGCTCTGCCGGCCCGGCCCCTGGACGCCGCCTGGCTGGCCATCGTCCCCGACCGGTCCCGCCCGGCCGCGGGCCTGCCCCCACTGCCCGCGCCATCCCCGCCGCCGCCGCCGCCGTCCAAGGAGGAGGCGTCGGCCGTGCTGGCCGACCCCCGCGTCGCGGCCGCCGCCGCGGCCGAGCGGGGCGGCCGGGTGCGCAGCGAGGAGGAGACGGCAGACCTGGCGGCGGCCGCCACGCGCGCGCCGGCCGGGGATGACGGGCGTGGGGCGGTCGCAACCTCGGCTGGTGAGGGTGGTGTGCAGGACGCGCGGGCCGCCCTGGAGGCGCTGCTGGGCGAGACGGAGACGGCCGACGCATGAAACTGGGACGCGTGTGAGAGGTGCGGGGTTGGAGGGAGTTGGGAGAGAGAGGAGGAGGGTCGCTAAGCGGTGTGACATTTTCAGCGGGGGTCGTTGTGTTTGTGAGCTTGTTCCTTTTTCTGTTCCTTATGTGGTGTTACACGAGGGGAAAAGCCGCGCGGGGCACGTGAGGAAGACGAGGAGAGGTTGCGACCGTCGCGCCCTGCGACGCCCTGCGACTCGCGCCTAGCGACGCGCACTCTTCTTTCATTTTCATTTTCTCTGTCTTTTTGTAACGGGGCCCGCGCCCTTCCTCTTGCCTTTCCTGACCCGGGCCTTCAGGTAGAGGAGCCCTTTACCTCACCAGCGGGAAATAGGGTTCAGCGAGACTGATTATGTGTTTTGAACGGCGTGAGATCAAAAATGAAGGCGCATGCAATGAAAAAGGTGCGGTACCGACCTTCCCATGCGGCGCCCCGCCCACGGGGCCGACCGTTCACCCACCCCACCCACACCATCACCTGCTGGCCCATCTTTCAAAGTACCCCCTTCCGGTCGGATTTGTCTCACCTGGCTTGTCCGACCCCTGGCGGGGCACGCTCATCCGGTAGCGGGCATCGGACTGCGCCCACCCCACGGTCGTCTCGGAGATGGGGCGCGAATAAATGGGTGTCGCGCTGTACGCCAGGCCGGCCAGGGCGATGGCCGAAGCGATGGGCGTGGCCACCTTGGAGAAAGGGATGAGGGCCATTGCTCTCTTGAGAGAGAGGCGGAAAAGGAGAGGTATTGAGAAAGCAAGGACGGAAGAATAATGAGCAAACCCCCCCGCTCGAACCGGCTCCCCCCCCCCCTCGGAAAATCGAAAAAACGGACCAAAAAAAGAGCAAACAACACTAACACACACACACCGCGCCCCAGCGATACACACCCGCCTAGCCGTCGTGCAAACAAATAAAATACGTCTTACGAAGGAGGCGCGTGTGTTGAGGCACGGCCTAGCGTGCCTCAACACACACACACTCAACCCCACACCCCTCTTCTCACATCACCACCAGCGGCTTCCCGCCCTGCCCGCACGCGCCCGCATGCCGGGCGTACAGGGCCTCCACCGCCTCTATGTACGCCGCATGCACGGCCGCCACGGCCGCCCGCGGTGGGAAGTGTGGCTGGCGGGTCGGGGAGGGAGGCTCTGCCCGGCGCCTCAGTTCCCCCCGCCGCGGCGAGGGTGGGGGCGACTCCCCGCCGCCCCCGCCGTACAGTAACTCTGCCGGCGGCTCGATAGGCTTGCCCACCACCACCGTCAGCTTGACCCGGTGGGGCAGGGGCGACCCGCCCACGCCCCACATCAGCATGGGCCAAAAGCGCAGGGCGCGCGCCAGGCGGGCGGCGACGCGCCTAGGCATGAGCGGGGGGCCGGCCAGGGCGAAGCTGTAGGCGTCGGTCTGGCCAAAACAGAAGATGGGGACCACGGGCGCGCCCGCGGCCAGGGCCAGGCGGATGAAGCCCGTCCGGCGCCGCAGGTAGAGCGTTTCGCGGCCGGCCCGCAATAAGCCGCACTCGCGCACGCCGCCCGGGCAGACGGCGACGCTGTGGCCCGCTCGCAACAGGCGGGCGGCGCCTGCCGCGGTCGCTGGGCGGGCGCCCAACCAGTGCCAAAGGTGGCGGACGATGGGGATACGGAAGCACTGAAAAGGGATGTGCGGGAGGGTTGTCAGAAAAAATGGAGGGAGGGCAGACCCAACCCCCGGCTGCGTCCGCGCGCGTGCGGCTGGGGGTGGCCAGGCCCCTTTCTCTCTACGCGCTCCCTCCTCTCTCTTTCCTCTCGTTTTTTCTCACTCACCGTCGAACTGGCCAGCGTGCGCACCCGCCCCCAGGCCGGGCTGCACCCGGGTGACAGCTCGCAAAAGGCCACCGGCAAGCCCACCGGCAAAGCTGAGTGGGGGCTGTAAGCAAGCACGTATGGGCGGCCAGGTGTCAGTGATGTTTCATCCTCATACTTGACGGTCAAGTCAAAGTATCGTCCCGCCGCGCCCATGCTGAATCGCGTGAACGCGCTCGCCCAGGGGCCCGGGTCGCGCAGGGGCATTGCGGCCAGCACCCCCAGCACGGCCAGCCAAAGCAGCCAGGCCGGGTGGAGGGCAAGCCCCGCAACGAGTGCCGCGCCCGCCGATCCCGCCACGAAAAAGATGGCGCCGATGTAGAGGGCCATGGCCGCGCCGCCCGCGGCAATGCCCAGGGGACCGGCCATAAAGGAGTGAGGACGGGGTACAGCCCGTTTCACCTTCAGGGGCGGGCGTGGGGCGGTGGCGCCGCTGCCCGCGGCGACTGCGACGCGCAGGCTGCGGCCTGGCTGAGCGCTGGTGGTCGTGCTGGCTGCTGCTTTTTCGGGGCCACCGTCGCCGCCACCCCCAGCCGCCAGAGCCGCCGCCAGGCCGGCGTCACGCCACAGTGCCGGCGGCGTCGGCGAGGCGCTGGCTGCCTCATCGTCTAGGGAGGCCAGGCGGGAGGAGCGACGGGGTGAGGCGGCTGAGAAGGGAGGGGGGGAGAGGAGAGGGGGTGGTTTGTGAGGTTTGTGAGACGAGAGACGAGAAACGCCGACGACTGTGTAGCCTTCCGTCTCACGCCTCCGAGCACTTTCAATGCGTCTCAATAGTGCAAGGCACAGAGACATCACTGGGCGGTGACTGGTCGACCAGAATGCGCGGGCCTGGCCGGGGTGAGCGGCATGTGGCCGCACCCGCCGCGACGGCGGCCAAGGCAATGGTGCCGCGCAACCAAATTGCATTTTTAGGTCGCCGCCCGTGCAGGGTGCACCCGCCCGGAAGGGCCTGCAATCCAGCACAGACATAACCGTCGTACCGTGCGTCATTGTGTGGGAGGTTGACAGCGATGTTTGGGGCAGGCCGTCCAGGAGGCGAGAGAAATGGTGCACGGCGAAAGAGCAGAGTGGGCGTCGAGTGGTCAGCGAGCGGAAAGTGAGCGCGTTTCTCGTCCGCTTTCCCTTCACACCTCTTTTCTCTCTCGCTTCACACCCTCCGCGCACGGCGCGCGCCGCTCCCGTGAGACACGGCGTCGGCCATGCCGCTATCCACCCCTCCTCGCCTCCCAGGCCTGGGCGCGCCGGCGGCGGCGACCCTGGCGTTCGTGGTCGCGACGGTCGCAAGGTGAGAGAAGAATGGGGACAGGGGAGGCTAGGGAGGTCGTTGACCCTCGCCCGCCCGGGCGGAGGTGCTCGGCTACCACCCCACGCATCGCGGCTGGAGCAGGAGGGCGTGTCCAAGCCCACACATGAGGAGCTCGCCGCGGGTCGGGCCCCAAAACCTCCCCCACCCCAGTCGGGAAGCCGCTCTCGCCGCCGCTGCCGGCCCGAGAAAGAGGCTCTCGGCTTTTTTCTGTCTCGCCTCCTCTCTGCCCGACCTCTCCCAATTTTCTTCACCTGCCTTTCTCACTCCCTGCACAGGACGCTCTTCACCGCCTTTGCGACCTCTCGGGCGGGCGGCGCAGGCGAAAAGGGCCAGGTGCGTGATAGCTAGGGAAAGAGAGAGGTGGAGTGGGGGCGGGCGTGGTCGGGCGCAGCTCCGCTAAATTCCTTCGCCCGGCCGCCAGGTCGGCGTCGGCGTTGGGGGCCAGGGGGATCGTGGCCCCCTGCCTTTCGCGTCCCGCCCCGCCCGCCCCGCGGCCTCCGCGCCGCCTCTCGTATCCTGGCTGCCTATCCTGGCCTTATTTACAGTCGCTGGGGCGCCTGCCTGGTTAATCCACGGCCTTGCACCCCTCACTCCGCCGCCGGAAAAAGAGAGGGAGGAGCGGCACGCTCGCCTTCGGCCTCTCGTGCCAACCTCAACCTCTCTCTCCGCCTCACACGCTCTCTCCATTTTTACACACACAGCACACTACTCCCCAGCAGCACTGGCTCCTCGTGCACCTGGCCGCCGACCCGTCCCTGTTGGCCGCCCTCCTCATCGCCCCCCTGGCCGCCGCCTGGGCGGCCGCGTCAGCGCAAGCGTCGGCGCTCTCAGCAGCGCTTTGCGCCGCGGAGGCACGGGCCGAGGAGGCGGCCGTGTCCGCGGCTGCTGCCCTGTCGGCCGCCCAGGCCGCCCGGGCCCGCCTGGCCGAGCTGGACGCGGCCAGTGTTAGAGCAGCAGCTGCTGCTGCTGCTGCTGTGGCGGCGGCGGCTTCGACCAACACCACTCCGCCCCGCCCGCTGCGCTGGCCGCCCGGCGCTGCACTCTCCCTTCGCCTCCGCCCCGTCCCGACGCTCGCCCTCGACTGGGGCGCCGCCGGGGCGGGTGCGGACGCGGTCGCGGTCGCCAGCGCGGCGGTCGGGCGTTCGGGCGTGCTGCCCTTGTCCCCACCCGCGGGGCGGACCATGGGCGGGCCGCCAGGGCCACCGGCGCTGCCACACCGCCTGGCGCTGCTGCCCTCCGCGGCCAGCCCGCCCCCGCCCCCCCAGCAGCATCAGCATCAGCAGCCGCCGCCCTTCACGTTCAACGCCATGCCGCACCACCGGTCGGCTGGCATGCCGGCGTCCACCTCTGGCCGCCCGCCTCGGCCACCCCAGCAGCAGCGGACGAGTGGCGTCGCGAACACGACCAGCCTTGTCGGCGCGGCCGCCCGCCGCCTGGAGGTTGAAGGACGCTCGCCTCGTTCGTCCTCCTCCTCCTCTTCGGGCTCCGACTCCGACGCCTCCTCCATGGCCGCCGGCGATGATGCCGCCGCCCTGCGCGCCCGTCGCCGGGCTCGCCGCCGCCGCCCGGGCGGGCTGGCCCCCCGCGCCCGGGCGGGGACGGCCCCGCCCGAACCGGCCTCAGCCGCGGCCGCCAGGGGGCGCGCGCGCCTGGCGGCCACCCTCCTGGCCTCCTTCCCCGTCTCCTGCCGGGGCTCCATGGACGACCTGTCCTCGCTGGGGGTGCAGTCCACGGGGCCCAGCATGGACGGCGAGGGCGGGGAGGCCGGGGCGGGCGCGGCGCAGGCCGCAGTGCCGCCGCCGCCGCCCCCTCCCGCCGCCCACCCTCTCCCGCCCTCCAGCCCGCTGCCCGCCGCGCCGGCCCGCGCGGGCTCGCCCTCGCCCTCGCCCTCCCCACCCCGGTCATCGGCCGGGGAGAGAGGGCACGGCTACGGCCGGTCCCGCCACCGCGCCCGGGCCGCGACCGCGCCCCCCGAAGTGCGCCTGGCGGCGGCGGAGGAGGAGGGCGGCGACCGGAGCGGGGCGGCCACGCCGGTGTCGGTCGCGGCCGCGACCGCGCTCCCGTCCTCCCAGCCCACCGCGGCCGAGCCCTCCTTCGCGGACGCCCTGGAGGTCCAGGCCACCGACCCGGCCGCCAACACGGCGGCCGCCCTGGCTGGCGCCATCCTTGATGGCGACGGCGACTGCCCGCCCGGAGTGGCGGCCGTCGTCCCGCCCACCGCCCTGCTCCAGTTTGGGTCGCTCCTGGGGGAGCCCGACGCGGACGCGGCCCTGGCGGCCGCCGGCGCGCCCGGCCCCTGGGGCTGTGCGGGCTCCCTCCTGGGCGCCCCCGACACGGACCGGTGCGACCTGGCCGGGTGGGAGCTGGTGGTGGAGGAGGCGCTACCCGCCCTGGGCCTTGCCTACTGGGCCTGGCGGCGCCCGCTGCGGCGGGGCCTGCACGCGTACCGCACCCACCTCGTCCTCTCCGGCGCCTCCGCGGCCGACCTCCGCTCCTTCCAGAACGATGAGCGCACCCGGTTCCTGTGGGATGACACCTGCCTGGACACATGGAGGCTGGCGTGCGGCGGGAACGGGGGAGGGGGCGACGGCACGGCCGGCGCGTCCCCCCCCTCTTCAGAGTCTGGCATCTCTGTCTACCGCGTCCGCTGGCCCCGCCCGATGTGTCCCCGGGAATATGTCTACGCCCGCCGCGTCTGGCCCCGCCCGGCCGACGGAGGCTGCTACTCTGTGTCCTTGGGCACCCCTCACTCGGACGCGCCGCGCGGCGCGGCGGGGGCGGTGCGCATTGACGATTACGTGTCATGTGTCCTAGTGCGGGCGGCGCGCGCGCCGACAGTGGCCGCGCCCGCCGCGCTCGGGGCCGAAATCGTGAGCGTCTACTTTGAGGATCCGGGCATCCGGCCGGGCGTCGTCAACCTGGCCGTCCGCAAGGGCCTGTGGCCGTTTGCCCAGAAGTTTGCGGCGGCCTTCCGGACGTACGCGGCGGCCAAGGCGCGGGCCGAGGCGGCGGCCGCCCGACGCGCGGGTGGCGGCGGGTCGGCCCGGCCCTCCCTCGACCAAGGGCTGCCCCTTCGGGCCGTGCCTGCCGTCAAACCGGGCGGCAGCGACGCCCCACCCCCTGCCTTTGGGCTCCTCCTCCCCGCCTGGCTGGCGTCCGCCCGGGCGGCCGTGTGGGCGTCCGCGGCGGGCGGGTTGCT
>Ga0315278_10003566_pt1 | contig 13924 bp, 29 predicted proteins | sample YL17G06_0_MG_FD_203880 | JGI IMG/M metagenome (GOLD analysis project Ga0315278, IMG submission 203880) | Sediment microbial communities from Yellowstone Lake, YNP, Wyoming, USA - YL17G06_0 | ecosystem: Environmental > Aquatic > Freshwater > Lake > Sediment | place: USA: Wyoming | collected...
GATGTTATAAAGACGTTATAACTACCTTATAAGCCTTTAAGTGTTACGGCGTAGCCTTCACGATGTTACGCCGGAGACTACCAACCAACACCTTGTAAAGATTTGGTATGGGCCTTAAATGGGCCTTGCGGCCTAGACCTTTTGGGGGTATAAGAGAGCATGAGTAAATGTTTCCTACATTCGACGGATACCAAGGTGGCATACAATCCGTTGACAGGTGAAATCGTGACGGGATTCTGCCAGCACACAGATTTGATAGAGCACAATTATGACACATGGGTTAGGGCTATTGTATTTCCACAGCGCAAGCGGGTTTACTTCCGCTTCTACAAGCCGGACGGTGACTACTACTTTATCGATGACAAAGACAAGGCGCATAGCTTCGACGTATGCTTTACAGCGCATGAGGCATTAGTCAAAAAGGGTTACTGCTTGAAATCATGGAAAGCATTGTATGCCGTGACTGATAAGGTTGTGACTGAGGGGGATATAAAACTATGAGCGCGAACGGTGCGACAAAGAAAGACCTATTTAACGCGATAGCGAACCTTCAAGCGCGTAACGCTAGACTTGCGTTGACCATGTACGATATCATCGAGGTGTTAGAGACCTTGCCTAGAGATGGTCAATACGCGCCAGTGCTAACGGTGCTGAAGTATGCCAAGGATGCAATTAAAATCTAATGACCGACGATAAAAGCATAGGTGAGCTTAACAGCATGAATGACAGCGACAAGCGCGACAGGGCGCGAGAGCGTATCATTCAACGCCTAGAGCTTGAGGGTAAAATCAAAGAGGCCCTATCGTGGCTATGGAAAGACCTAGACGCAAAAGAGCGGCAAGAATAAAAGGGCCTAACGGCCCATTGAACCTAGGGCCTATTCCTGATAGACTGGATAGAAGTTAAACCGACAGAGAGGAGCTACCATAATGAACCTCAAAACGTTAGGAGCGAATAAAACGGAGCTAGACCTAGGCAACGGGCGGCGTGTGCTTGTGAGCTATTCGACGGCGGTAGCAGAGAGCTACCTTGCGCCGGAGGGTAGGCTGTATCGCGTAACGGAAAAGTTTTGGAGCCGGACAACCTCTAAGCATATTCGCTCATGGATGCCATTAGACCAAGCTAAAGAGTTTCCGCAAAGCTATTTTGACAACCTCTTAACGGAGGTGCGCTAACATGCCAATACGCGACAACGTAACGCAAGCGTTAAGCGTGATAGACCCTCGACGGCCTGAAAACTTACGGCGCAATGATTCCTCTAATCGCGCTTTTGTGTGGCGCGGCTCTAGACGGCGGCGCGTTCCTTCCGTCGAGTTTAGCTTAGGTTGGGAACTGGAAGCTAACAAAGAGGCGGCGCGGTATCCTAACGGCGTTGAAAAGATTAGCGACGGTAGCGTAAACGGTGACAGCGCGGAATATATTGTCATGCCGTCTGTTACCAAGTCGCCGCGCTTTGTGCTAGGCTTGCTCAAAGACCTAGTACATGCGCCGGAATTGAACACAGATAAATCGTGCGGGTTCCATGTGCATATGGCCCCAAAGATTGACAATCTGACAAAAATGCGTCTATGGGCTATCACCTGTCAGGAGTTGGCGCGACGTATAGAGGATGCGGCCTTTAACGCCGTGCCAGATGCGCGACAGAATAATAACTATTGTCGGCGCGTCGAGGTGTTGCAACACGGCACACGCTTTGCGTCTAGCAAGTACAGCAATGACAGGCGTTACCAGTGGCTAAACGTTGTCGAAATGTTCCGGCCTTCTGGTATCCGTACCGTCGAGGTGCGCTTGCTAGGCAACACTCACCGATGGAAGTACCTTTTATCATGGGTAGCGTTTAGCTTATGGCTAGGTAAGCAAGCATGGAAGGTACAACACGGCGGGTTAACGATGGATCAAGCGGCCCTTGAGTTGTCGTCCTTCCTCAAAAAGATAACGGAGGAAATCAAGCCGTTAGACAAGCGCGGCGAACCTATCCCGCAATGGGTGTATGACGCATTGCACAAGCTAGGCATAGACTCGACGGCATGGGATAGACCCTTGCAAAAGTTATACGCGACAGAGTGCGAGGTGACAGGGCGGCGCAAGGTGTTTTACTCCGACGCGCAAGCTACCGTCGAGAATGACACAAGCGATGATGAGGATTCATGCGTTTGCGGGTGCGGAGCGGATGGTCGGTGCGACACACAGTTACACGATGATGGCGATTGCGATGCGGATTATTGTAGCGCGTGTCATAGTGAGGGAAATTGCACGGCGCGATATTGCGAGGCGTGTAGAGAGGCGGCGCATAATGACGGCGACTTGTGCGAATGGGGTACAAATTGCGTTCAATGCACACGCGAACGGGCGCGACAGCTTACCTTGACGTTGACTGAGGATGAGGCACAAGAGGAAGCAATCAGAGAAAACAACGGGCGGCATATCGTGTGCGTTCCGTATGACGAGAGCGTAATAGTCGCAAGTGCTATAGACAATCCGGCAAACTACGCGCCAGCACCTAGCGGCACTATCGCTAACGCGCCGGAGCTAACAGCGACGGAAGCAAGCGGCGTATTTTATGGGCAATCAATAGTTGATATGATAGGAACATATACGGGACACATTCATGCGTCTAACATTGCGCCATTGACGGCGGGTGAGGTGTTGCGCGGGTCTAGGTATATACCGGACGGAGTAGTTATCCCTATCAGTGAGGATGAGATGATACAGAGCAGGGATAGGGAAGCATTTTATAACAACGGAGGTGCGCGATAATGTGCGGAATCTTTGCCGGAGTTGGAAAGCTTAATAGTAATCGGATTGTCGCGCTAGGGTCTATGAATGAAGAGCGCGGCACGGATAGCGTCGGCATAGGCTACATTGACGGCGGCGAAATTCGCATAGCCAAAATTGCAGAGCGGCCTTGCGTCGGTCTCAATCTGTCATTGCGTAAAGAGGTGACGGCGGCGGCGGTGTCCGGCCTATTTATAGGACACACAAGGGCGGCAACGCAGGGAGATATCACAAGCGAAAACGCACACCCTTTTTTAATGGAGGGTATCGCGTTCGCGCACAATGGGATAATTATAAACGATGAGGATTTCGGAAAGTACACCGTCGATAGTCAATCCCTTATTCATGGAATCAAGGGTAAAGACTTTTCAAAGTATGAAGGCGGTATAGCCTTAGTGTGGATTGAAGGCGGCAAGTTGTGCGCCTACCGTTGCGGCAATCCTTTATATCGAGGGCGGCACGGTGACGCTACCTATCTTGCTAGTGATGACGCATACCTAGAGGCGATAGGGTGCAAGCATATCAAAGAGCTTGCGGAGGGAATGATCTATACTTTCCATGACGCGCACAACGTCACCACTAAGCGAGTGCCAAAAAATAAAGCTTACGCGTACAAAAAGAACTGGCAAGATGACGCGCCATTGACAACCTGTCAATACAGCGCGGGTGCTAGTCAGTGGAAGCTAGACGCGCCGAAGCTTAAAGAGTTAGACTTTCCCAGGGTTGAAAACTTCGACACTTGGAAGGATGAGCGCGAAAAGGCGGCGGCGAATTATGACCATTGCGAGATGTGCGGCATGAGCCGGAGCGGTGATACTGAGTATTGCAGGGATTGCATGGACTGGATGAAAAACGAAATAAACGCAGATTCACCGTCGGAGGTCAGGGCCTAGCATTCGATTTAAGGCCCGTAAAAATTGCCGGACATAGTTTGACACCTGCGAAAATGGAGGATAGAAAAATATGAACGGGCTAAACAAAATCTATGAGCAAGAGGCGCAAGCATTGATTGACGCATACTTAGACGGCGGCGACCAAGAGCTAACCTGCGAACGTTCCGTAATAGTCGAGGAGATAGTTAACATATTAGTAACGGCACAAAATCAGGCGTATGACCTTATCGACGATAACTCACGACTGAAAGACTAAGGGAGGACACGTGCTAGGATACTATGACGGATTCACTAATGGGCCAGCGCGGCCTATCACTGGCAAAGAATGGCTAACGCTGAAGTGCGACGATTGCGGAGTACCACAGACTCACCACAGAGAGGATGGCACAAAATGGCGGTGCGTGATTTGCAACACGACTAAAAATGGCGGGACGGCATGAGCTTAACTATTCGCTGTCCCGTATGTGATGAGCTACTTGCTCCTAGTCATGCCGGACGTAACGCGCATATGAAACGGGTTCACGGTGTTAGCATCGTGCCGGATAGACTTGTACCTATGGACCCTATGCAGAAGGCGGCAATAATGGCGCGGGTAGAGGATAGGTTAGGTGCGGCGATCATTTCGCCGGATGAGCGGCGGCATTGCACGGATTGCGGCCCGACAAGCGCAGAGGGCTACACAAGGCACGACGGTGCTTTCCTATGTGCGGAGTGCTTAGGGCTTAGGGCTAGCGGCGGGTTTAAAATCTAGGTGTCAAGGTGTCAGAGAAATTTTTTAGCCGTCTAAAATCGAATCCTAGGAGGACACAAAATGGAAAAGATCACAGACAAAGAGTTTAAAGAGCGCGAGAAGTTAGCGGAGGAGTTGTTAGCGGCGTTCATTCACGACGCGATTAAGAATCACCAGCTATAACCTAAGCGCGACAAGCGCAAGGCGTAACACTAGAAGGCTAGACCGTGAAAGCGGCCTAGCCTTTTAGCGTTAGGCTAGGTGTGCGGCGCGGCCTAGGCTATCGCGTCAGGTATCGCGCCATAATGTCGGGATTAATGGCGGGATAGCTTGCGCCTTACTAGGTCGCTACTTGGTATGTGTGCATACCACGACGGCGGCGGTATGCTAACATACCATGACAAGGCGCGGAGCGCGTAGCGTCTAGGAGTCTAGCCCTAACAGGCCCTAACGTCTAGCGGCCTAGGCGTTAACCCTTGTGCGCTAGGCGTGAGGCGTGACAGGTGGCGGCGTAACAGACGGTAACACGGAGCGGCGGCAAGGTTAACCGCTCTTATGCGTAATGCACAAGTGCGTAAGGCTCTTTGACTAGGGACGCGACACTTTCGTGAAAATGGGGAAGGACCGAGGCAATTCTGAAAAAGTCAATAGGCAGTTTTCAGCTTTCGTTTATTAATAGTTTTCATATTCAGAGCTTTCAAACGGGAGGTCTTTAAAAATTAGGCCTTGACAAATCTGGAACTTCTGTTATACTCGAAGGGAGGACAAGATGACAAATTCAACTGACGTGAAATCGGAAGTACTCAAAATGGTTCGCAAGACGATGGAGCCAGGATATCCTGTCACTCCGAAGGCGTGGCGAATGGCGTATGACATGGTACGCGCACAAGCCATTGCTGATACGGCGATCTGGAAGCAGAACCATATCACCATCACTCTACGAGGAGGTTACTAACATGCCTATGTTCGGAGCCGCTCTCTATTCGCCAGAGGTTCGAGCCAAGGCTCTTGAGATGATTCAGACTCTTCGACCTCGCGTTGTTCTGCCGGATGACGCACTGAAGGGCACACGCTTCAACAGTGACGACCGTATCCTGTGGGAGTTGGAGAGCCGAGCGACCGAGGACAAGTTCATTGAGGACCCTGCATTCCATGTGTGCGCGGCTCTTGTCGAGTCTGCCAAGTCAGACCATTGGTACAATTCTCACGAATGTGACTACAAATGGCGAGACGACGATGATTATGACGACGAAGATAACTACGTGGAGGAATGACATGATTAGCTTCGTATTGCCAGGGATTTGCTTTGTCCTCGCTGTGTGGATTTTGAGTCAAATTACTTGGAGGAACTAAAATGAACACTAAGCCTTCAACTCTTGAACGGTTGTTCTCCTGCCTCGCAGACTACGAACGGACGACGGCAGACTTGGCTTACAGATTGTCAGACTTAGCACAGGACATTCGTATGGTGCGTGAAGAGATGGAACAACTTATCGACCAAGAGAGGTATTCAGACAATGGATAAGCATTATTGGAATGACTTTAGACAACCACCTGAGCCATTAGACTTTGCATGTTGCGACTGTAGAAACACTATTCGTATCCATACCTTAGAACGGTATCCTCATGGGACAGACCACATTAACTTCTGTCCTGTGTGTGGAGCCAAGACAATAGGAGTTAATCCTAGTTTCAAGGAGGTGACTTGTGAACTATAAAGCTTATGGTACACGAAAGACCACGCCGAATCGCAGAACGCGGAAAGGTGAACGCAACGCTACGTTCATTCACAATGCAAGCTTGCGCTCGAAGTTGAATAGAGAGAAGAGAGCAGCAAGGGAGACTACCAATGAGAATTAAGAAATGCAAGCCATGCGGGGAAGAGAGCCCATACTGGAATTGGATGGAGTCTCGTGGACTGACTGACTTCAACAATGAGACGCTTGTTGCAGAAAGCGCAAAAGACGAGCCCAGTACTGAACTATCAGCGATCTTGGACGCGATCAACGAAGGTGCAGAAGAGACAATGACTTCGCAAGAGCGACGAGCATTCCAACTTGTCGTTAGAGAAGGCATGACTCACGAACGAGCAGCACGAAAAATGAAGATTGACAGAAGTGTACTAACTCGGAATGTGGGTAGGGCAATTAAAAAAGTACGAATTCTAGCTATGATTCGTTTGCCTATAGCACCAGACGAAAACGTTACAGTTGACGAAAACACACTGGAACAATGATGAATTACTGAGGTGCTACCAATACAGGGGTAGTATATATGGGGGTACTATACTATGAAAGAGCGTTGGGTAAGATTTTTGGAGTACTTCAACATACCAGGTGGGGCCGTCATGGGCCTGTTCTCATTGGAGATGTTGGCGATCATTGCGTATTACGCGTGTGAAGGCAGGAACCTCCCGTCAACAGTTCGTGATGTTTACGTTACGGTTGTAGGAGCATTCGCTGCGTCTAATATAGCAAAATACTATGGGACGAGAGGGGCTAAAGATGAACCTAAAGCTAGTTAAGTGGGGAGCAATTACCGCTGTGCTAATAGGCCTGTTCTTCTATTTGCGCCACAGCAATAAGCCACAAGTCTTTACTGGCCCTTCGACCATTACGAACAACGGCAACAGCTTGGTTGTGCACCAGCCAGGTAAGCCCGATACAACTGTCTATCAGCCTAAGCCTGATACAACAGTGGTTACGACTGATCCTCACGGAAATGTCACAGTGAAGGTTCGACAGTTCGGCGTAGGGTTTGACCCAGGAATCGGAATAGCCGGATGTGACAAGCTGCGCCTCACCCTGGATAGCCGTGTAGTGTACTACAAACGCCTAGGATTGAACGTTGGCCTTGCTTTCAGCCTGGATGCCGAACGGACCATTGGAGACGCTGTAAAGCCATTCTTGGCGGCTTCCTACGCATTGCCATTTAAGCACCTGAGCAACACGTCGGTTATGGCAGGGATGACGTTAGATCAGTACATCATTGCGGGAATCAGGGTAGCGTTCTAATGCAATGCCCTGCTTGTAATGGCAAGGGGATAATACCTTGTGACGCACCTGGGTACAGCAACGTGTACTCCATTTGTTACATCTGTGAAGGGTTATGCTATTTGAAAGACGATTTCGGAGACTATCGCAAAGAATCGAGCGACCCCGATACAAAGGGAACTTAGTTGGTGTAGAAGTTAGAACGGCGAAAGCCTAGACTTCGAGTCCAACAATCTCCACCATATTTGGAGCGAGGGTAAAGAATCGAACCACGCATCCTAGGAAAAAGGGAATACCCAAGTAAGTCTGCGGCGAGTTGGTGTGAGTCCAACCGCTCCGACCATCTAAAAGGAGGACGCAAATGCCACAACCGACAGTAGTTGAAAGCATTACAGTGTTACAGGTTGGAAAGTACGGAGTGCGCGTTGACGAAAAGACTTGGTATGGAGTCAATGAACCGTTGACTCCCTCACACTTCAGCCCGTCAACGACATACAAGGTGTCCATCTCCACAAGCAAGACAGGCAAGAAGTATATCAAAGAGGTTGTCGGTGTCTCCGAAGCTCCCGCTCCTGCGGCTGCTCCGGCTGCTGCTCCTGCCGTAGCGACACCCGCCGTTGACACAGAACGGGCGCAGCACTACACACAGGAACCTAAGAAGGCTCTCGACGCGAAAGACATTCGCATTCAACGCCAGGGTTGTTGGCAAGCGGCGATTCAGTCTCCGGCTCTCACGACCTGGGCTGTCAATGTGGATGAGTACCTTGCCGTCGTTCGTAAAGCTGCCGACATGGGAGTGAAGTACGTCAATGAATAAACAACCAGTGGACAGCGTTGTTGGTCAGATACTGGCGCAGCCTTGTCCTTACAAGACTCCACCGCTTCAGTACCTGAACGGACACGCTTCTTGTCCGTGCATTAGCAACGCTGTCAAACGGGCGTACCTCGAAGGATACCAAGATGGGTTGCACAGAGAGATGCCGCAGTTGGGGAGGATCATCAATGAAGATTAAGTATCACGTGCGGAAAGAACGCGATGACGACGATTGGAAATGTCCGAAGTGCGGAGGGACTGAGCAATGGTTCGACCGCACGATTAGATACACCGAAGGCGGCAAAGAAGAAGGCATGACCAATCGTTGTGTGAAGTGTGGAATATCGACAGACGAATGGGTTAAGGGGAAGAAATAATGCCACATAAGCATGTAGATGGCTACCCGTCAGTAACAGAGATTATCAATGTCCTTGATAAGCCTGGTCTCTGCATGTGGTACGGTAAACTCGGTACGGCTGAGTGCAACAAGATTAAGAATGAGTCAGCTAAGTTCGGTACTAATGTTCACTCGCTCATCGAGGCCTTCTTGACGGGACAACCAGGAGGTGTGTTGCCAGTAGACGAGATGCCGACAACAGAAGAGATGGCTTGCTTTACCAGTTTCCAACAGTGGTACTCTACGTCAGGTCTCAGCCCAATCTGTATGGAGCCTGAAGATGCAGTAAAGAGTAAACTCGGATTCCAAGGGACATGGGATTTCATTGGGAGGAAAGATGGCACGATTCTGGTGGCAGACTGGAAAACATCGAACCAACTCTACGACACGGTTGGTCTACAACTCGCTGCCTACGCTCAACTATATGGAGAGTCTCAGGGTTGGGATTCAGAGCGTATATGGCGAACTATCCCTAACGGCTTGGCTGTTAGGATTGACAAGAAAACTGCTAAGGTTTACACAAAATGGTACGAAGGATTAAAGTTCTACTTCGATGTCTTTCAGGCACTCCTACTTCCCTTCCAATTCGTGCACCACACAGGGGCGTGGGAAAAGCCTGACAAAGAGGACTAATGTACGACTTCTTAGAATCACATGTGCGTCAGTTATATCGCCTGTTAGGACATGGCGACAATAACGGCTATAGCGATCTCAGATGTATCAAGCTGGACGAAAACAAGGTTGTCAACCGTAGTATCGTTCAGGGAGAGCAAGCCGTTGTTGATTGGGCCAGGAGGTTCAATGGACACGGAAATTGTTTTATTGGACGGGCCGCTAGGAAAGAAAATGGTGATGTGCTGGAATTTAGCACGGTCACTTGCGATATTGACCCAAATAGAGAACGCGGTACGGCTGCAACAGTGGGGCAAATGCAAACGGCTATACTCGGAGCTAGGCAGATATTGCAGCGTTACCCAGGTGGATACCTTGCCGCCAGTGGCAACGGAGCCCTTGTTGTATACAGATTGCAAAATACTATTCAAGAGGGCTTTAAGCAGTTTGAAATGGGCTTTAAGGGATTTGAAGAAGAGCTTAGGAAGTTTCTTAGCGAGGGGGTAAAACTCGATGCAACGTATGACTCTGCGCGATTGGTTAAGCTACTGGGAACGGTCAGCACCAAAGGGGATCAGTCTAGTTGGAGAGTCAGCCGATTCATTGACGTACCAACTTTGCCCTTTAGACGAAACAGGATTCTTGAAAGAGTTCGAGCTTGTGCTACAGCCTTTGAAACTCAACCAGTACCTACTGGAACGCTCGCAAACACTGTGTACGCATCGAGGTCCGAGTCAGACTTCGCATTGGCTGTTCACTATAGAAAAGCAGGTCTTAGTCGAGAGGACACCCTTATCGCTCTTAAAAAACATGCCTTGGGAAGGAATGATCGAGATGACGACCACAAGCGAATCGTCGAAAAAGTGTTCGGAAGCCCCGAAGTCCTCGCTGTACAAGAAGGGCTCAAAGTGCCACTCCAATACTCAACTCCCAACGGGAGCCTTGACGCTCACAAGGAACGACTCCTTAAACGAAGTGAGTTCCCGAAACCTGAAATGCCTATCGGACTCTCAGTTATTGACAAGCACACCTGGGGGCTCAGACGAGGGGAAATCTTCACGATTGCGGCTAGACCTGGCGTTGGAAAGACTTCAATTGCTATCTCAATCGCTGCTCGACTGGCAAGAGAAGGCAAGCGAATTCTATTCTTTACTTCCGAGATGTCTATTGACAGCACCTATGACAGACTCCTCCAAGTTCTGTCAGGACTACCAGGAGACAAGTTTACGACTGGCACATTTACGGATGACGACAGAGAGAGACTTGACGCAGCTTACGAGGAACTTAAAGGATTTGGAATTCGACTTGCTTTGTGCGATGCGTGTTCACCAGACATCGAGCAAGTCAAGCGGGTTGCGAAAGAAGTAAAGCCGGACCTTCTAATCTATGACCATATTCAGCATATCGGGGGTGAAACAGATGGAGCAAGAGCGAACGTCTCAAAATTTGTCAGAGGGCTTAAGGACATTTCAAGAGAACTTAGTTGTGCTGTGCTTGCGCTTAGTCAGATTAGAAGGTTACTTAAAGACCTCAAAACTGGTAAAGAAGTCAGACCCACAATCAGTGACCTTAAAGAGAGTGGTACGATTGAGGAAGAAAGCGGAGCGGTATTGCTCCTTAGCGTCTTATCCGAAGAACCCGATAGCCCAATTAGGCATCTTTATTCTGAGCTCGCTAAGAACCGATATGGGCCCATTACAGTAGTAGGTGTGGAGTTCGACAAGTTCACAGCACACTTTAAGGACATGGAGGGACTAGAGCAATGAACCGCAAAGGGTTAAAAGAAGTGCGACGCTCAACGAAAGGCAACACCTATATTGCTACTGGCCTTGTGGTAGACAATAGAGCAATTGGATGCCCTGAGTGCGACACCATCTATCTTCAGTTACATCGTGACGGCGAAGGGACGCAAACGCTTTGTATCACCCCAGAAGAAGCTGTGCTTATCAGCACCATGCTTGATAAGACTGTGTTTCGAGGAGGACGCTAATGATTCTACGAGTGTACTTGGCCCAGGCCATGACAAACAAATTCTGTGACGAGATCATTGCCGAAGCGAAAGCGGCCCAGGCTGAGTTCGCTAAATACGGTATCGAAGTGTGGAGCCCCTCACTTGTGGAAGGCGTACCTGACAAGCATGTGAAACTCACAAGTATCAGCAAGGATGACCTACTTGCGAAGTGGGAGATTGATAAGAAAGAAGGTCTAAGGACATGCCACATAATGTATATCGCTAGTGGCGATCAAGGGAGCAGAGGCGTAGGCCAGGAGCGCGGCCACGTCCGATGGTATCTCTGGCGACCAGTGGTGCGGTTACATGAAGGCAAGGTGTACTTCTCCATCACTGACATTGAGGAGGATGGAGCCGTTCATTCGCATAGAGCGGCAGCGGCGTACTGCAACAAGCACTGGAACAGTAGGTCAAAATGGGTGATGTGGAAACTTCAGCACATCATCTTCGGCATTCCCAAATTCGTCTGGATTCAAATTTCTAGCCTTTGGCTCTAGGAGGAGCAATGAAAACCTTATTCGTCATCTTGATATTCGGCCTTTGTGCAAATGCGTACGCAAACTGTGGCAATGGTGGAAGCAATGGCAATGGCTGCTCTGGCGGCGGTGATGACCCCGTTGTGATCGTCGGTCCACAAGGTCCTATTGGCCCTCAAGGGCCACAAGGTGAACAGGGAATTCCTGGGATCAATGGCACGAATGGGATTAACGGACAGGACGGCAGTACAGGTCCTTCTGGTCAGGATGGAACTAACGGCGTAGATGGAAGCAATGGTGCTGACGGGACCAATGGCGTTGATGGTGCAAACGGAGCCAACGGTTCTAATGGGACTAATGGTAATGATGGAGCTTCTGGAAAAGATGGGAAGGCCGGAGACAAAGGCGACCCAGGAGTGAAGGGGCAGGACGGCAAGCCAGGAGATGACATGGAGCATCGTTTAACAACGAACATCGGCGCAGAAGTCCGATGGTACGACTCTAAGCGATTCTCAATTAAGTCTGGCTACCGTTACGATACGAACCATCATGGGCACACTGTGGATGCCGCTATCCTTGAGATCAAGATTGGCAAGAGCTACGAAGAGCGTCTCATTGAAAAGCAGCGCAAAGAAGTGGCTGACTTGAAAGCTGAGATTGCAAAGTTGTCTGCTCCTGCGTCGATCTGGTTCGTATCCTCCAATGGCGAAGTGCAGAAGAAGATGCCAAAAGACCCTGAGTACATCAAAGCTCTTACAGAGACTAAAGGACAGTAGCATGGACATCAATGACGCGAAACAGATGACTCCGTACCAAATCGAATTTCTAAAGCTGCTCAGAGAGATTCGAGAGGCCATTAAGTCTTTGAAGGAGGACTAAGATGCCATTCGTAACGCAACCTCACAGAGACAGCCCAGACCCGCGCATCGTTGGCGATCTGTGCTACCAGTTCTATAAGGACATGGTGGACACTTGGAAGCAAAGCTCTCGCTGGACGACGGCACATGAGATTTACCTGAAGATGCGCTTGAATACAAACTGCCTCACACTGGCGGCAGACTTAAACAAGCGCACTGCCTACGAGCTTGCGTGGCAGGTGTTTTTCCAGAAGTATGTAATGCCTTACGAGAACTTGAAGGAAAAAGAAAATGGCACAATCTAAAAAAGCTCTTTGTCCTCATTGTCATGGCAGTGGTATGACACTGACATGGGTACTACGCGTTCCCACAATAATTGAATGTGGCTATTGCAACGGAACCGGAAAAGCGGGAGGAGACTAAATGTCTACTTACGGTACGACTGTAGAAGTTAAGGCAGCAAACTTCAAGAAATTCGCTGAACTTATTGGTGGGCAGTTCTCTCATGGCGGCGACAAGTACAAGCTGCAAGGCTTTGACGACAGAGAGGCCACTGATGTCATCTCTAGCATCTTTGGAGGTCAAAGTGAGTTCGACTGGATTCTCGGAACCATGATGAAGTACCTATTTCGTTTCAAGAACTTCAATCGTGAGAAGGACTTACTCAAAGTGGCGACCTATTGCTACATCCTGTGGCTCAAGCAGGGCAACCACCTAAAAGAAGTACATGATACAGACACCGAACGAGGAACAGTCAAGAAGCTAGAGGTCATAAAATGAGAAAAGTGCTAGAAACCTTGAAAGTTCTGTTTTGGGGAAACGCAGCAGTTTTTGTGATTGGCCTATACGTACTCATTACTGCTACCATCGGTATAACGGTAGCATTCTGCGAGGCACTTACGGAGATTTGGACAAATGATAGTCACAATTAATGACGAGGGTTGGAGCCAGAAAGACGTAGGAGAAAAAATTCTCCGCGCTTACGAAGCTGGTGAAATCTCTACTGGCAGAGCGTACGAGCTGCTGAAAAAGTTATTCAATGGGCACAAGACGTGGAACTCTGCTCTAATCTGGGAGAATTGCTAACGTGATAGACTTCGGACCTGATCGTTTTGGCGTTGAATTGCGAATCAACCCTGAAGGAGCAACTTATGGAGAATCCCTTGTCGTGGATGTGGAAACAGATGAGCGAGGCAACTTTGTGGGGGTTGGCATTATGGACAATCCCTTTAGCGTTGACTATTACTCTATTCTTACTCCTAGTCTCTGCACTTTTTTGTCTAGTAGACAACTGGTGGGACACAATCTTAAATTCGATGCCAGGCAGTTAAAGAGTTGGGGAGCAGACATCCAGGCAGAACAGTTA
>Ga0315278_10003569_pt1 | contig 13915 bp, 7 predicted proteins | sample YL17G06_0_MG_FD_203880 | JGI IMG/M metagenome (GOLD analysis project Ga0315278, IMG submission 203880) | Sediment microbial communities from Yellowstone Lake, YNP, Wyoming, USA - YL17G06_0 | ecosystem: Environmental > Aquatic > Freshwater > Lake > Sediment | place: USA: Wyoming | collected...
CCTCTTGCAGTAGCAGGCAGAAGCGCGTACGATCCTTATGATCGACAAAAATGGTCTGGCCGTTGTTACCACGCAAGATAGCGTGGTACAGTGCTCCTGGATAAAGGAGTCGCGGTTTCCGAGCCATAAGGCAAGACTATCTCATAAATAGCAAAATAGCAAGCCTGACCCGAAATACCTGACCCGAAATACTTGTTATGACCCGAAATACTTGTTACTCTTCTTCTCCAGGCTGAATCCTCGGACCTGCATAGACTTGAAACCCCGAATGCCGCCAGGAACGGAGCAAGCTGATAAGATCCGGGGTGATCTTCCCCTTGGAAAGAAGCATTCGGAACACCTTGTGCTCAAAAATGGCCTTTAAACCCTCCGGGCCAAAACGAGGCGCCACCCGAGAAACAGAGCCTTCTCATCAAAACAGCCGTCGGTGCAAAGAACATGGCAATGAGTCAGGTTTTTTTCAGTAAATTGGACGTGAAAACTACGCATCATTTTGGTGCCTCATATTTATGATTGATTTGAGGCACTAATACGCATAAAAACAATTAGATGTCGAGCAAAAATAATATGTTATTACAGGATTTATGTGAATATTATTAGGGAATCAACACTCGCCCTCCCCGCCCCGTCAGGAGCCGTGCATGGCACTGCTCCCGACTCATTTATTACTCACTGAGTGCCTTGAGCAGCGCGTCTTTTGCATCCGCGTAATATATGACGGTTACCTTGGTGGCCAAATCGTCAGGCAGTTCGAAGAGTTGCTTGCGCGCAGAGACAGGCATGAGGATTTTCTGTGCTCCTTTGTCGGCAGCCAGTTCGATGATGCTGACGGCGTTGTAAATGATTTCGATCGATCCCCCGAGATTGAGTCCGCCGACGATGACAAGTCCGCCTTCGAGGCTGCGCTCGACGAGCGCCGAACTCATGGCGATCAAAATGGGTATTCCTGTTGCCGCAGCACTCTTGCAGGCATCAAAGGCGCGGAACTGAATGGTGAACTCGTGGGCACGCGGATCGCGATCACCGACCAGTTCCTTTGCCCTGACATAGAGATTCTGTTCGGCACAGCGCACACTCTCCTTGAGCGGCCCCGGAGGACTTTGATTGAGAATCTTCACCCCACTTCCCGGCCCTTCTGTCACCTCAATGCGGAACAGCCCGGGATTTTCATCCGTACCACCCGGAGACAACGCCCACACCTGGCCGGCAGGGAGCGGGTCGCTGCCGATGCTGTTCTCACTGTGGAGTTCGGGTGTGGAAACGAATTGCTCCATCCCATCGGGGATCATGGTAAAGCTGAAATGGGTGTTTCGAAATTCGGCAGCCCCGATGCGCTTTTGTTGCTCCTTTACCCTTCGGCGACATTCCAGAGCGAGCTTGGCGGCCCATTCGATGGCGTCGTCGGGGATGTCGGCTTCAGGATCTGGGAACATCAGTTTGAGCAGTCCACTCATTGTTTTATGCGTGGCTGTTGTATCACGCCCGCTCAAGGCTCCACCGAATTGGATACGACCCTGGAGCTTGTTAACCCGGCTTTGGGAGCGCAGATGGTTCCAACATGATGAAAGGAAATCGCTGACCAGGCCGAAATGATCTGTCAACTGCTCGCGGTTTACTTTTGGCACGTTCCAGCCGGGAATGTAGGAATGGATGCGATCCATAAAGGCCGTGTCATCACGCATCTCTGGTGGGAGTGACCGGAGTAAGTGACCAATACGCTGCTGATGCTCCACGTCGATTTCGAAGTTTCCCACCATGACAATCCCACCGAAACCGCGAATACTCTCCTTGCCTCTGCTGAACTCCCCGGACTCCATGTAGCCTTTCATGATGTTCACCCCGTCCTTCTGATCGAAGGAGATGCCGGAGACTTCGTCGAAGCAAACCACGTCGTATTGGCAGACGAGGCCGCGCTGGCCATTGGCGTTGTTGACGAACATCTTTGCCACGGTGGCCTTGCCACCTGAGACAAGATGAGCGTAGGGCGACACCTGTTGGTAAAGATGGCTCTTGCCCGTTCCGCGGGGGCCAAGCTCTATCGCGTTGTAATTGTTTTCTACGAACGGAACCATACGGAGAAGCATGACATCGCACGTTCGCTCTCCGAGAACCGACGGTTCCAGTCCAACGCTGCGAAGGAGCAAGTCTTTCCATTCATTGAAAGTGAATGGGGATCTACCTTTATATAGGGTTTCCAGCACATCGCTCTTCGAGAGTTGGATTTCGCGCAGGGACTCGATGCCGAAAGGACGCCCGTTCTTTTCATCAGCTATTCTGGGATCATAAGTGAGATCCACCTCCGCGTAAAAACCTCCCGTCAGCATGCGGTCGTGAGTGTTGACCAGATCATCTGCGATACGAACATCGTTGAGTCGCACACTGGGGAGTTCTGCCATAAAGCAATCGTTCTTGGCATCTAACCGGGCCTTGATGAGATCGATGAGTTTCACGCGGCCCTGCTCTTTGGCACGGGCTTTGAACAGTTCTTCCTCGCCTGCCCGGACCGTCCGGCTTGCCAATTGCCGTTGCACGATGGCAAGCCCTTCCTGGATTTCTGACTCGTCCACGCTGGCACAATATCGCCCGAGAAGAAACTCTGCCACATAGGTAGGCACCGGATACTGTCCTTTGAATTGGCGCACAAGGTCTTTACGAACGAGGTATCCCTCAAATGCCTTAGCAGCGATTTGGTCTAATGCGTCGAGTTGCATATTAGTTTTCTCCAATGACTATGGGTTGTTTGAAGATTGGTTGGCCGTTTTGATCAACGACCACGAGGAAAGCCGCCGCACCCAGATACCCGTCATCTGCCACCAGAAGGCTGGTCTTCTGTCCGTCTGCCGCTGCAGTCATTGTGGATGAAGCAAAGCTGGTTGAAGCATCCGCGACTTTACTGCGGAGGTCAACAGTAAGTCCTGCCGCGCCTTCCAAGATCATGTTCAACCTCATTCCCGACCACTTCATCTCTTTCAGGACAACAGACTTCACGGCGCCCGTTTGCTTAGTAGATAGTGTCAAGGAAGGGATCAACGCCTCCTGCAATGTGAGCCCGCCGTGGGCATACTCCATCCCAGCTTCAAAACACGAGACACCGGGAGCCAGGACGACGGCTTCGGCGGAGTCCCAAAACCATGAGGTCATAGGGTAGCCGTGCTGGGCGCCTGTGCCTGGGATGGCGCAGCGGTTCCAGCGGGATGCAGTCAGGTGCTTGGGCAGTTCCGCTTTGGGCAACCCGCCGGGCAGAAGGAGCCAACCGTGATCCGTGATTACTTTTATTTTTTTCCAACCAACATGAATGAGTTCGAGTATCCGTTGCTGCAGACCGGCAAGTTCCTCTTCTACCCTCCATGCCAACTTTGCGCCTTGATTATGGCCATAGGTGTCGATAGAACCGAACTCAGTCCAGGAACACCCGGTTGGAAAAAGGGTTACATCGTATGTTAGAAAGGATGTCCCAAGTTCTTCGAGAAGTTGCTTGAATCGCGCGTGAGTAATGGTCTTTCCACTTGATTGCTCTTTCGGTTCAAACCCTTCCCCCTCCAGCGGGCCACCCAATTTTCCCGCAAGCGGCATCCATGCATGCTTAGCGGTCGCGGTAACCGTCGGCAGTGCGGACCATCCATGTTCGAATCTCACCTCTAATCCAGAGGAGATGAGTTTTTCTTCGAGCACCCTCGCTAAATCCATGCGCAGACCATCGGCAAAAAGATAGACCGTGCCTTCCTCGGCAGGCAAAGTGCGACAGGTCTGCGGCCCAGTGGCGGGATAAGTAGTTGTCAACGCTTGGGCGAGTGTGGAAAACTTTTCGATCCAAGGGAGGTAGACCGCCCGGATGGCAGCTGTCACCGCTTTGATGGCGGCAGTGGACCGCGCTGCATCCAGAGCCCTCAACATACTGCGGTCGGCTTTCCAGCCAAGCATCGAGTAGTATTCAGCCAGCGCTTCCCAAGTGGAAGGATTTCCGGACGCTTGTACGACCTCAGCCATGTCTCGCAAGTGGTCGATGGCCTGCGCCAGCGGGGCTTCCCCTAGGGCGGCCCATACCCAGGTGGAGCGAGGGGCGTGCTCAGCGGCCAGCGTCTTGATTTTTGCGAGGGCATCTTTGGGCGGGGCCGACGACAGTGCACGGAGGTCTTTTTCCAGGCGCTCTTCCTCATCCCGGTTGTAGCTCGGCCGGTACTCACCAGAAGCCCCAAAGAGGTCGCGGGGAATCACAGACTCAAGCACTTCTTTTATGCCTGGATACGCACGTGGTGCCTTTTTGTAACGCGCCCATACTAATTTCCAGGCAGGCGCGCTACTTGTCAGTTTCTCTGCTGCAGTGATCGCTCCATCCTTCTCCGGGTCAAAGTGATATTCTGCCCGACAGACAGCGCAAAAGCTGTCCCATTCTGCACCAAATCTCTGCAAATCCAGTTTGATTTTGCCAGGGTCTCCCATCCATCGCAAAAGGGTATCTGCGGGGTCTTTCGTGACGATGGCTCGGAAGTCTCCAGCTTCCAGCTTTCCAACTCTTAAGGCATCCACCTCAACTTCTAATAACGCCAGTAGACATTCCTGGATGGCTTTTTTGGTTTCTTGATCGCCAGCGACATCTAAACCGAGTCCACCATCTGCGCTCGAAAAGAACGCAAACGGCGTCCAGTTTTTCCCGTTCTTCTGCGTCCAGAATTGCCCTTGGAATTGCAGTGGAAATAAATGCTTCGCCTGATTCGGGCATTGGTCTGCGCTGCGGAAAGCGGAGCGTCCGATACCGGGCAGATAGATCACCGGTACATCTTCTCCAGGCTGAGTTTCCAACTGGTAGCGGAGCCAGGCCGCCGGGCCTGTCGCTTTGTCGGGAGCATAATCTCCGAGCGACCACAGGGCGGGATAGCTCGCCCGCAGCGGCTCGATGCACTGCATCCATAACCGCTCCTCGTCAGGCCATAGGATGACTCTTGGTGCAGCCAGGTCGTGCTTGTTGTATGAGGCTGCACTGCGGATTGATTTAAGGATGGATTTGAGGATAGTCATTAGATTTTATCCTTCGGTGATCTCTCGGCGTTTGGTTTGGAGGAAACGTTCAAGTTCCTCTTTCGTGGGCAGTTCAAGCTGGTACTTTGAAACGAAGAGACGGTTGTCCATGTTGGCGGTGGCGTATTCGACCAGGGTGTGGTCTTTCTGCGTGCAGAGCAGGAGTCCCACAGGCGGATTGTCTCCATCGGTCATCATGTGTTTGCGATACCAGGACACGTAGGTGTTGAGCTGGCCGAGGTGTTCGTGGGTGAATTTGTCCACTTTGAGCTCGATGAGGACATGGCACTTAAGGATACGGTGATAGAAAACCAGATCCACAAACCCTCGGGTCTTTCCGATGACGATGCTCTTCTGCCGGGCTTCGAGGCAAAAGCCGTGACCGAGCTCCATCAGGAATTCATGGAGGTTGTCCAGGAGAGCAGCTTCGAGGTTGGATTCGCTGACGGCCTCGCTGGCTTTGAGTCCAAGGAATTCAAAAATGTAGGGATCTCGGATGGCAAGTTTTGGTTCGGCCTTTTCGGCGGCGGCGTGAGCCATGTCGGCGAGCTTTTCTTTGTCCACGGAAAGGCCCGACCGCTCGTAATACAGGGTCGCAATTTGCCTTTTGAGCGACCGCACGGACCAGTTGCCGCGAATGCACTCGATCTCGTAGAAAGCGCGTTTGAGGGGGTCTTCGATGGCGAGGAGTTCAACAAGGTGTGTGAAGGAAAGCCGCTGGACCAAAGTCCACGAATCCGCTCCTAATTCGGAAATCACCGATTTCCGAGTCTCCGGCCGTGCGACAGATGGTTCTAAAATCCCTGGCAGAAGGGTGATGCCTGATTCGGAAATCACTGATTTCCGAATTGAGGGATAGGTATCGAAAAGTTGGCGGCATAACCCAAGATAGCGTCCAGTATAGCATCGGTCCAAACATCCTTGCAGAGAATCCGAAAGCTTTTCAAGAAGGTGGATCCCGTATTGCGCCCGGTCAGCTCCATTCTGTTCGTAATCTCGGATGTAGCTGCCAATGAGCCAATTGCGAAGCGTGAGCGTGGTGTTGACCGTACGGTTGACTGCGGCGGCGCACTCGTCATGCACCCGACGCACGGCGGCCACCAAGGCGGTGAAGTCCTGCGCCGGTTTACCGGGTTTGGCAGAAGGTTTGCGTGGTATATCGCTCATGCGCGGGCCTCCTTTTTTCGGGTCAGGGTCAGGTGGACATCATTCCATCGGTTGCCGATAAAATCTTTTCCGCCGGTGGGGTCGGTGCCCGGTTCTTCTTCGCACCAGAACCAGGGGTATTCGGATTTGGGGCGGGTGGGTTCGGTGCCTCGGTCTTTGTCTTTGAGGACGAGTGGGACGGCGCGGAAGAGGCCTGCTCCGCGTTTGCCGACATCGTCGGCAAGGAGGAAAGGTCGGATGTTCTGGTGGATGCCGTCGTTGAGGTCGGGGTGCCAGCCTTGGGCTTGTTCTTTGAGGGGCTTCCAGCGGACGAAGATGTCCAGCGGGGCTTCGCCTTCGAGGATGGCGGTGAGCTTGGTCTGAAGGGCACGGGCAGCGCCGAGGCGCTCGGCGGCTCCGGGTATGTCAGCTTTGGCGTCATCGGACTGCTGCTGAATCCAGTTGCCCAAGTAGCTGTAGGTCAGCTTTTGCAGGGCGGCGTGGTCGAGCTTGTGGTAGTTGACGAGGGCGTGGAAGCCATCGGAGCGGCCGTCCCAGAGGTGCCACACGAAGGGGCGGTCGTGGAAGAGTTTGGCGTGCTGCTCAAAAAACTCGTCGCGCAGCCAGTCTTCGAGAGTTTTGGATTTGCTGCCTTTGAGCCCGGCGGCGGTGATGAGGGCTCGTTCGTCGAAGGCGCCGAGGGCCGCAGTGAGGAGCTGGCGCAGGCGGGCTGCTGCTGGTTGCTCTCGGTTGAGCGGTGGGAGGCAGACGATGCCGTCTTTGTCGGCGAAGGATTCCAGCCCATCGGGGCCGAGAGCGGGGCAATCGGGGAAGCTGCTGCCGGTCTGGCGCGGCCAGCGGTAGCCGAGCAGGCGGGCAACGGCAACGTGGAGAGGCTGGCTGGAACCTTTGGGGTGACCGTTAAACAACCACTGCGTCGGGTCGCTGGAAAATGGCTTCGGCAACCCGTGCGGATATTTCTCCGATGCCACCTTCTGCCATTGCGCGAGGTCGAAGGGGACTCCGCTGAAAGTCCCAGGTGTAATCATCAGCTTTTGATCGAGCTTTCGAACCTCAACTTCAAAATTGCCGGATGCAAAAAATGCCCACAACGCAGCTGTGTCTTCTCGCCTTCTCGGAATCACAGAAGCCAACGCTTTGTTGTAAAACTCTCCGAGAAATCTGCCGCAACAAACATTTCGCGAACCTGCTATCGCAAATCCAACTTTTCCCAGTGCTTCCAATCCTTGAATCCTAGCTCCTTTAAAAGTGGACAACTCACACGATTCGTTTGGCCAATCCAGCACCGCATCCCTCCCTGAAAACTCCCCCTCGTATGCGGCCCCGAGAAACCATTTCCAACGTTTGAAATCATCAACTTCCCAAAACGCTCTCTCGAATTTTTCGCCATCGCCAGTCGAAGAACCTTGCAAGACTGTCACGAACTCTCCGAGCCGCCGTTGTGCAGTATCGTAATTCGGATCTAAAACAATTCGTGCATCTGCATTTTGTAATTGCTTAGCCTGTGAAATGAATGTCGGCGTCTTGCACGCAATGGCAGCCGCTTTTTCGGTCGGCGAGGATTCGCCGCTTGCCTCAAACCCAAAGAATTCGGATTCAGGTGTGGGCCGCGATTTGCTTACGCACGATAATGCTACGAACGCGCCCGCTGCCTGGGGACTGTCGAAGCCGTGCTCACCAAGTCTTACCAGTGCATTCCACAATGTTGACGCGAGAAGTTTCTCACGAAACTTCTTATAGCTCGCAAGAAACATCCAATTCTGCGGCGTAACAAGCGCGGTGCTCCCGCTGTTAGCACAAAACTGTATGCACCGTTCAAAAAAGCATGTTGCGAGGTCGGCTTTTGCGTCTGGGTTCATTCGTTCGCAGTAATCCATTAGCACGTCATCCTGCTTTCCGCGTCCAAGATACGGCACGTTAGTAATAACCAGTGTGAATTGCCCGGCGAGCAACTCGGAGGCTTTGGCGAGGCCTTGGGCGATGACGGCGAGCTCCATCGCGTCATTTGCTAATTTTGCTTTTTGATTCTCGCTGGACGCGAGCGCGGCGGTGAGCAGCGGGGCCAGTTCGTGGAACTCGGCCTCGATAAGATTACCGCCCTGGGCGAGGGGGTTGATGAGGCTGCCAAGCACCGGGGCGTCTTTGAAGAGACTGTGCAGGCGGGCCATGCCGTTGCGAGCACGGGAATTGTCTCCGGCAAGCGCTACCCACTCCGCTTCCGCCGCACTGGGCGCAAGGCCGGAGCAGGCCAGGTTGAGGTTGGGCAGTGTTTGATAACCGCCAAGTTTCCATGCCGTCAGCGCAACATTGAAGGCGACAATCTGCGTGCAGCGATCGTCAAGTTCCAGGCCATGAACGTTGTCCTTCAGCACTGCAACCACTGCTGCTTGCGCGCTGAGTCTTTCTTCCTCCATGCGCAGGCGAACAAGCAGTGGTAGGGCAAATACCAGGAAGTGGCCGCTGCCCATGCAAGGGTCAAGCAGACGAATCAGACTTGCAGATTTTGGCCATGCGTCAAAGGTGCCTGCGGCGGGAAGCCAGGTCTTTGTCGTTTCGTCCTGCACAAATCGTAAATAGGTCCACGAGAGCGCGGGCATGCCACCGCGGGCGGTGAGTGCCGCTTGCGCTCGCGCTTCTTCTTCGGTGTCAGCCTTGATCGGTCCAATCTTGCCTGCCCACCATGCGCCAAGGGTGTTGTGGAGGAGGAACTCCACCATATAATCCTCGGTGAATAGCTGGGTGACGGGAGAAAGTTCGTCGGCGCCGATCTTTTTGCCGGAGTCATTGACCTCTTTCTTGCGCTGGGCTTGCCAGAACTGGTAGGTCCAACCGAGGGCGTCGTCGGCGCGGAATGATTCCGAAGTGAGGGCTGCGAGCAGCTTGCGCAACTCCACCTGGTCGTTGAGAGCGATGGGGAGATCGAGTACCGGGTCGTTGCGTCGGAAAACGCCGGGAAGCGTGAGACTGGCAAAACGGCACGCGAGGTCGAGGCCGTCTCGGGCACCGAGTTCCGCAGCGAGTTCTTCGCATTCCTCAAGCGTGACGGGGACTGAGCCATTGGCCTCATCGGTGATGAGGAGGTGGTTCTCCGTAAGGAAGCGGGTGAATAGCAACCGATGCCAGTGTTCGTAGGCGGCCAGTTCGGTCAGATGGCGGATGTCTTGAATGCCAGAGCGTTCGTCGCGCGTATCACCGAGGGCGCGACCACGGGCGCGCAGACTGTTACGGAGTTTTTTTTGCTCGTCGCTCATGTGGGAGCGAAACGTCTTTTCATGGACCGCCAGGTTTTCCAGCGCAGCCCGGCAGGCCGACTCGGCCAGGACGCGGGCGGCCTTGGTGGTGTTTTCGAGAAGCCTTCGATGTTCTTTGGAGAGCGTTGTCATAGGGGAAAATCACCTTGGTTATTAGCAATGAGAATCTGTTCGCGGACGAGTTCGGCCCGGAGCAGTGAGGGGTAATGGGTCCAACTCAATTCGTGACGCAGTGCGTCACAATTTGGGAACGCCTGATAGAACAGCCTCATGTAACGAAGGTTAGAAGCATCAAAGCCTTTTCCAAACTCTGCGGTAAGTCTTTCGGCTAATTGAGCAATCAATCGCTTGCCGTAATCGGCACGAGTGGTGCCTGCTTGCTCAAACTCGACAATGTGGTGACCAACAGACCAACTGGTCTTAACTTGGATCACATCCACGGTTCGCAGGGCTTGCTGGCGAGCGGCGTGGATAACCGCCTGAAGCGAGGCAAGTAATCTGGAAAATTCTTTGCCTTCGTCCGCAGTTAAACTGGTTGATTTTATTTTTGTGGGCATGGTTCAAGTCCTTAAAGGATCACCGGGCCATCTTTCAGGGCAGCTTCGATGGCAGTTTTGGATTTATTTAACCATGCATCAAGTTCTGCTTGGTCGTGAATAGTGGCAGCGGCAAGCGTGACGCGCCGGGCTTTGGGCTCTGCTTCGATGATGGCGGCGGCAAGGGCCTTGTCGAACTGGGCGGCTAAGGCATCGGTCTGTGACTGCCAGTTAGCCAGGGAACAAGACTGAAGTGCAGAGAGGAGTTGTTCATCGGAACCTGTAGCGGGAGCCGTTCGCTGCAACGCCCCGGCACTGGAGAGTAGGGATTGGCGTTTCTCTTCCGGCAGTTTCTGCCACGCCGCGTTACTGCTAATCCGCGCTGTCTGTGCCACGTACATGTCGGTATGGGCCTTGTGTGCATGGGTGAGATCAGCACGCAGCGCATTAGCTGCCGCTTTGAGAATGTGGGAGACCGGATCAGGATCATCCAGCAGGGAGCGATTGGCACGAATGGCGATAAGGGTAGCAGACCATTCGGCCTGCTCAGCCAGACCAACGGCTTGGGCGACAAGCCTTTCGGTCATGCCAAAGGCAGGAAGGCGCTTGGTGATCTCTTTGCCGGTGGCTTGCCATGTTTTGATCTTTGGCAGGAGGGCATCCCGCTGATCGTGTAGTTCCATGAGGAGATCATTGCCGGAGTGAGATTCCAGGGCGGTGATCTCTGGAGCGGCAGGGGCCATGGGTGCAGGCGCGTCTCCGCCCGCCTGCGCGGCAACTGCTTTGGCGTGCTCGACAAAACGGAGTGCATCGCCAGACTCATTGCCAGGAGTTATCTTGGGAAGACCGGCTTCCTGGAAGAGTTTGCGGATGGCGAGCTTTTGAGCGGCGGTAAGGACCGGTCTCTCGATGCGAAACGCAGCTTGCCCGAGCTTTTTTTGATCTACGTCCGCCAGCATAAGCGGATTGGCATTGATACGTGCGCTAAGGTGGTTGCTCGCGAGTAATGTTGTCAAGACGGCATCAATTGCGTCCTGAGGCCAGCCGTAATCGACACCGGTGAACTTCTTACGAATCTCGAGACCCGTCTTTCCAGCACCTATAAATGAAATGATCGCCGCAGCCACCGGGTGGGTCTGCGGCTCGCCGGCAAATCCGACTTGCGCCAGTGCGTTGGGAGATCCTTCCTTTGCTTTCCTGAGCACCTGGGGCCACTTCGCGGAGTCGCCGTCGTGAAACTTGGGGTATAACCGATTGAGGACCTGTTTGGCGGCATCTTCGACTCCTTCTTTGAGTCCAATAAAAGACTGCTCCTGTCCACCGGAAAGGAAGAGGCGTGCGCCACCAATGATCTGACCAATGAGTTCCTCAACGCGCAGACCTTCGGCGTTTTGTTTGGTGACCATGGATTGGCGGCATTCTTTGCCCTCCTGTGAGGTGGGGTTACCTTTGAAGTTCAGCGTTCCCTCCACGGCTTGAGCGGATGCGATGGCACTTTTGAGTTCGTCCGCGTGGGACTTCGGTAGGAACAGGTGGAGCGTGGGGTCATCGGTGCTGAGCTTGCGAATGTCCGCCAGTACGGAGGCTTCCGGGGCAGAGAAACCATCTCGCGCCCAAAGCGTAATCGCGCCGGTTGCCTCCGGCTTGCTCTCGCCATGATGAAGAACGACTTTACGACGTTCCTTTGCGTCGCCGTGGAGCACAGAAGGGTTGCCAAGAGTGTTGGTGAGGGCTTTGTCGAGAAGCTGAGACAGCCTGGAGGCGATCAAGGGTTGGTCATTCAGCGCCGCAGCGCGGCGTTTGCGTCTTTCTGCCTCCCAGGCTGCCCCTTCGGTGGTTTGCAGATGATATTCGCTGTCCACCTTCATGAGCACGCCGTCCTGATCCATGGCGGCAAGTAATCCTGGAAGTTGCTGCCGGAGTTGGGTGCTGCCTGTGACGAGATCTTCACTGAGCAAGTCGGCCAGGTGTTCAGGCTCGGCGCGGACCCCGAGGTCGGTGCCGTGTTCCCGGGGAAGTTTGTTGATCAGAAAAACCAGTGCACAAATGCGGCTGCGCAGGGCGCCATCGGGTTTGGTCTTTTGCTGCTCGATGATTTCCTGGAAACGTTTCTGCATTTCGCCGGTGCTCACGAGGCCATTGGCAATCTGGTCGTAAAGGAAGTCGGCCGGCACGACCGCGCCCAATTCGGCATCGGCGTAGGCGCAGCAGGCTTCATGAACGACGCGGAGTTGGGTGCGCATCTGGGCGGTAGTGCCGGTCGAGTCCACGGAATGAAGAACGTGTTCCCAGAATCGGCGGCGCACAGGGAGCAGGGGGAAGTCCGGAATGTAGGCGAGGTCGTCCTCTGATTGTGAGGCAAGTTTGGTCGCCTTGAGCTGGCGGGTGATTTCACCTTCGTTCTTGTCAATCAACTGCTTAATATCGGCCTTCTTGTCTTCGCGCTTCTGCAAGACGACGGTGCGCACGACCTTTTCGACGTCGTTATCTTTGAGGTGAATCTTGATGGTGAAACGGCCCATCAGCTTCTGAAGGTTAGACGTGTCGTTGAGGGCGCTTTGGCCGAGGCCCACAATCATCAGGCGTCCGTCCATCTCTTTGCTCAGTGCCTCGGTAACTTCCCGAACGTCTTCGGACAGTTGAACGTCCTGTCCGACAAACGCCTGGATTTCGTCGAGCACCAGAAGGGTGCAGGGGAGCTTGCCATTGGCTGAAATCGCTTCGCGGATGATATTGAGCATTTCATCAATGCTGACGTCCTTCACGTCGGGGTAATCGGCTATGAGCAGCGCTCCCACCTGCGAAGGGTCCTTCAGGTGGTCGTAACAATGGGCGTAAGCCTTCGCCACCGCACCGGAGGTATATAAGCGGCCAAGTTCTTTGTCAAAGTCTTTGCCCTGGTCCTCGATGGCTTTTTTGAAGGCATCAAACTTTCCATCCCGCTTCAAGTGGATGAGGAACTTGGCGAAGGGATATCCTTCAGGCAGCCCAACCGATTTGAAAAACAGACTCATGACGCGCAGACGCACACTGCCAGCCCCGGCTTTAAGGGTGCCTCCCGCCATGTGCAGCCCCTCATGGCGCTTGCCAAGGGTCGAGATCTCGGTGAGCAGATCGGTGATTTCCTCGGGGAGATGGGCAAGGGAACGGGCGGTTGCTCCGTCTGGAAAAGCAAAGTTGATCCAGAGGTAGCGCAGGACCTTGGCGAGGTGGGATTTTCCGCTGCCATAGAAGCCGCTGATCCAGGCCGCCTTCTGCTCGGGACTATTGAAGCTGTCGCGATAGCCCTGGAGGATGCGGCGCATCCCGTTAAGGTATTCGCCTTCACATACGAATGATTCGAGTTCATACCTCAGCGTATCGAGATCTTCAGTGTTGTTGCTGGAGACGCCCTCGTTGACAAGTTTCCAAGCCAGCGGGTCTTTGAGGAAGATTTCTTTTGTTTTCATTTTGGGGCGCCTCCTGTTGTTTTCATTTTTCGGAAAGTATTGGTGCTGCGAGATAATTCCAACCTGTTCGAGCATCAAGAAAGCGGTATGTATTGCCTTCCTTCTCACCAGGGAAAAAGACGAGCAGGTATCCGGTGAAGGTTTTTTCGAGACTCTCGATCAAGTCGGAGACGTGCAGAAAGTCATAAAGATCCATCAGGCCGGTCAGGGCGAAGACGGTGCGCTCTGGCGCAGTGGCACCGGCAACCTCTTTTTGGAAGAACTCTGTGAGAACCTCTTTCCATTCGGTTTTGGCATAGAGATCAATAGCGCCGGGATTTTTGAACCAAGCCGCCCGCTCTTCCTCATCGACGGAAGCAAGCCACCGGGCCAAGCTTCCCTTCAGATCGATGCGAACCCATGGATGGCCGGCTTCCTTGGTCAGCATTTCGAAATCGTCAATGCGATTGATGAGCCGTCTTTCGTCTTCGGCAGGATAAACTGCGAACCACACGCG
>Ga0315278_10003570_pt1 | contig 13915 bp, 11 predicted proteins | sample YL17G06_0_MG_FD_203880 | JGI IMG/M metagenome (GOLD analysis project Ga0315278, IMG submission 203880) | Sediment microbial communities from Yellowstone Lake, YNP, Wyoming, USA - YL17G06_0 | ecosystem: Environmental > Aquatic > Freshwater > Lake > Sediment | place: USA: Wyoming | collected...
GAACTCCACGATCGGATTGTTGTGGATGAAGTCGAAGAGCTTCTTCGACCCCAGGACGAACGAGGCGACGATCTTCCCAGGGTGGAGCGTCTTCCGCTCGCCCGTCACGATCCCCGCCTCGACGAGCTCCACCATCCCGTCCGAAAACATCTCGGTGTGGACTCCGAGGTGCTTCCGGTCGCGGAGGTGATGGAGCACCGCGTCGGGAATGCCGCCGATTCCGAGTTGGAGCGTCGAACCGTCCTCCACCAGGCCCGCCACGTTTCGCCCGATCTCCTCGAACGCCTGCGACATCCGGACCCGCGGGAGTTCGGTCAGCGGCTCGTCGGCCTCCACGAAGTAGGTGACGTTTCGCACGTGGATGAAGCTGTCCCCCAGCACGCGCGGCATGTTCCGGTTCACCTGCGCGATGACGACGTTCGCCATGGAGGCAGCGGCCTTCGTGCACTCCACCCCCACGCCGAAGCTGCAGAAGCCGTGCTCATCGGGAGGCGAAACCTGGATGAGAGCGACGTCGATCGGAATGGTCCGGCTCGTGAAGAGGCGCGGAATCTCGGAGAGAAAGACCGGAACGTAGTCGGCGCGGCCTTCGTTGACGGAGTCGCGGACGTTTTTCCCGATGAAGAGCGCCATGTGCCGGAAGTGCTTCTCCATCCCGGGCCGGACGTAGTCGGCGGGGCCGAGCGACATGAGATGGACGATGCGGACGTTCTCCAGTTCCTCGTGGCGCGCCACGAGCGCGTCGAGGAGTCGGAGCGGCGCCGCGCAGCCGGGATGGACGTAGACCGTGTCGCCCGAGCTGACCATCTGGAGGGCGACCTCCGCCGTGACCAGCTTCTCGTGGAAGGCGGCCTGCGCCGGGGGGCGGTTCACGAGCGTGGAAAGGGCCCCGACGTCATCTGGCGACATCGTGGCTCCATTCGCTCTCGGCGCCCCGGAACGGCAGGTCGAGCGCCTCGGCCATCTTCTTCTTCAGGCAGAACCCGCCGTGGGTGTAGACCCCTCGCGCGAGCGCCGGGTTCGACCGGAGGATCGCCTCGGGACCGAGCCGTGTCAGTTCGCCGAGGTACGGAAGGAGGATGTTCGAGAGAGACACCGTGGCCGTCCGCGGCACCAGCGCCGGGATGTTGGGAACGCAGAAATGGGTGACCCCTTCCTTGATGTACGTCGGCTCGACGATCGTGGTCGGACGCGACGTCGTGGAACACCCGCCCTGGTCGATGGAGACGTCGATGAAGACGGAGCGCGGCCGCATCGTGCGCACGTGCGCCTCGCCGAGGAGGTGCGGCGTCGCCTCCAGCTCCATGAAGACCGCCCCGATGAGGACGTCGGCCACCGGCACGAACCGAGCCACGTTGTACGGCGTCGCGAGGGCCGTGACGATGGAACTCCCAGCCTGGTCGACGAGGGCGCGGAGACGCTCGACGTTCTTGTCGAGCACGATCACCTGTGCCCCGACGGCGGCCGCGCGCCGCGCCGCCGTCGCGCCCACGATGCCCGCCCCCAGAACCACCACGACGCCGGGCGGGACGCCCGGGATCCCGTCGAGCAGAACGCCGCGGCCGCCCTGGCGGGCCTGGAGGTGGTGCGCCGCGATGGGAATGACGAGTTTTCCGGCGATCTCGCTCATGGCGGTGAGGACCGGCCGCTCGCCGCGAGATTCCTCGATCGCCTCGAATCCGATGGCGGTGATCCGGCGTTCGAGCAGGAGCGCAACGAGCCCCCGCGGCGCGTTCGACAGCTGGAGGAACGAGAAGAGGATCTGCCCTTCGTCGAGCTTCCGGCATTCCTCCCACGAGGGCGGAATGACCTTCAGGACCATGCGCGACCGCCCGATCACTTCCTCCGCCGAGTAGACCACGGTCACGCCGGCCTCGAGATACGCCTGATCGCTGAAGCCCGACCCGGCGCCCGCCTCGGTCTCGATCACGACGCGGTTTCCCTGCCGCACCAGATCCCCCGCCGCGAACGGCGTGAGCGCCACGCGGGTTTCTCCGGCGTACGTCTCCTTCAGGATGCCGACGTCCATCTCAGACCAGCTCCTCGATCATCTTGCGCGGCTTGGTGGCTGGCGCGGCGCCGGCCTCCCGCTGCTGCGCCTCCACCACCGCGATCGACGCGATGTGGATGATCTCGTTGTCGTCCGACGTGTGGGCGACGATGTGGATCGGCTTGGCGAGGCCCGTGAGGATCGGGCCGATCGTCTCCGCGCCGCCGAGCCGCTGCATGAGTTTGTACGCGAGATTGCCGGAGTGCAAATCGGGAAAGACGAGGACGTTGGCGTCGCCCTGGATGCGGCTGAACGGGAAGTGCTCCCGGGCCGCCTCCGGATCGACCGCCGGCTCGAGCTGCATCTCGCCGTCGATCTTCAGATCGGGAGCCCGCTTCGAAGCGATCGCCACGGCGTCGCGGACGACGCCGACGAGGGGGTGGTCCACCGAGCCGAAGCTCGAGAAGGAGAGCATGGCCACGCGCGGCTCGAACCCGAATTCCCGCGCCACGCCGGCCGCGAGGATCGCGATCTCCGCGAGTTCCACCGCGTTCGGCTGGATGTTCACGGTCGTGTCGGCGAAGAAGTAGCACTTCCCCTTCACGATGATGCAATAGACGCCGCAGACGCGAGTGAGCCCCGGGCGAAGCCCGATGATCTGGAGCGCGGGGCGAATGGTTTCTGGGTAGTGCTGGCTGACGCCCGAAACGAGCCCGTCGGCGTCGCCGAGCTGGACCATCATGGTGCCGAAGTAGTTGGGATCGCGCATGAGGAGATCGGCGTCCTTCCGCCGGAGCCCCTTCCGCTGGCGGAGCCGGTAGAGCTCGTCGGCGTACGCCTCCCGCTTCGGGTGCTGCCGCGGATGGATCAGCTCGATTCCGTCGAGCGAGATTTCCATGTTCTGCGCGGCCCGCTGGATTTCTTCCGTCTTTCCAAGGAGCACGGGACGCGCGATCCCTTCCGCGACGAGATGCGCCGCCACGCGGAGGATCCGCGGATGGAGCCCCTCCGGGAAGACGATGCGGCGTGGGTCGCGAATGGCGCGATGGATCACGGCGCGCGCGATCTCGCGAGACTTGCCGAGCCGCGCCTCGAGGCGCTCCCGGTACTGGTCGAGGTCGATCTGCAAGCGGGCGACGCCCGTCTCCATGGCGGCCTTCGCCACGGCCGGGGCGACCCAGAGGAGGACGCGCGGGTCGAACGGCTTCGGGATCAGGTAGTCGGGACCGAAGTGGAGCGTCTCGACCCCGTAGGCCTTCGCCACCGCATCGGGCACGTCCTCCTTCGCCAATCCGGCCAGCGCGCGGACGGCGGCGAGCTTCATCTCTTCGTTGAAGCGCTTCGCGCGGACGTCGAGCGCCCCGCGGAAGAGGAACGGGAAGCCGAGGACGTTGTTCACCTGGTTCGGATAGTCGGAGCGCCCGGTCGCCATGATGACGTCGGGGCGCGCGGCCTTCGCGTCGGGGTAGCTGATCTCGGGATCGGGGTTCGCGCAGGCGAATAGGATCGGGCGGTCGGCCATCGAGCGGACCATCTCCTGCGTGACGAGTCCCGCGCTCGAGAGTCCGAGGAGGACGTCGGCGCCCCGCACGGCCTCGGCCAGCGTCCGCGCCTTCGTGTCCACGGCGAACTCCGCCTTGTAGGGGTTCATGTCGTCGGCGCGTCCCTTGTAGATGACCCCCTTCCGGTCGCACATGGTGATCTGCTCGCGCTTGACGCCGAGCCGCGTGAAGAGCCGGGCCGAGGCGATACCGGAGGCGCCGGCGCCGACGATGACCATGCGGATGTCGCCGATCTTCCGCCCTGTGATCTCGAGGGCGTTCAGGAGCGCGGCGCTCGTGATGATGGCGGTGCCGTGCTGGTCGTCGTGGAAGACCGGGATCGAAACGAGCGACTGGAGCTTCTCCTCGATGACGAAGCATTCGGGCGCCTTGATGTCCTCCAGGTTGATGCCGCCGAACGTCGGCGCCAGGACGCGGCAGACGTTGATGATCTCCTCCGGGTCCTTCGAATCTAGCTCGATGTCGAAGACGTCGATGTCGGCGAATCGTTTGAAGAGTATCCCCTTCCCCTCCATGACCGGCTTCCCGGCCAGCGCGCCGATGTTCCCGAGTCCGAGCACGGCGGTGCCGTTCGAAATGACGGCGACGAGGTTTCCCTTCGCGGTGTATTCGTAGGCCAGTTCGGGATCCTTCTCGATCGCGAGGCAGGGGGCCGCGACGCCGGGCGTGTAGGCGAGCGAGAGGTCCTTCTGCGTGGCACAGGGCTTCGTCGAGACGACTTCGATCTTTCCCGGTCGCCCGCCCCGGTGGTACTCGAGAGCCTCCTTACTCAGCGCGTCGGACATGATGACGTAACCCCTTTCGAATCGGGAGCCTACGGCGCCGCGCCGGAGTGCCCCGTCGCTACCATTGTCGACCTTGGGCCGCGGAGGGCAAGGTGGCCCCTCGTAGTATGTCCGCGTGCGCACAAAGCCCCCTGGGGGGTAGTCCCGAACGGGGCCGCTTCCGCACGGCGAATGACGTACACTCCAACGTCTCGTTTCCGGAGGATGGCCACGGCACTTCACGGGAGGTACACCTCGATGAACCTGCGCCGAATCGTGATCACGGGTTGGGTCGCGTTGGGGCTCACGCTGGCGCTGGCGCCGGCTCGAGCCCAGACGCCGGCCCATGCGCCCCGCAAGACAACGGCCCCCGCGGCGGCGACCGCCGAAAAGCTCACCTCGGTGGAGGGGATCACCGAATACCGCCTCCCGAACGGGATGCACTTCCTCTTCTTCCCCGATCCCTCGAAGCAGACCGCGACCGTGAACATCACCTATCTCGTCGGCTCCCGGCACGAGGGCTACGGCGAGACCGGAATGGCCCATCTCCTCGAGCACCTCCTCTTCAAGGGATCGACGAAGCACAAGGACATCTACCAGGAGCTGACCTCGCACGGCGCGAGGCCGAACGGATCGACGTGGTTCGACCGCACCAACTACTTCGAGACCTTCGCGGCGAGCGACGAAAATCTCATGTGGGCGCTCGACCTCGAGGCCGACCGGATGGTGAACAGCTTCATCGCGAAGAAGGATCTCGATTCCGAGATGACCGTCGTCCGGAACGAGTTCGAGATCGACGAGAACGATTCCCCCGCAATTCTCCAGGAGCGGGTCTACTCGACCGCGTACCTCTGGCACAACTACGGCAAGTCGACGATCGGCGCCCGCGCCGACATCGAGAACGTTCCTATCGAGAGGCTCCAGGCGTTCTACCGGAAGTGGTACCAGCCCGACAACGCGGTGCTCGTCGTCGCCGGCAAGTTCGACGAGACGAAGACCCTCGCGTGGGTCTCGAAGAAGTTCGGCGCCATCCCTCGCCCGAAGCGGAAGATCGACGCCACGTACACGACGGAGCCCGTGCAGGACGGGGAGCGGGAAGTGACGCTTCGCCGGGTCGGCGACACGCCGGTCGTCGGCGCGGCCTACCACGTTCCCGCGGGGTCGGACGCCGGCTACGCCGCGGTCAGCGTCCTCGGCTTCATCCTCGGCGACGCCCCGTCGGGTCGCCTCTACAAGGCGCTCGTCGAGACGAAGAAGGCCGCCTCGACGTCGGCCGACGTGGCCCAGTTCCACGATCCCGGCCTCCTCTACGTCTCGGCCAACCTCACTTCGGGCGGCTCGATCGACGACGTGCGCGACACGATGCTGAAGACCGTCGAGGGATTCGCCGCGGCCCCGCCGACCGACAAGGAGGTCGAGCGCGCCCGCGACAACCTGCTCAAGGATTGGGACGTGACCATGCGGAACTCGCAGCGGGCGGCCCTCAATCTCTCGGAGTGGTCGGCCATGGGCGACTGGCGGCTCATGTTCCTCTACCGGGACCAGTTGCAGAAGGTAGCCTCGGACGACGTGAAGCGCGTGGCGGCCACCTTCTTCAAGCCGTCCAACCGCACGGTCGGCACCTTCGTTCCCACGAAGGAGCCCGACCGTTCCGCGGTACCGCCGCTCCAAGACATCGCGTCGCTGGTGAAGGGGTACAAGGGCGGCGAGGCGCTGTCGGCCGGCGAGGCGTTCGATCCGTCGCCCGATTCGATCGAGACGCGCCTCGCCCGGTCGGAGCTTCCGTCGGGAATGAAGTACGTCTTCCTTCCGAAGAAGACGCGCGGCGCGACGGTGCAGGCGCTCGTCCGGCTTCACTTCGGGAATCCGACCGATCTCAAGGGACGGAAGCGGGCCGGCGAGATGACCGGCGACATGCTCATGCGCGGCACCTCGAAGCACACGCGCCAGGAGCTGAAGGACGAGATCGACAAGCTGAAGGCGACGCTCTCGGTGAACGGGACGCCGAACGGCGCGTGGGCCGTCATCGAAGCCACGCGCGAGACGCTTCCCCAGGCGCTGCGGCTCGCCGCCGAGGTGCTGCGCGAGCCGTCGTTCCCGCCGGCCGAGCTGGAGCTGTCGCGACAGGAGGACATCGCGGGGATCGAGGAGTCGAAGACCGATCCGCGCCAGCTGGTCGGCACCGCCATGGGGCGCTACCTCATTCCGCGCAATCCCGACGATCCGCAGTACGTCCCGACGCCGGACGAGCAGCTCGAGGCGACGAAGAAGGTCACGGTGACCGAGGTCGCGAAGTTCCATGCCGACTTCTACGGCGCCAACAACGCCGAGGCGGCGCTCGTGGGGGATTTCGACCCGAACGAGGTGAAGGGATTGCTCACGGAGCTCTTCGGGAACTGGAAGAGTGCGAAGCCGTACGTCCGGCTCACGAACCCGTACGCTGATCGGCCGCAGACGGTCGAATCGATCGAGGCGCCCGACAAGGAGAGCGCATACTTCCAGGCAGCCCAGCGGATCCAGATGCGCGATGACGACCCGGCCTACGCGGCGATGATCCTCGGCAATTTCATGACGGGAGGCGGCTTCATCAATTCGCGCCTGGCGACCCGCATCCGTCGAGTGGAGGGCCTCAGCTACGGCGTCGGCTCCGGATTCATGGCCGGTCCGTGGGACGACGACGCGCGCTTCTTCGCGATGGCCATCTACGCGCCGCAGAACGCGGAACGTCTCGTGGCGGCCTTCAAGGACGAGATGTCGAAGATGCTCGAGAAGGGGTTCACGGCGGACGAGATCTCGGAGGCGAAGAAGGGCTGGCTCCAGTCGCGCCAGGTCTCGCGCTCCCAGGATCGCGAGTTGGTTGGGGCGCTCGCCAGCCGCCTGGAGCAGGGCCGGACCCTCTCCTTCGACCGGGATTTCGAGAAGTCGCTTTCGACCCTGACGGGCGATCAGATCATCGCGGCCATGCGTAAGTACATCGACCTGAGCAAGATCACGATGATCCAGGCAGGCGATTTCGCCAAGGGGAAGGCCACGAAGACCGCCACCCCGTAGCCCTCCTCGGAAGGATTTTCCGGAAAGAAAAGAAGGCCTTCGTGACTCAAGTCACGGAGGCCTTCCCACGTCAGGGGCGATGATCCGGGTCGAGAACCCGGCGGCGCTCGGCATTCAGAATGCCTCACGGCCCTCACATCTCGAACAGCCCCCAAGGTCGAGGGTCAGAACTGCTCCCCATGAATCGCCGACGCGCCGCCGGCCTCTAGTTCTCCCCGCCGCCCGACCTCATCTCGCGAAGCAGCGCCGGGTTCTTCAGCGCGATCTTCCCGCGCGAGAGGGTCACGGCCCCGAGTCGCTCGAATTCCTTCAGGAGACGGCTCACCACCTCGCGCGCCGTACCGAGGTCCGCCGCGAGTTCGGCGTGGGTGATCTCCACGCTCGCACGCGGCGTGCCGTCCTGCAGCAGGAGATCGTGCAGCCGCCGCGCCAGTCGCTGGTCCATGCGGCGGAAGGCCACTTCCTCGACGAGCGACATCACCTCCGTCAGACGGGTCGCGAACATCTGGAAGACGAACGTGCGGAGCGCCTCGTGCTCCGCCATCCAGCGGCGGAAGGTCGCGGCGGGGATCACGATCGCCTCGACAGCCTCCTCGACCATCGCCATCGCGGGGACGGTGCGGTCGGAGAGGATGCACGAAACGTTGAGCGGACAGGCATCGCCGGCGCCGACGTGATAGAGGGTGATCTCGTGCCCGCTTTCGGCCAGCTTGAAGACACGCATGCGCCCCGTGACGAGCACGGCAAAGTGCGCGCAGGTGTCGCCTTCCCGGAGGAAGTAATCGCCCGGGTCGAGGCGGACGACGCTGGCCGCCTCGCTGATGGCCCGCTGGAGCTCGGGCGGGGCCAGGGTATAGAACGGGATCTTGGAAAGAAGACCCCGTTTGTGTTCGGTGGCTCGCTCGCCTGCGATCGACTGGGACATGGGGGCTTCCCTCCACGGCTGGGGTCCGGGACGGACGGCTCGATGACCCCGGGACATCAGTTATACCCCATTTCACGAGGCTCGGGCAGAGGCGGCCTCGGCGCGCGGGACGCGCGCGGCGTTACCGTCTCGGGAATTTCTCGACCAGGTTGGTCAGGATGAGGATGGTGGCGGCGATGAAGGCGATCATCGTGAGCGCGAATCCGAATCCCGATCGTGGCGTTCTCTCTCGCATGGCGGTCCTGCATATTGCAATCCGCGTGCCGAATGCAAGCCCCCGGCGGAGAGCCCACAACTCGTTGCCCTGCATCGGGACATGCCGCCCGCCCGTTCGCCGGGCGGCCTGACCGTTGGGCCAAATGACGAAAAGAGGGGGATATGGCCCAATCCGACCACGTCGCAGTCGAGCCTCTGCGAAGGGATCCGCGGACGAACCGGGAGTCACCGTACCCCCTTCAGGCCTTGCCCGCAGCGCCGATGAATACCGTATGAGCCCAATCCGGGTCCTGGCCCTTCTCCTCTCGCTCGCGCTCATCACCGGGTGCGCCGGCCCCAGCGCCCTTTCCACGGGCGGGTTCCGTTCCGAGACCGGGATGGCGTCGTACTACGCGCGGGAATTTCACGGGCGCGAGACGGCCAGCGGGGAGACCTACCGAAGCGACGGGATGACCGCCGCGCACCGGACGCTCCCCTTCGGGACGAAGGTGCGGGTGACGAATCTCAAGAACGGCCGAAGCGTGGAGGTGACGGTCACCGACCGAGGGCCCTACCGGCGCGAGCGGATCATCGATCTCTCGAAGCTCGCGGCGCAGAGACTCGACATCGTGCGCGAAGGGGTCGCGCGCGTGCGGCTCGAGGTCGTCGACTAGCCCCACGTCCTCGCTACTGCTTCGGCGATCCCCATCCCGCGCCTTTTCCCGCCCACGTCTGCTTCGCCACCGGCAGATGCCCCACGTCGCTGAACATGACGAGCCGTGCGGTTCCGTCGGCGCGCACGGCGATGACCGTCAGCGAGGCGTTTCCGATGTCGAGCGACGTCCAGTGCCGGACGTCGTTCCCCAGCGCGCGATTCACGAACCAGCGGATGACGTTCCCGTGACAGACGAGGATGTCGTGCGCGTCGGACGACGGCGAGGGGACGAAATACTTCGCCCACGCCGCCTCCATCGCCCCCTGGCAGGCGGCCAGGTCGGCGGGATCGTTCTGCTGATCGAGGCCGGGCCTCGACGACGGCGACGTGCACTCCTCGAGGAGCGTATCGCGCTCCGCCGTCCGCCCGATCGCCTTCCCGATCGCCTCGGCCGTCTCGAGCGCGCGGAGGAGATCGCTGCTCACGAAGCGGTCCGCCTTGACCGGAAGCGCCGCGAGCCGGGCCGCGATGAGCACCGCCTGCTCCCGGCCGAGCGAGTTGAGCCCGTTCGCCGTCTTCTCGTCGAGAGAGTCGACCCGATCGTAAATGGCGTGGCGAATCAGGCAGACGTAGCGCGTCCCCTGGGGCGACTCGCCCGCGGCCGCTTCCGCGAGGCTCGCACCGGCGAGGCTCGCGGCGGCGCTCCCGGAGAGCGAGAGCGCGAGCGCGGCGGCCTTGAACGACGGCTTTCGGCGTGGCGCGGTTCCCTTACGAGCGGTCATGGTTCTCCTTCGCCGGCTTGGCCGGCGCGTCCTCGTGAAGCGCCCGCACCGCGGGCGTTTCCAGATCGTCGAATTGCCCGCGCTTCGCGGCCCAGAGGAACGCGGCGACGGCGACCCCGACCACGATCAGGGCGAGAGGAATGACGATGTAGATGACGCTCATCGGTCGGTCGTGAAGGTTTGGCTCTTCCAGGAGGCGAGGAGCACGGTCATCGAACTCGCCGGCATCAGAATGGCGGCGATCAGGGGATTGATGAGCCCCGTCATCGCCAGCGCGGCTCCGACGAGATTGTACGCGACCGAGAAGACGATGTTGCGGCGAATGACGGCGAGCGTCCGCTGCGATCCCTCCACGAGCGTCACCAGCGTCCCGAGCCCGGGCCGCGTGAGGTAGACGTCGGCCGACGCGAGGCACGCCTCGGCGCCGCCGCTCACCCCGATCCCGACGGCGGCCCTCGCGATGGCGGCCGCGTCGTTCACGCCATCCCCGACCATGACGACCGGCCCGCGGCGCTCGGCCTCCTCGACGACACGGAGCTTTTCCTCGGGAATCGCGCCCCCCCGACAGTGGTCGGCCGCGAAATCGAGGGAGGCCCCGACCGAGGCGACAATACCGGGATCGTCGCCCGACAGGAGATGCGGATCGTACCCTCGGGCGCGGAGCCAGGCGAGAGAGGCCCGGGCGTCGTCGCGGATGGCGTCGCCGAAGACGGCGCGTCCGACCACGGCGCCGTCGATCGCCACATGAACGGGCGTTCCTTCTGGTGCCGAGCCCAGCGCGGACGCCCCCGCCGGCGGACAAGTACCGCGGCCCTCGGCGCCGGGGCGCGAGGCGCGGGCCGACACGAACGCCGGCGAGCCGACGACGACACGGCGCCCTTCCACGATCCCCTCGAGGCCTCCTCCCGCGGTGTAGACGACATCCTTCGCCACCGCCTCTCCTTCCACCGGCGGCGCGTCCCAGACCACCTCGAAGGCCCGCGCGAGGGGATGAGACGAATGCCGCTCCAGCGCCAGCACGAGCCGTTTCGCCTCCTCGGGACCCTCCCAGGCGAGGAGCGAAACCGATCCCTCCGTCACGGTGCCCGTCTTGTCGAAGTAGATCCTCCCGGGGCGAGCCAGCGCCTCGAGAGCCGCCCCCCCCCTCACGAGGATGCCGAGGCGCGCCGCGCGACCGATCGCCACCGACACCGCGAGCGGCGTCGCGAGCGCCAGCGCGCAGGGGCAGGTGACGATCAGGAGGGCGATGGCGTGATCGACGGCGTGGGTGGGCGAGAGTCGCCACCAGATGGCGAGCGTGGCGGCGGCGAGCGCCAGGACGACGAGGACGAAGACGCCTGAGAGGCGGTCCGCCGTCGCCACGATCGGCGCGCGGCGCAGCGCCCCGGCTTCCGCCTCGCGGAGGATCCGCCCGAGGCGGCTCTCCTCGCCCGCCCGATCGACCCGCATGCGGAGGATCGATCCGCGGTTCACCGTGCCGGCGAAGACCTCCGCGCCGGCCGCGACCGTCACGAGCCTCGATTCCCCGGTGAGGAGCGCGAGGTCGAGGGCCGACCGCCCCTCGACGACGACGCCGTCGGCGGGGAGCGTCTCCTCGGCGCGAACCTCGACCAGCATGCCCGGAAGGAGCGCCTCGACCGGCACGTCACGAGTCCCCGTCCCTGTCCCCTCCAAGACGCGCGCCGACGCCGGTGAAAGGGAGTAGAGGAGTTCGGCCGCGTCCCCCGCCGCGCGCTGCGCCCGCTGCTGCAGGAAGCGGCCCACGAGGAGAAGGAAGATGAGGAGCGTCACGCCGTCGAAGTAGATCGGCCCGGCGTCGCGGACGGTGTTGTAGAGCCCCCGCGCGTATCCCGCCCCGAGCGCGATCGCGATGGGGAGATCCATGTGGAGCGAGCGCGTCCGGACGGCGGCCCAGGCGCCGCGGAAGAAGACGCGTCCGGGCCAGATGAGCGCCGGCGTCACGAGGAGAAGGCTGAGCCAGCGGAAGTAGCGCTCGTACGCCGGCTCCATGCCGGTGAGCCATCCGCTGTAGAGGGCGAGCGCCGCGAGCATCGTGTTCACCGCGATCGCGCCGGCGATGCCGATCCGGGCCAGCGCGGCGCGGTCCTCGTCGCGGCGGGCGCGCTCGAGGCGGAGCCCGCGATAGGGATGCGGGCGGTAGCCGAGCGTGTCGAGAGTGCGGGCGATCGAGGAGAGGCTCACGCTCGCGCCGTCCCAAACGCCGTGGACGCGCGCCCGGCGAAGGTCGAGCTCCGCGCGCGTCAGCCCCGAGACGAGGAGCGGCACGCGTTCAACGAGCCAGTCGCACGAGCCGCAGGTGACGCCCTCGAGATAGAAGTCGCACGCCAGGAGTCCGTCGGCGCGCTTCGTGACGTAGAGATCGCGGTAGGAGGCGTGATCGTACTCCTCGAAGGCGCGCCCGCTCGAGGCGACCGGCTCTCGGCGCCGCTCGGCCATTCGGTAATACTCGTCGAGCCCTCCCTCGCGGAGGATGCCGTAGACGGTGGCGCAGCCGGAGCAGCAGAAGAGCGGGGTTTCGGCCCCGCGCGCGGGCTCCTCGGCAGGCGCCGGCGGATCGCCCCCCGGCACGGGGAGCCCGCAATGGGCGCAGCGCGCGGCGGAAGCGGCGCGGGTCGCCTCAGCGAGCGTCATGGGAGGCGGCGTGCGATCCCTGCGTTCCGGGCGTTGGGGGTTCGATTCCCATCGGCATCGTGCCGTGGTGGTGATGCGCGGCCATCGGCTGCATCCGTCCGGCGAGAGTGAGGAGCCCGAGGAGGATGAGGATCGACGCCGATACGACCGGAAGTCGCAGCCTGAGCGCTCCGACGGCGCGATCGGCGAGGAATCCGAACGCGGCGAGGACCGGGAGCGTTCCGGCCCAGAAGACCGCCATGACGAGCGCGCCGCCGAGCGGCAAGCCGGTTCCGCCCGCGACCGCGACGAAGCCGTAGAGGAAGCCACACGGGATGAGGGTGGTGACGAGGCCGATCGCGAAGCCTCGCGCGAGAGGAGGCCAGTCGCGCATCCCGCGAACGGCCGGGGCAAGGAAACGGCCGAGCGGCGAGGGCGCGTGGACGGCGGCGCCCCCCTTTCCGAGCGCGCGGAGGAGATTCGCGCCGCCCCAGACGATCATGAGCGCACCCGCCACGATGGGCGCCGCGCGGAGAATTCCGACCGAGGCGGCCGCGCGCTCGATCCCCTCGCCGAGGCGCCCCGCGACGAGACCGAGGGAGACGTAGGAGACGAAGCGCCCGGCGTGGTAGGCCGCCTGCGCGAGCCAGCGCCGCGCCCCCGAGCCCTCGCCCGAGACGAAGCAGACGAAGCCGCCGCACATCCCCGCGCAGTGCGGGCTTCCGATCAGCGTCGCGCCGAGCACGGCGCCGGCGAGTTCCACGACCGCCATCGTGCCCTCACTCCCCTCGCGCGCGGGGGGCGAGTTCCTGCCGCAGGTCGCCGGTGAAGCGCTCGCCGCCCCGCTCCACCGTGAAGCGGAGTTCCCAGAGCCCGGCATGGCGGAAGGGGAGGTCGGCGTCGTAGGCGCCCTCTCCCGCGTCGCGCAGCGTTCCCTCGACGCGGCGGGCGGCGTCCGAGTTGTGGATCGCCTCCACGCGAATCGTGGCCCCCGAGAGAGAGGCGCCGCCGCGATCGGCGAGAATCGCGTGGAGCCGCGCGCCCTCCCCGCTCGGCGCGAGCGTCGCGCGAATCGACCAGCCGAGCGACTCGTTCCGGCGTCCCTGCGCCATCGTGGAGTCCCATGCCACCGCCTTCTCGTAGTAGTTCGGCTCCACCACCGCCTTGTCGGAGTCGTTGGCCAGAACGAAAATGGCGATGTTCGCGCCGACAGTGACGACGAGCGCGCCGATGACGGCGGCGGGCCAGAGGGCTGCGGGCTTCATGGCGTCGATTCCTCCGTCTCCTTCTCGTTCGCGTCGTCGCTCTCGGGGCCGAGGAGGCGATACGGAAGCGATGCGGTGAATCGTCCGCCGTCGCT
>Ga0315278_10003572_pt1 | contig 13908 bp, 13 predicted proteins | sample YL17G06_0_MG_FD_203880 | JGI IMG/M metagenome (GOLD analysis project Ga0315278, IMG submission 203880) | Sediment microbial communities from Yellowstone Lake, YNP, Wyoming, USA - YL17G06_0 | ecosystem: Environmental > Aquatic > Freshwater > Lake > Sediment | place: USA: Wyoming | collected...
GTGGCGCCGCGGTCGTGCCCTAGCCCGATCAGGATGGCCTGGGCGGAGAGCGGCGGAGGCGTCGCGGCGATGGGAAGCGTGCTGAGACCCGGGTCCGAGATCAGCCGGAAGAGCAGCAGGTCCGTCAGCACGTTCGGCGTGTGCTCGAGCCGCACGCTCGAGCCCGGCACCACGGGGTAACTCACGCCGCCGAGCGTGATCGGGCCGGTGCCGACGTGGTTCGCGGTGAGCACCCAGCCGTCGCCGAGGTACACACCACTGAGGCCATTCAGCGCACCGACGTGCGACCAGCCCGGGTCCGCGGGCGGCGCCGTCGTGTTGGCCGTCCCGTCGCCCGAGGCGATCAACACGGCAGGCACAGGCGCAGCCATGAGGAGGCACGCGAATGCAACCGCCAGCCGGCTCCAGAATGCTGTCATCGATTCTCCCTGGACGGGGCGAGGCTACCACGGCCGCGCCCGAGGGCGTAGGAAGAACTCGGCCTATCCGCCTCGCTCCGCCGGGATTCATCGATGGGGAGAAGACGCAGCGTAGAGGGCGTGATGCCGAACACGGGGAAATCTCTCGGTTTCCCGCCAGCGCCGGCCCACTCGGAAGACGAACTCGTCGAGGTAGCGCTGCAGGTGGCTCGGGCGCCCGAGCTGGGTGGAGCGGTCGAAGGCGGCCGAGATGCCGGTCTACCGCTCGCCGTTTCTTCGCGCCCGGACCGGCTTGGGGTCAGCGAAAAAGCTAATGAGTGATTCGTCGGCCGTCGCATTGCACTGGCCGGTTCAGGGAAGCCGCGGGGGCTAGCGGCGCGCGGCCTGCCGGCGCCGCAGGGCTACGCCGCCGAGGCCGAGGCCGAGCAGCAGCGTCGTCCCGGGCTCCGGGACCACGCTCACGTTGTGCGTGTGCTGCACCCAGCGGTCGTAGCCGCCGAAGTTGCCGGTGCCGGGGATGCGGAAGTTCGTCGCACCCGACTGGCCGAAGGCGATGCCGCAGATACCGGTGCTGTCCGCGTTGACCAGCGTGCAGCTCCCGGTGACGCGCACGGAGGCGAGGCTCAGCGGGTCGCCCGTCCCGGCGCCGGTCGGGACGACGCTCGTGAACGAGACGCCGCCGACCTGGGTGGCCGCGATCTGGTACTTGCTCGTACCGGGCAGCGCCCCGGCCGAGATCGCGATCGGGATCGCCGCGGTGATGTAGGTGCCGCCGCTGAAGACTAGGGAGGTAGCACCGTCGCTCGTCACGAGCTGCGCGGGAAAGGCCGCCGGGTCCTGATCGAGCACTGAGGTCGCCACGGCAAGCGTGATCGTCATCGTGCTCAACGTGGTGTCGATCGCGATGGTGCCCGTCGTCGGGAAGAGCTCCCCCGACGCGAGCGACCAGAGCGTCACGGCACAGGTGGCACTGTCGCACGTGCGCGTCCCTACGCCGTTCAAACCGCCGCCCGACACGGTCAGGTTGATCGTCGACGCCGACGCCGACGCCGACACCGAGATCCCGAGAGCCACCACGGTCGCCGTCACGATTGCCCGTATCATCACTTTCCCCCTTGCCTCTGCCGGATTCGTTCCCTGATTCCGCCGCGTCCGCCGCGCTGCCGCTACTCGCGCCCGTGCTCGCGGCGGCGCGCCCGAGCCGCCAGGCTCACGAGGCCCGCGCCGAGCAGAAGGGCCGTGCCAGGCTCGGGAACGGCGCCGACGAAGATGAAGTCGCCCTTGACCAGCAGCGGAGCGAGGCCGCCCGGTCCGTCGGGGTCGATGGCGCCGATCGTGATTTGGCTCAGCGTGAGCTGGTTGATGCCGTGGTCGATGAAGATCAGCCCGTCACCGGACGCGACCGGGATGGAGAAAGGAACGTTAGTCAGGGTCGGCGGGCTGGCGTCGAACTGACCCGAGATGCCGACGGGGATCGAGAAGCCGTACTCGGTCGGCTCTCCCGCGTCGTTCAGCACGAGGGTCCCACCCGTGCCGGTCACCGTCGCGAAGTCGAGGTTGAAGCTCGTGAAGCTCCCGTAGCTGACCAAGATCGTGCCCGTCGAGCCGACGGTGAACGTCATCGTCGGGATCGTGAGCGCGGCCTCGTTGACGGTCACCGAGACGCCGGAGAGCGACACGTTCGCGGGGCCGCCGACCGGCGAGCCTCCCGACGTGGCGTAGAGCGACACGCTCCCGCTTTGGAACAAGTAGGTAACGGGTGTGGCCGCCACCGGTGCCGCGCTGAGAACCACCGCCAACCCCAAGAGCGCCGAGAACGTCCAAGCACGCATCCAAGCCACCTCAATCTCTCGTTCACGCGCACGGGCGCGCTTTGTCGAGGAACGAAGGCCAAGTACTCCCTGGCCCCCAAGGCGCCAACTCCCCTTCCCAAGGAAGTTCCGACGCTCCAAACCGCCTGGCACGCTTGTCGCCACCAGGAAACCCTGGCTTCGTGAGTGCAACCCCTGTGCCACTCAGACGCGGGAAATCCGGGCTCATAAACAGCTGGATTCAAACAGAAAGACATCTCTTGGGGGGGGGAGTGGCCAGCGGCGCGGAGAAAGGGTTTTCCTCGAGAGCGGAACCACTATTCCTTGGGCGGGGTCGGCCGGCCGGCATCAGGGAGGGCTCCCGGCCCCGTGGCGGACGTGCTCGAGGCGCGGGTTCCGGGCGTGGGGGATGGCTTCTATGCGCTCGCCCCCGGCACGCGCGACGTCGAGTCGGGCGCTCGGCCCGAGCCGCCTGGTCCTTGGCGCCAAGAATTCCCAACGAGAGTCGCCATCAAGCCACTTCTCGGGGCCGACAGAAATCCCTGCTCGAACGGCTCTGCCCATCCGATTCGCTCCGCCGTGAGTCGTTGATTGGGACGAGGCGCAGCGTTGAGCGCGCGGTGTCCCGCCAGCGCTGGTCGAAGCGGAAGACGAACCCGTCCAGATGTGGCGCTGCAGGGGGTTCGGACTGACACCGTGGAAGGTCCCTCTCAGTCAGGTCTTCAGCTTCCCGAAGACCGTGTGCGCCCACGGCAACAGATGGGCGGACTGATGGCCTCGATCGCCCTTGCGCGGGCGATGATCGATCCCGAGCCCACTCAGCGCAGCGCATCGATGCGGATCAGTACGAGATTGGGTCGCGCGACTTCGGCGCGATTGCGCGCATCACATCGGAAACAACACGGCCGCCGGCGCGCTGGCGCCCTTGTCACGGCGCGACCCCTCCCTATGCTCGACCTGCCCGAGAGAGGCTCCCAGCCATGACCGCCGCACTCCGAACGCCCGTCGCGGAACTCCCCGACGATCTCGAAGACGCCATCCGCCGGCTGAAGCGCGAGCGCAACGCCGTGCTGCTCGCGCACTACTACCAGCAGGACGAGATCCAGGATCTCGCCGACCACGTCGGCGATTCGCTGGCGCTGGCGCGCATCGCCGAGAAGGTCGGCTGCGACGTGATCGCCTTCTGCGGCGTCCACTTCATGGCTGAGACGGCGAAGATCCTGAATCCGAAGGCCAAGGTGGTGATCCCCGACAGCAAGGCAGGCTGCTCGCTCGCCGACGGCTGTCCGGCCGACGCGTTCGCCGCGTTCATCGCCGAGCATCGCGTGCAACACCCGGACCTGGTGGTGGTGAGTTACGTCAACACGTCGGCGGCGGTGAAGGCGCTCTCCGACGTCGTCTGCACCTCGTCGAATGCGGTGGAGATCGTCGCGCACTTCGCCGATCGCCCGGTGCTGTTCGCGCCCGACCGCTATCTCGCCGCCTGGGTGGCGAAGGAAGCGAAGCGCCCGGATCTGATCATCTGGCCGGGGAGCTGCATCGTGCACGAGCAGTTCAACGCCAAGGCCCTCGCGCAGCTGCGCGTGCGGCATCCCGACGCCGAGGTGCTCTCGCATCCCGAATGTCCGGCGGCGGTGCTCGAGCAGAGCGACTTCATCGGCTCGACGAAAAAAATAATCGACCGCGCCATCGCGTCGCCGGCGCAGACACTGATTATCGGCACCGAGGACGGCGTCTTCCACCAGATCCGCAAAGTGGTGCCGGGCAAGGAGTTGATCCAGATCCCGGGCATGGACGAGAGCTGCGCCTGCAACCGCTGCCCGTACATGCGGCTCAACACGCTCGAGAAGCTCTACCTCTGCCTGCGCGACCTCGCGCCCGAAGTCACCGTTCCCGAGACCGTGCGCGTGCGCGCCCTGGTGCCGCTCGCGCGGATGCTGGAGCTTTCGTCGTAGCAACGCTCAGAGGGTTGCCAGGAATTCGCTTCGGGCCCGAAAAAGGCGAGCCGACCGGCGATCGCAATGCGGCGCTCAGCCGCTTTCCGGCAACCCTCTCAGGAGCCGTCGCGCACCCTCGCCGTCGCAGCCGACGAGTGACATCGAGGACGAAGGGGACTGTCCCTCCGTCCGCGCACCCAAGTCCGACGTCCCACCGCGCTCCAAGCGCGGACGGCGGGACTGTCCCCTTCGTCTCTCGGGAGACGCCCGCACTTTCTCCTCTGCTCCGCCCTATGGAAGACCGCATCTCGTCTCGAATAGCCGACGCAATCGCGCGTCGCCAACTGCCGCGGCGGGCCGGCAGCAGTATCGTGCGCGCCCGTGACGCGCTTCGCCGCCCTGATCTCCCGGCTGTCGCACCCGTTTCTCGTGCCAATCCCGGCGCTCGTCGCGGCACTGCGGCTCGACGGCGTCTCGTGGCGCTCCGCGTTCGTCTGGAGCGCCATCTGCATCGCCGTCGGGATCGCGCCGACGGCCTTGCTGCTCGTCGTGCAGCGCTGGCGCGCTTCGGCGGCGGGCTCCGCGCTGCTGCTCGCACACCTCGCGCCGACGGCGACGTTGCCGCTGGCGGCTGCCGTCGCGCTGGTGGCGTGGTCGCGCTTGCGACTCGAGCAGCACACGCCCGCGCAGGTGGCGCTCGGCGCTGGCGTTGCGGCGACCTGCATGGCTGCGTCGCTCGCCGCGTTCGGCGTTTTCTGCGATTCAGCGGCGGCGCGATCCGAGCCAGCCGCGGCGCCGGAACCACCACAGCATCCCGCTCGCAATCGCGACGATCACCGCGACGAAGATCCCGAACGATTCCGGCTGGTGGATGCCGGGGATGTCGTCGAAGTTCATGCCGTAGACACCGGCCAGGAACGAGAGCGGGATGAAGATGCTCGCCACCAGCGTCAGCGTCTTCATCACCTCGCTGGAGCGCTGGCTGACGTTCGACAGGTGCAGGTTCACCAGCCCGATGCCCATCTCGCGAGTCGAATCGACGGCTTCCATGATTTGGGCAATGTGATCGTGGGTGTCGCGCAGGAAGACGCGCACCGGCTCGCTGACGAACGGCGAGTGGTCGCGCAGCAGCGTCGCAAGCGCCTCGCGCTGCGGCGCGCCGATGCGGCGGAGTACGACGAGCTTGCGCTGTAGCTGATGGATCTTCGCGAGCGAGTCCTCCTGCGGGTGCTCGACCACCTCGTCCTCGAGTTCTTCCATCTCTTCCGAGAGCGTCTGGACGATCGGGTAGTAGCGGTCGATCAGCGTGTCGATCAGCGCATAGGCGAGGTAATCGGGGCCGAGCGTGCGGATCGGGCCGATCCCCGCGCGCAGGCGCTTTCGCACCGGGTCGAAGAAGCCGAAGGGGCGCTCCTGGAACGTGATCAGCGAGCGCTGCCCGAGCACGAAACAGACCTGCGGCACGTCGATCGTGCCGTCGTCGCCGATCCTCGGCACGCGCACGATGATCACCTGCTGGTTTTCGTAGAGCGTCGACGAGGCGCGCTGGGGAACGTTGACGGCGTCCTCGAGCGCGAGCGGATGGATCGCGAACACGTCGGCGAGATGACGCAGTACGGTTTCGTCGCCGAGCCCGCGCACGTCCACCCAGGTGACGCGGTCGCCCGGCAGCGTCGCGAGCGTCGCGACGTCGTCGACGTCGCGTTCGTCGACGCCCTGCGCGTCGTAGCTGACGAGGCGGATCTGCGGCGGCGGGGAGTCCGGCGGAATCGCCAGCGTGCCGGGCCGCGCGCCGACGGGCGGGTGGGATTTTCGAAAGGCCACGACGCGATCGTCCCGGGTCGCCGCTACAGCCCGTACGCCTTCGCCAGCTCCGGGTCCTTCTTCGCGAGCATCTCCGCGAGCGACACCATCACCTTGCACTGCTTCCAGGTGGCATCGTCCTGCATCTTGCCGTCTAGCATCAGCACGCCGCGGCCGTCGGGCATCGCTTCGAGCACCTTCTTCGCGAAGGCGACTTCCGCCGGGTCCGGCGAGAACACGCGCCTCGCGATCTCGATCTGCGACGGGTGCAGCGACCAGGCGCCGACGCAGCCCATCAAGAAGGCGGAGCGGAACTGCGCCTCGCAGCCGAGCGCGTCGCTGATGTCACCGAAGGGGCCGTAATAAGGCAGGATGCCGGCGCCCGTGCAGGCGTCGACCATGCGCGCGATCGAGTAGTGCCAGAGATCCTGCTGCGCGCTGGCGCGCGGCGCGTCGGGGTTGTTCGGGTCGGGATCCGAGACGACGCGATAGCCGGGGTGACCGCCGCCGACGCGCGTCGTCTTCATGCGCCGCGACGCCGCGAGATCCGCCGGACCGAAGCTCATGCCCTGCATGCGCGGGCTCGCGGTGGCGATGTCCTCGACGTTGGTGACGCCGAGTCCCGTCTCGAGGAGCGCGTGCACCAGGATTTGTCGCTTCAGGCCGTGCTTGGCTTCGAGCAGCGACAGCAGCCGGTCGATGAAATGAATGTCCCAGGGACCTTCGACCTTGGGCAGCATCAACACTTCGAGCTGGTTGCCGATCTCACCGACCAGCCGCGTCACGTCGTCGAGGAACCACGGGGAGTCGAGCGAGTTGACGCGCGTCCAGAGCGCGGTGTCGCCGAACTCGACCTGCTTGCCGATCTTCACCAGCCCTTCGCGCGCGGCTTCCTTGCGATCCGCCGGGACCGCGTCCTCGAGATTGCCCAGCAGCACGTCCGTCTTCTTGGCGATCTCGGGCAGCTTCGCCAGCATCTTCTCGTTGCTGGGATCGAAGAAGTGGATCATCCGCGACGGCTTGAACGGGATTTCCGTCAGCGGCGCGGGCGCGCCCACCACCAGGGACTTGCCGAACGCGCGGGGGTTGCGCATCTCGTTTCTCCTCTTCTTCGGACGCTTCTATTCGTAGAGCTTGACGATGCGGACGCTGCCGGGCGGCGTCGCTTGGATGCACAGGTCGCAGAGCGTGCACTCGTCGAGGTTCGCGTCGACGATGCGCAGCGCGCCGTCCTGGGTTTGCGCAAATATGTTGACCGGGCACACCTCCACCAGTTTCTTCGCGAGAGCCGTGTCCTTGGCGACCGCCGCGTCCACCTGCACGTCGATGAACATGCCCGCTGTCGTTTTGTCCGCGCTGCGCTTCTCGGTCACTTCTTCTCCGCGATGCGCTGCTGGATCAGCTTCGGGATCTCTTCGATGCGCTCGGCCACCGAGATGCCCGCCGCCTCCATGCGCTCGATCTTCGCCGCCGTGGTGTCTTCCTTGCCCTCGACGATGGTGCCGGCGTGGCCGAAGCGCATGCCCTGCATCTCGTCCATGAAACGGCCCGCCATGAACGCGACGATCGGCAGCCGGCTTTTGTGCGCGGTCACCCATTCGGCGAGTTCCGCTTCCATGCGACCGCCAGGTTCGGAGTAGATCGCGATCGCCTTCGTCTCAAGATCGGCTTCGAAGTACGGCATCAATTCGGCGTAGCTGGTGCCGATGATCGCGTCGCCGCCGATCGAGACGGCCGTCGACTGGCCGAGTCCCGCGGCGGTGAGCGTGCTCGCGATCTCGGTGGTCATGCCGCCCGAACGCGACATGATGCCGATCGGGCCGCGTGTGTAGGCCTGCTTGGTGTTCGCGGCCGGGCCGCCGATGCCGCCCATCTTGCACTCGCCCGGCGTGATCAGGCCCAGACAGTTCGGGCCGATGATGCGCGCGCCGCGCAGGCTGGCGAGTTCGACCATCTGCGCGACTTCCTGGCGCGGGATGTTTTCGGTGACGATCACGATCAGCTTGACACCGTTCTCGATCGCCTCGAAGGCGGCGTCCTTCGTGAAGCCGGGCGGCACCGAGATCACCGAGCCGTGCACCGGGCCGTGCTTCTTGATCACGTCGCGCACGCAGTCGTAGACCGGCACGCCGTAGATGTCGCGACCGGCGCGACCGGGCGTGACACCGCCGACCACCTTCGAGCCGTAGTCGAGGCAGTCGCGGGTCAGGTTGATCGCTTCGCGGCCGGTGATGCCCTGCACCATGAAGGTCGTGTTCTCGTCGACGAGGATGGCCATGGTTCAGCTCTTCATCTTTGCCACGGCGCGGCCCGCAGCTTCGTACATCGATACCGAGCGATCGCAGTAGTCCACGCCATACTTGGCGAGGATCTTGAAGCCTTCGCCTTCCCAGGCGCCGGGAATCCGGAAGATCGCGATCACCTTCGCGGGATCCTTGCCCGACTCGATGCAGCCCTTGATCACGCCGCGCGCGACGATGTCGACACGCGTGTTCGAGACCACGTTCATCATCACCGCGATCTTCTCGACGCCGGGCTTGGCGAGGATCAGCTTGGTCAGCTCCTTCGCCTTGCCGACGCTCGGGTTGCCGCCGATCTCGCAGTAGTTGGCCGGCTTGCCGCCGTGCTTGCGGACCGCGTCGAAGAGCGTCAGCGAGCCGCCGCCCGCGCCGATCACGAGGCCGAGGTTGCCGTCGAACTCGACGACGTTGCCGGCGACGCCGCGGTGATCGACCGCGTTGACGGCCGCGCCGGCGATCTCGAACGGTGTCGCTTCGCGCGCCTGGCGCGTCTCGTCGTTCCCGATGCCGAGATCGGCGAGCAGCTTCTTGTGCTTGCCGCGCGCTTCGGCCTCGAGATCGATGTGGCCGTCGAGGACGATGAAGCGGCCGTCGGCGAGACGCGCGAGCGGGTTGATCTCGGCGAGCGTCAGGTCATAGGCGAGGAACACGCGCATCAGCTCGAAGACGATCGGCGTGAGCTTGGTGAGCGCGTCGCCGCTGACGCCGGTGGCGCCGATCGCTTCCTTCGCGATGCGCGGCGTGATCGGAAGGATCGACGAGAACTGTGTCTTCGAGACGTGCTCGGGATGCGTCTCGGCGACTTCTTCGATGTCGATGCCGCCCATGTCGGAGAAGATCAGCACGGGGCACTTCTTGCGACCGTCCCAGGTGATCGCGGCGAAATATTCCTGCGCGATCGGGCTCTTCGCCTCGACCAACACCGAGCGGCACTTCTGGCCGTTCACCACGATCGGGACGATCGCCTCGTAGTGGCGCGCCGCTTCGTCGGGCGTGTCCGCGAACTTCACCGCGCCCGCCTTCATGCGACCGCCCGACAGCACCTGGCTCTTCAGCACGACCGGACCGCCAATCTCGGCGGCGATGCGGCGCGCGTCGTCCGCGCTCTTCGCGACCCCGCTCTTGCCGAGCGGCATCCCGTGGCGCTGGAACAGCGCCTTCGACTCGTACTCGTAGAAGCGCACGTGCGGGTCCTCGCCGGCTGGGAAGCTGCTGCGGGTCGGGGCCGTAAGGCCGCGCAACCTATCGCCATTCCCGACAGCGAGCAAGGCGAGCGCGAACTGCGTTGCGCGCTACCGCGCGCGCTTCAGCAGCCACAGACCGGCCGCGGCCGCGATCGCGAGCGACGTCGCTCCCGGCTCGGGCACCGGCAGCGGCATGCCGACGCAGGCGCCGTCGTGGCAGTACGAGATCGTCGCCGGATCCCCGTCATTGCAAGCCGTGTCGTTCGCGAGACCGGTGCACGAGGTCGGCGGGTCGTAGAGCGGATTGCCGCCGCACGCGTTCGATTGACACGACGAGTACGTGATCGGATCGCCGTCGTCGCAGCGCGCGCCTTCGATCTGGCCCACGCAATTCGTCGGCGGCGCGCCCTGGCCGGGCAGCGGATCGGCGCGCACGAGGAACCTCTCGGCGCCGGAGCGTCCCTTGAAGGCGATCTGTCCATCGGCGTTGATCGCATGCGGCGAGAGTGCGATGTCGAAGAAGGGTCCGCCGAAGATCCCGAACTGGTCTTGGCAGACCACGCGGCGGATCTGCTGGCTGCCGTCGGCGACGAGCAGCGTGTCGCCGTCGCCTTTCGGCGACGCGACGAACGCGACCTCGCCCCACACGTTGATCGACGTCTCGAACGCAAAGCCGAACGGCTCGAACGGATCCACGTCGGCGTCGACGTAGACATCCGTGCCGATCGGTCCGGTGACTGCGATCTCCCAGGTGTCGATGCCCGGGAAACCGCTGCGCATGTAGGCGATCACGGGGCCCGCGTTGCCGGAGAGCGAGAGGCCGTCAAAGCCGCCTTCGCCACTCGGCGTCGAGGAGAGCAGCTTTGCGCCGTTCACCCAGACGCCCTGGCCGAACGTCGGCGAGTCGAGCGACGCCACGAACGCCGTCCACGGTTGGCCCGCGTGCAGCAGCACGGGCGGGTTCACGATTTGGATGCCAGCCGCGTAGTTGCGCGCGAGCTCGGTGCTGCCGCGGAAGAAGACATTGACGTAGCCGTTGGCCTCGTTGGTGCCCGCGAACACCACGGAGCCCCCCGCGTTGGCGCCGAGCGTCGGCAGCGGGTCGAAGGCGACGTAGTCGATGCCGGTATTGAGCGGGTTGGCCGTGTAGAGGGCGGTCGGCTTCGCCGTCGCGGGGTGGTTGGTGAAGACGCGGTAGATGCCCTGTCCGCCGCCGGGCGACAGCTCGTAGGCGAGGAAGGTCACGCGCGCGGCGTCGTCGATGGCGCCTTCCTCGATCGACTGGAACGGCGCGAGCGGTCCCAGGAAGTTCTGGCCGCCCTTCGCGACGACGTGGGAGATCGGCACGCCGCCGACCGCGTCGCCACGCCCGACGCGCAATTCCTGGATGGTGTCGGAGCCGACGGTCGTGGAATTCTTGAAGACCACCTGGCCCCACGCGTTCATCGCCGGCGGACCGAGCGAGTCGGGGCCGCCTGGGAACTCGCGCGTGCTCGCGATGATCTTGCAGTCGTAGTTGCGATCGACGATCGAGCGCGCTGCGTCGGCGCGGTCCGCCGTGGCGAGGAGCATCACGCCGAAAAGGGCAACGAAGGGGAGTCTCGACATGGCTATACCCTACTTGTGTCGGAGGAGGAGTGCGAGCACTGCGAGGGCCACGAGCGCCGGCGCGGGCGCGCCGCTTCGGCCCCGTCGCGCGCGACGAGAGCGACTTCGCCGTAGTCGTTGATTGAGGTGGGGATGTCGCGGACCGCCGAGTTCGAGGCCACCAGCGCGTCATCGTCCGAGTCCACGTACAGCAGCGCCGTGCCGGCCCAGACGCGGACTTCGAAGCCCGCGCCATCGAAGCGTCCGCACGAGACCATGCCGCTGACGTTCGGTGTGACCGAGAGACCGCTGATCAGGCTGATCCGGCTCGGCACGGAATCCACCTGCAGCGCGCTCAGGTACAGCCGTGACTCGATGTTCGGGTAGTTCCCGCTATCGAGCTGGACGGCGTAGGCGCGGCTCCCGCGGGCGTCGGGGAGCGCTTCTCCGAGAAGGCTCGTTTCGACGAGCGGAGTCGGCGCGAGGCTTCCTCCCATGTCGAAGCGCGCGCGCCGCGTAGAAACCTGGATCGCATCGCGCAAACCCTAGCTTGCCGGCATTCCCCGGGCATCTCCAGACTTGGGGACAGCCGAGGCTATGATGCGCCGGCCACCCGGAACCACGGAGATCTGCGATGCCGCGAGCCTTCTCGATCTCGACCGAATCCATCGCCGCCGAGCAAAAGCGCGCGGGCGGCGACCCCGAGCACTTCGACATCTCCCGCGTCGTGAAGCTCGACACGCTCGAGCTGCGTCCCGTCGGCCCGGCGGACGTACACATTCGTATCCTCGCCGTCTCGGGCGAACACAACATCAACCACGCCGCGCTCGCCGACACCGTGAACATCGCCGACATCCGCGGCGGCAAGATCTATCCGGGGAACTCGGCGGTGGGCGAGGTGCTCTCCGTCGGCGCGAGCGTCAAGAAATTCAAGCTGGGCGACATCGTGATCACCCATTGCAATGGCGAGCCCGACATCTACGGACTCCCGCTGCGCATCTGGGCCTACGACCAACCCGACTCGATCGGCTGGTACGGCGAGGAAGCGGTGGTCGGCGAGTGGCAGCTCGTCCCGGCGCCGCTCGGCTGCGGGCTCAACCTATGGGAGATCGCCGCGCTGCCGCTGCGCGCGCCGACCGCGTATCACATGTGGCGCCGCGCCCTCGGAATCTACCGGCTGAAGGTGTCGCGCGAGCGCAAGGCGGTGTTGAACGTGCTGTCGTTCGGCGGCGGCGTCGGCGAGTGCTTCCTGATGCTCGCCAGGAGCGAAGGCCACAACGCCTACTTCTGCTCGGGCAGCCCCGAGCGGCGCGCTGCGCTCGAGAAACTCGGGATCACCGGCATCGACCAGAAGCGCTACGACCGCTTCCGCAACAGGGACGGCGTCAAGGCTTTCAGCGGCGACGTGAAGAAGCTCACCGGCGGCGAGAACATGCACATCGTCGCCGACATGTTGCGCGGACCGGTCTTCGCCGCGGGCCTCGCCGTCGCGGGGCGCTGTGGTGTCAACATCTCCGCCGGCTGGCAGCTCTCGCAGTTGGTCGAATACAACTCGACGCTGATGAGCGTGAAGCAGGTCACCATCGATCACACCCACTACGAAACGGTCGACGGGTGCTGGGCCGCGACCGAGCTGTACGGCAAGGTCTTCAAGCCGACCGTGCACAAGGAGATCTACCCGTTCGAAGATCTGCCGCGCTCGTTCCAGGAGATGCAGCAGAACATCCAGACGGGCATCCCGATCGTGCGCGTCGCGAAGGACATGCCGGCAGCGGTGAAGCAGCTGCTCTGAGGCGCCCGCACCGGCTGCGTCGATCCTCCCCGAAGCCGACGTTTGGAGTTCTGCTTTTCCGCTGAGCACGGCGGGATTCGTGATAGGCTGCGCGCATCGGCTCGACCGCCTCGGGTGTGCGGTTGGGCTCTGCTCGAGGAGGGGGACCCCGCCATGATTCGCCTGGTGCATCGTCGCGCCGCATGCCTTGCCGTCGCCGCCTTGTCGATCGCCGTCTTCGGCGCAGCCTCGGTGCGCGCGCAGATCCGACCCGCGGGCGAGCCCGTCAAATGGGATCAGGCCCGCGTCACGCAGTACGCGGTGGATCTGAATGTCGCGGTCAAGGAGGCCGTGCAACAGGTTCGCAAGAGCCCGACGCAGGTGACGGTCCAGCAGCGCCAGGTCTGGTACGACCTGAAGGAGTCGCTGCGTCTGCTCGAAAACTCGACCGGTCACTTGCAGAGCGAGTTGCAGAACGGCGCGAGCGCCGAAGAGACGCGCGCCACCTTCGATCGCATCGAGTCGCTGCGCCGCGACGCCGAGGCGACCGGCCGCAAGTCGATGATCCCGGCACCGGTGCTGGACGCGCTGGTGGAGGCCGGCGCGATCCACAACCAGATGCGGCCCTACTACCTCGGCAAGACCTGAGGTTCTGCGGCGGGTGCCGGCTCTACGGCATCCGTCGGCTCGACCTCGATACGCAGCTCGATGTCGAGGTTCTGGGTGCGGCGTTCGCGCTCCATCTCGGCCCATAGCTCCGTCTCGCGGGTTCGCTTGCGCAGCTCCTGGACCAGGGCTGCGGCCGCGGCGGGCGAGGCGCTAGCTCCGGCGTTGCGCACGATCCAGCGCTCGGCGACGGCGTGCGCGCCAGTCGTCGTCGTGGCGCGCAACACGATGTGGTTGCGGCCAGGTGCGAGTTCGACGAAGGCGTCGAAGCCGCCGTCCGGGAAGGTGCGCAGCGCGCGCGCGGCCGCGCCCGTCGTCTCGTTGACGATGCGAAGTTCGGCGAGACCCGCGAGGTCCGTGCGGCGCAGCCGCGCGATCGCGTCGCCGGGCCGATCGAGAACTTCGAAGCGACCGTCGCTGCGCGCGGCCA